>Ga0315899_10000968_pt1 | contig 33567 bp, 33 predicted proteins | sample LakEriMetagenome_2_FD_203518 | JGI IMG/M metagenome (GOLD analysis project Ga0315899, IMG submission 203518) | Freshwater fungal communities from buoy surface, Lake Erie, Ohio, United States - Buoy 4 MA112 | ecosystem: Environmental > Aquatic > Freshwater > Lake | place: USA: Lake Erie, Ohio...
GAAATCCTCAAACACGGTCTTCCTCTTGCGCCAGCGATACCGAGCAAAGCACTACTGCCATGAAACGGGTCCTGATTAAGCGTCCGACTAAGGAAAAGGGTACTGCCTACGCACGCGTACACCTAACGCTGGTCTAGACAGTTACGCTTAAATGGAGCAAAATTGGAGCCACTAGAGAGTAATTGCAAGCGAATATGGGCTGGGGAAGGTCGCATATCGCGGTCTTGCTAGGTACTTTCTAGGAGCAGCAAATGCAAGAGCTACACCCATTAGGCCAGAACAGAGATCGTCTTAAGGAATCTGTTACCGGTTTACTTGTTATACATAGCGCACCTAATGCGCTGCGCCCACACATTGAATGGGGCCTGCAGGCAATCCTGGGAACTTGGTTAACAATCAATTGGCAAGAACAGCCATGTATTAGTGGAACTTACCGAGCAACAATTGAATTTCGAGAGATGCGCGGAAGCGCCGCGAAGATTGCATCTGCACTTCGTGGGTGGCATTACTTGAGATTTGAAGTACGTGAAGAATCAGAACTTGGGGGAGAGTTTTATCGCTCGACTCCAGAATTAGGAATCCATAGAGCAAGCATTGATGAGCTGGGAAATATCGTTATCACCGAGCATCAGATTATGGATGCGCTCGCCAAGAGCTTTGACGAGATTTCTATTCGTGAAGCAATTGACGAAGTGCTGGGAAATAGATGGGAAGAAGAGCTAGCCCCATTCCGTGAAGTTGAAATAGAAAGAGTTTTGCAACTGCGTGCGATCTAATGAGTTAAGATACGAATATGACAACTCCTGAAACCCCAAAAAGCGTTACGCAAATTTCAAGATCGAACTCACTTTTTATTCCAGCTTTAATCCTCGCTCTTGCAATTGGTGGAGGATTGGTCCAAGTTGGTTCAGGTTTTGCTAGCCGCTCAGATAATGGAATAGTTGTCACAGGTTCTGCACGCACAGAAGCTACTGCAGACAATGCTGTTTGGACGCTTTCGGTATCACTATCTCGTCCCAGCGTTTCTGATGCAGTAGCAAAGGTCGGAAATGATGTTGCCGCGGTAAGAAAGTATTTAGAAGATGGCGGAATTCCAGCCGAAGCTCTGACTCTTGGACCCGTTTCTACCTTCGGTCAAGAAGAATGGGTTAATGGAAATTCAACAGGACGAATTTTGAATTACCGCGCTAGCCGCGATGTCACAGTTCGTACCAAAGATGTCGAACTTGTCTCCAAACTTTCACAAGGAATTGGCTCGATCTTGCAAACTGGTGTTTCTGTAAATAACTATGGACCTCAGTATTACATCTCAACTCTTGCTGAACTTCGCCCAAAATTGCTGGAAGAAGCAATGAAAGATGCCAAGGTTCGTGCAGAGGCGATTACTAAAGCAGTCGGTGGCAGCGTTGGAGCAGTCACGAGCGTTAAGAGTGGTGTTTTCCAAGTAACAACTCCTGATTCAACAATGACTTCTGACGGTGGCGCATATGACACAACCACAATCAAGAAGACAGTGACTTCAACAGTTTCAGTGACCTTTAACGTAAAGAACTAACCAGCTAGAAAATGTCGCGCGCGCAGGAGTTAATCACCCATTTTGGGATGAAACCTCTGCCGGTCGAAGGCACCTACTTTATAAATACATATATTTCGGAAGCCAAGACTGCTGCGGGTGGACCAGCAGGCACTGCAGGCTTAGGTTTGTATAAGAGCGATCCAGTAAGCGCTTCCACAACGCACGTTCTGGAATTTGATGAGGTTTGGCATTTCTATGAAGGCGATCCAATCGCCTTATATGAATTCCATAGCGATGGCACTGCGCGCACAATCATATTGGGTCGAGATATAGCCGCTGGCCAGGTAATGCAGCACACGATTAAGGCGGGAGTAATTCAAGCTGGAGAAGTTGCACCTGGTGGTCAATGGGCGCTCTTTGCTTGCACAATGTCACCAGGATTTACCGCAACTTGTTTTCGTGGTGTGAGTAAATCTGAATTAGCGGGCAAGTATCAGGGCTATGAAGCGATAATTGATCGCATCGGTGTGCCTGATGGACACGAAACTGATTTACCGAAAGATTATGTAAACGAGAGATATAAAAACTAAAGCGGAATATTTCCGTGTACACCGCGACGATTTGGGGCGGCAGCTAAGGCGCGAGCAAGCGCAGAGCGCGTATGAATAGGTTCAATAATTTCATCTACTGCGCCAATTTCAACAGCCTTTAACACGCCACCAGATACTTTGTCGTGTTCTGCTGCGAGTTCTAACTCCATCGCCTCACGTTGTTCAGGAGCAAGATCAGCCAATATGCGACGGTGCAGGACCCGTACTGCAGCAACTGCGCCCATTACAGAAACTTCTGCACCTGGCCAAGCAAATACTCTCGTTGCACCTAGCGATTTAGCGTTCATGGCAACAAATGCGCCGCCAAAAGCGCGTCTTGTAATCAAGGTAACCCGAGGCACAACTGCTTCACCAAATGCATGCAATAACTTTGCGCCACGACGAACTGCGCCTTCCCACTCTTGTCCCGCACCCGGAAGAAAACCGGTTACATCTGCAATAACAATTAAAGGAATACCAAAGGCATCACAGGTGCGTACAAAGCGTGCAGCTTTCTCACCTGCGGCAGAATCTAAAACTCCGCCGATATGCGCTGGGTTGTTGGCGATAACACCAACGGTGCGACCTCCAAATCTTCCCAAGACCGTGGTCATATTTTCAGCCCAAACAGGAAGTAGCTCTAACTTTTCGCCATCTGAATCTAATATTGCATCAATCAAGGGGTGGACTTCGTAACTACGCTTTGCTACCGCAGGAACAAAGATCGAAAGGTCTAAATCCTTAAGGTCGGTATCCATGTGGCCTTGATTCGCAAGTAGCGCAGTCACATCACGAATCTCATCAAAGGCTTCCTGCTCAGTCTTAGCAATAACGTGTGCAACTCCGCTGTTTTTGCTGTGCGCTTCTGGACCACCAAGGGAAGCCATATCGACATCTTCGCCAGTCACAGATTTAACGACATCTGGACCGGTGACAAAGATGCGTCCTTCAGGGGCAAGAACAACAATGTCGGTTAGCGCTGGGCCATATGCACCTCCACCGGCTGTCGGACCAAGAACAAGTGAGAGTTGTGGAATCCGACCACTAGCGAGAATCATCGCTTGAAAGACTTCGCCGAAGGCATTTAAAGATGAAACGCCATCACTTAAGCGCGCGCCACCCGAATGCCAAATACCAATGATTGGTAATTGTTTCGCCATTGCTTCTTTATATGCGCTAACGATGACGTGAGAACCATCTACACCAAGGGCGCCGCTCTTTATTGTTGCATCAGAAGCAAAGACAACCACCTTATTTCCTTTTATCGAACCAGTGGCAGCGATCATTCCGCAATTTGTGCGTTCGACTAAAAGGGTGTCTGTTCCTGGATCAAGTAAGCGTTTAATTCTTACTTGTGGATCTTGCGGGTCAACCTCGGTGTGGACCATAAAAATGAGTTTATAGAGTTGCGAAAGCCAATACAACGTTATGGCCGCCGAAACCAAAAGAATCATTGAGCGCAGCGATCTGTCCTGCCGGCAATTGGCGAGGCTGATCTCGGACAACATCAATTGTCACAGCAGGATCTAAGTTCTCAATGTTAATTGTTGGGGGAGCCAAGCGTTCTTGCAGCGCCTTTACGATAAAGACAGATTCAATTGCTCCCGCGCCACCAAGTAAATGACCAGTCATTGACTTGGTTGCAGATACTGCAACGTGATCAGAATCTTTACCGAGCGCCAAACGAAGCGCATTAGCTTCAGCAACATCGCCTGCGGGAGTGGAAGTCGCGTGTGCATTTAAATGGACGATGTCCTTTGTGGAAAGTTTTGCATCTTTTAGCGCAAATTTAATTGCGCGCTGTACTCCAGAGCCTTCAGGATCGGGTGCGGCGATGTGATAACCATCAGAGGAAAGTCCCTGACCAACTAGCTCGCAATAAATTTTTGCACCACGCGCCTTGGCATGTTCGTACTCTTCCAAAATTAATATTCCGCCACCTTCGCCGAGTACAAAACCATCACGATCGGCGTCATATGGACGTGATGCGCGTTCTGGCGCATCGTTACGAGTTGAGAGCGCCTTCATCGCGGCAAAGCCCGCCATCGGTAATTGGTGAATAGCGGCTTCAACTCCACCGCTAACAATTACATCGGCGCGATTTGACCGAATCATTTCAAGTGCATAACCAATTGCTTCCGCCCCTGATGCGCAGGCACTCACTGGCGTATGCACACCAGCTTTGGCTTGCAACTCAAGGCCAACATTTGCCGCTGGACCATTGGGCATCAACATTGGAACAGTGTGCGGGCTAACACCACGCGCACCCTTCTCTTTCAAATTATCAAATTGATCAAGCAGAGTTATCACGCCACCTATGCCCGATGCAATCACAACGCCAAGGCGTTCTTTTTCGAGTTCTGGAGAACCGGCATCTTTCCAAGCTTCGCGCGATGCGACTAAAGCAAATTGTTCAGAGCGATCTAAGCGGCGCATTTCTACGCGTTCCATTTGCTCTGCTGGTTCAATTTCAACGCGAGCTGCAAAGTGCACCGGTAATTGTTCGCGCCAATCTTCGGTCAAAAGGCGCACACCACTCTTGCCAGCGATAAGTGCAGCCCAAGTGCTGGCTACATCGCCGCCAAGTGGAGTCGTTGCGCCTAAGCCGGTAACTACTACGCGACGTTGTGACATGAAATTACTTATGCGGCAGCGTTAACGATGAAGTTAACTGCATCTCCTACTGTTGCGAGATCAGTTACTTTCTCATCTGGGATCTTTACACCAAAGCGCTCTTCGCAAGCGACAACAACTTCAACCATGCTTAACGAATCAACTTCAAGATCATCAGTGAAATTCTTATCTAGTTCTATTGAGGCAGCTGGAATTCCTGCTACTTCTTCAACGATTTCTTTGATTCCTGCGAGTACATCTGCTGGTGAAAGTGCCATTTGACGGATCCTTTTCTTTATACATTGTGAACAGGGAGTAATTCTCCCCGATAAAGCCCCTTACTTACTAGTAATTCGGCGGTTAAGCAGAAAAATTATGGTTTTGTAGGTAATTTCACAACTTGTCCAGCGTAGACGAGACCTGCACCGTAGCCGATTAAAAGGGCTAACTTTCCGTGAAGTTCCGGATGCTTCAGTAAGAGCGCATCCATTGCTAGCGGAATCGAAGCGGCTGATGTGTTTCCATTGGTCCTGATGTCATCTGCAATGATCACAGACTCTGGCAATTTCATTTCTTTCGCCATTGTTTCAATGATTCGCACATTTGCTTGGTGCGGAATAAAGGCATCAATTTCATTAACGCTTAAGCCCGCTGAATCCAAGGCTTTCAAAGCTGCTTTGCTCATTGAAAAAACCGCCCAGCGAAATACTTTCTGACCTTCTTGAGAAATATTGGGCCATTTAATATCAGCCTTAGTTAGTTGTGTTTCGGTGTCGCGTACATCTATCCAAGATGGGTTCATCAAAATCGCATCGCGGTTTTCTGAATCCGAACCCCATTCAACTGGACCAATTCCTGCTTCATTAGATTCGCCAATGATTACCGCACCAGCGCCATCGGCAAAGATAAAGGCGGTAGCGCGATCAGTTGGGTCGGTAAAGTCGGTGATTTTTTCAACCCCAATAACAAGTACTTTCTTGGCGCTTCCGGCGCGGACAAAATCGTGAGCCATGGCAACGCCGTAACAGAAACCCGCACAAGCAGCGCTAATGTCAAAGGCAGCCGCGGTCGGATTTCCCATTCGCTGAATAATTGCTGTTGCTGCAGAAGGCGCTTGATGTGGGTAGGTAATCGTTGCAACAATTACTGAATCAATATCTTTAATTGTTAACTTGGCGCGCTCTAGTGCTTGCTCTGCTGCGCCGATCGCCATATCAACAACAGATTCATCAGGGCCGGCGAAGCGACGTGATTCGATTCCAGTTCTTTGCACAATCCATTCATCGCTGGAATCAATGGCATCAACGATCTCTGAATTTGGAACCAAACGAGATGGACGATATGCGCCGACCGAAAGAATCGAGCTTTCGCTACCTGATTTGCTCTTGATAACCATTACATAACCTCATCTTGATGGCGCACGATAAATTCCTTAGCAAGTGTGACATCTTCTGCGCTCTTTAAGGCGAAGGTTTCAATGATCGGTACCGCGCGCTTTAACAATCCAATGAGCGTTCCTGCTGGTGGAACTTCAACTGCGCCTGAAACGTGGGCGGCTAGCGTTGTCATACATAGATCCCACCGCACTGGGTTAGAGATCTGCGCGACGATCCGATCTAAAATCTCGCGTCCATCTTGCAAAACCGCACCATCTTTATTTGATATCACCGGAAAGTTACTGGATCGAACCGAAATCTTTGCAGCCATTTCACGTAGCGGCTCTACCGCAGGTTGCATATAAGAGGTGTGAAATGCACCGGCAACTGCTAAGGCGCGAACCCGCGCACCTTCTGGGGCTAACTTGGCGAGCGCATCTAAATCTCCAGCGGCAACGATCTGTCCCGCGCCATTGTCATTTGCCGCAACCAACCCCAAATCAGCGATCGCACGCAGAACAACTTCACGATCTCCGCCAAGGACTGCAGACATTCCGGCAGGTGCAAGGGCAGCAGCTTTGGCCATTTCTGAACCGCGGGCGCGAACTAACTTCATCGCATCTACTTCATCAATAACGCCCGCAATTGCCGCCGCGGTAATTTCTCCAACGGAATGGCCAGCGACGATCGCAATCTTGGCGCTGCCAAGCGCGCGTGCACCCAATAACCCTGCCGCAACAATCAACGGTTGGGCGTTAGCGGTGTCTTTAATTTCATCAGCGCCAGCCGTTGTTCCAAGGCGCAATAAATCGAGATCGATCTGCGTCGACCAGTGCGCCACCAACTCTTTAGCGGATGGGTCACTTAACCAAGGCTCGAGCATCCCCGGAGTTTGAGCTCCCTGACCGGGTGCGATAAATGCGAGCATAGATTAGATATTAAGGGTAAACCGGGTTGGTGATTACTCCTTCAGCGTAGGTTGCTGCGCTGCTGCGCTGGCAAATTCGGATTGTTAAAAATTCTACTCACCAGTAACATCTGCCGTATGAAGATCGCCGTGTGTGTAAAGCAAGTTCCAGATTCGTGGGCAGAGAAGAAAATGGTCAATGGCCTTCTCGATCGCGAGAGCGTTGATGCAGTTCTAAATGATTTAGATGAATATGCAGTTGAAGAAGCGCTACGTATCAGCGAAGCAAATGGCGGAAATGAAGAAGGCGGATCAAATACCGTCACTGTTATTTCAATGGGTCCAGAACGAGCTACTGAAGCGGTTCGTAAAGCGCTATCAATGGGTGCAAATGATGCGATCTTGATTACTGATGGCGCGCTCGCTGGTGCAGATGCGCTGGCAACATCAGCAGTACTTGCAAAAGTAATTAGCGATGGCGGATATGACCTTGTTATCTGCGGAACAGAATCAACTGATGCGCGAATGAGCGTTGTTCCGGCAATGATCAGCGCTCGCTTGGGATGGGCGCAATTAACTTTTGCTTCTAAGGTCACTGTTGACCCTGCTGGAAAAGTTGCGATTACTCGCGTAACAGAAGCCGGCGTTGATGAAGTTTCTGCGCCATTTCCTTGCGTTATCAGCGTAGTTGAGAAGATTAACGAACCACGATACCCATCATTTAAGGGCATTATGGCGGCGAAGAAGAAGACGATTGAGCAACGTGATTTAGCAGCAGTTGGCGTTTCATCACAGAGCGCTTGGTCGCAAGTTAAAGATGCAACTCCACGTCCAGCTCGTGCAGCGGGAGTAAAAGTTACTGATGAAGGTAACGGCGGAGAAGCGTTAGTTAATTTCCTAGCAGAGAAGAAGTTGATATGAGCAACGTATTTATTTTGGCAGATTTCGCAGGCGATAAAGCGACCAAAACAACCGCTGAACTAGCGACGGTTGCTGCCCGCATTGGCTCAGTTACTGCAGTTGTACTTGGCGATGCCGGTAAAGGTGCCGCCCTTGCTGCCTCCGTAAACCAGGGTCCACTCGCAAATATCTTGGTTGTGGAATCAGCAGATTTTGCAAAGCACGGAGTTCCGGCAGTTGCAGATGCGCTGGCGCAATTAGTTAAGAGCAAGTCACCTGCTGCGCTCTTGATCGCATCCCATGCCTTCGGCAAAGAAGTTGCCGCCCGCGTTGCGGTATTAACTGAATCAGGAATTATTACTGATGCTGTTGATGTTTCTGCAGATATTACTGCAACACAATTGGTATTTGGTGGATCAACGACTGTGCAATCAAGAGTTTCCAATGGAACTCCGATAATTACCCTTCGGCCAAATAGCGTTGAAGCCGATTTAACTAGCGCATCACCTGCAATTGAAAGTGCAACGGCAGAGATCAGTAGCGCTGCAAAGCACTCTGTAATTTCATCTTCACAACCTCCCGTTAAGGGCGGTCGTCCAGAGCTAACCGAAGCAAGCATTGTTGTCTCAGGTGGACGTGGCACTAATGGTGATTTTGCAGCAGTTGAAAGTTTCGCTGATTCACTTGGCGCAGCAGTTGGTGCATCACGCGCCGCAACAGATGCCGGTTGGTATCCACATTCGCATCAAGTAGGTCAGACCGGAAAGACGGTAAGCCCACAACTTTATGTTGCGTGTGGAATCTCAGGTGCGATTCAACACCGCGCTGGAATGCAGACTTCAAAGACGATCGTTGTTGTAAATAAAGATCCAGAAGCCCCACTCTTTGATATCGCAGATTTTGGCGTTATCGGCGATCTCTTCAACGTTCTGCCGCAGGCGACAACAGGCATCAGCGCAAAAAAGAGTTAAAACTATGTTAGATTTTTTTTAATTTCCACCCAGTTGGACACTTTGGTTTAACACCATTAATTTTTTTTACTAATTTACCTTTGGTGCAAGTGATAGTAACTTTCTTAACTTTGGCATTTGAAGTAGTTGAGTTCGTAGGCTTTGGAGTGATCTCTACTGATTTTCGCTGAGAGGCTGCTACAACCGGGTTCTCCCAGCGAAATGTTCCCCCAAAAACTTCCCAAGACTGGCTCCAGACTCTCCATCGTAGATTCGTTCCATTAGCAACTTCTGCCTTCGCCCAAGGTTGAAAACCGTGGGTTTTGGGACAAGTTGGTTCGGAGGAAATCCAGCCTAAAGCGGGAGAAGTAGTTTGCCAAGTGCCATCTGGATTTTGTAATTGCAATTCAGCGCTAACTCCTTTGACGTGACATCCTCCGGCTGTGATGTATGTGCCATCGGTGATTGCTTGCTTGCGCAAAGTTTCAAGTGCATCGAGTTTGGATTGTTCAGCAGCGCGAGTAGCTATTTCATTACTCAAAAATTGATCCCATTTTGAATTAGCCATGGACATGTATGGTGCAATTCTTGTACCTAAGGTGGTTGCGGTGTAAGGAGGATTACCTCTGCAACCTGAAGCCGCAACAGTTACCGCTGCAATTTTTAAGATTCCATCAATATTTAAGTACCAGGGACCCCCAGAATCTCCAGCACACAATGCACTAGGACCTTCGCTTGTGTAAATAACTTTAGATTTATCAAGGTGTTTGCTTTGCCGATCAACTAAAGGAAGCTGAGTGGTCCAAGGAGAATGGGATTGCGAATTTTGAAACTGGAGTCCGTATCCATAATGAGTAACTTTCGCATTGCGAGCAATCGCAGCATTGATCTCATCATCTGAAGCAATTTCTATGGAATAGCCGGGAATTAATGGTTTTTCCAAAAATAAAAAAGCAATATCATTAATTTGGGTTCTATAGTCACGGATCTCAGGCTTCCAAGTATTTATGAAATCATCTCTCGTAATTATCTGAAGAATCCTTACCCGGGTTTCGATATCATCTTTTGTGACATCTGCTCCAGGTTGGCTGACATAGAGATTCTCTATATTCCACCTTAAGTTAGGAGCAACTCCTTGATCCTCGATCACACAATGAGCTGCTGTTACAACAATTCGTTCAGTAATCAGAGCCATTGAGCAAAATGAAGTTCGCGAATCTTTACTAGTAAGTAATGTCAGTACAAGTGGCGAGCCATTGGCCGGAGTTCCTTCATAGACCGCCTGAGCCGGAGGGACGGGGTTTAGGATAAAAGTCAGGCTGAGAAGAATTACTTGAATCTTCAGGCGCATGTCTGGATTTTAACAAAGTAGCAGCGAATACTTGAGGTCGGATTGGGCAGAATCAAGAACTAAGATTCTATCCATGAGCGTCTACCTAGATCACGCGGCAACTACGCCGATCTTTGACGTCGCACTAGATGCCATGCAGATCGCGCTACGCAAAGTAGGCAATCCATCATCGCTACACACTGAAGGTCGTTCAACGCGCAAAGATGTAGAAGATGCGCGCGAGGTAATTGCTAAAGCACTTGGCTGCCTGCCATCTGAGGTCATCTTTACTGGTTCAGGAACTGAAGCCGATAACGCGGCAATCAAAGGTTTGTTCTGGAAATCTGGCAAGAAAGTTATTGCAATAAGTGCGATTGAACATCACGCAGTACTTGATCCAGCGCGCTGGTTGGTGGAACACGAAGGCGCAGAGCTGATTGAGATTCCAGTTGATACAAATGGCGTTATTGATTTAGATTTCTTGAAGGAATTAATCAGTAAACGCGGCGGTGAAATCGCCCTGATTGCGGTGATGCACTCAAATAATGAAACTGGCGTAATTCAACCTGTCGGCGAAGTTGTTAAGTTAGCTGGTGAGATTCCGGTACATACCGATGCGGTGCAATCATTTACCAAGTCACCACTGTCGTATAAAGATTTAGGCGTTACTTCTATGGCGCTCAGCGGGCATAAAGTCGGGGGACCGCACGGCATCGGTGCGTTGATTCTGCGCCGCGCTTATGAAATTCCTGCGCTGTTGCATGGTGGTGGACAAGAGCGCGAAATTCGCAGTGGAACGCTAAATGCGCCATCGATCGTTGCTTTCGCAGCAGCTGTTGCCAGCAATCAATATCGCGCAGAGGAAGTTGTAAAACTGCGCGAGAGATTTGAAGCAGGACTGCGCACGTCTGTACCTGATGCTTATATAAATGGTGTGGCTGCCGAGCGTTTACCCGGAATCGTCAACGTTACATTTCCAGGAACCCAGAGCGATTCGTTACTGCTCTTGATGGATTCCGAGAACGTTTCTTGTTCCACTGGCGCTGCGTGCAGCGCGGGAGTTCATCGTCCGTCACACGTATTACTTGCAATGGGGCACAATGAAATTACCGCTCAATCATCGTTGCGTTTCTCATTAGGTGCCAATACGACGCAGGCAGATGTAGATTTTGCGCTATCTGTACTTCCTACAGTTATTGCACGCGGACGGGCGGCTAACCAGAAATGAAGATTATCGCCGCTATGAGCGGAGGAGTTGATTCAGCTGTTGCTGCTGCTCGCGCAGTTGAGGCCGGACACGAAGTCATTGGTGTGCACCTAGCCCTGGCTTCTAATCCCCAGAAATATCGCTCAGGTGCGCGCGGATGTTGCACAATTGAAGATTCGCATGATGCTCGTCGCGCTGCCGATAAGATCGGAATTCCTTTCTATATCTGGGATATGGCGGAAGAATTTCACGATGGTGTTGTAGAAAACTTTCTTGCAGAATATGCCGCTGGCCGCACACCAAATCCTTGCCTGCGTTGTAATGAGAAAATTAAATTTGCTGCTGTGCTGGATCGTGCAAAGGCGATGGGGTTCGACGGTGTCGTTACTGGGCATTATGCGCGAACCCAGATCGGACCAATGGGAAAGACGCTCCATCGCGCAATCGATCCGCTGAAAGATCAATCTTATGTTCTGGCAGTTTTAACAACTGAACAAATCAATGGTGCGATCTTTCCCCTTGGAGATACTGAGAAAGTTGATATCCGAATTGAAGCCGAGGCGCGCGGTTTAGCCGTTGCACAGAAGCCAGATAGCCACGATATTTGCTTCGTACCTTCTGGAGATAACGCCGGTTGGTTACGGGATCGTTTGGGCAGTGAAGTGGGGCCAATTGTTGATCAATCAGGTAAGAAAATTGGCGAACATAAAGGCGCATACACCTACACCGTCGGCCAGCGTAAAGGTTTAGGTTTATCTGTCGCCGCCCCAGATGGTTCGCCACGCTTTGTTTTAAAAATTGAACCAGTAACCAATACCGTGGTCGTCGGTGCACGTGAAGAGTTAGCGGTTAGCAAGTTATTTGGTGAGAAAACTATCTGGTGTGGGCCATCCATAGGTGCGGCGCCGCTGCGTGGTTTTGTACAAGTACGCGCTCACGGTGCCGCCTTGGATTGCAGTTATTACTTTGATGGCGAACGTTTAGTCGCTGAATTAGATGAGCCGCTCCTTGGTATCGCCAACGGTCAAGCCATGGTTATTTACGATGGGGACCGAGTAGTCGGATCGGCAACTATCTGCGAGAGCGCATGAGTAACGCAGCACGCCATCGCATTACCGAACTCACTAATGAGATTCGCGATCATCAATTTAAATACTATGTTCTAGATGCACCAACGATCACCGATGCGCAATTTGATGGGCTACTGCAAGAGTTAAAGGCGTTAGAGGCCAAGCACCCCGAGCTATTAGAACCTGATTCTCCTTCACTTGGAATTGGTGGGGGATTTGCAACTTCATTTACCCAATACGATCACATCGAAAAGATGATGAGTCTGGATAACGTCTTCGATACCGATGAGTTAATGGCCTGGTTTGATCGCGTGGAAAAAGAGAGCCCTAATCCCAAGTACCTGTGTGAATTAAAAGTTGATGGTCTCGCGATTAATTTGTTATATGAGAATGGGCAGCTAACCCGCGCTTTAACTCGTGGCAATGGCGTGACAGGTGAAGATGTAACTCTAAATGTGAAGACAATTAAGGATCTACCTCACAATTTAACTGGCAAGGTGATCCCTAAGTTAATTGAAATTCGTGGCGAAGTCTTCTTTCCGGTTGCCGCCTTTAATCAATTAAATGAAGAGCTAGAAGAAGCGGGTAAACAACTCTTCGCTAACCCAAGAAATTCCGCGGCTGGTTCATTGCGTCAGAAAGATCCGCGGATTACAGCATCTCGTCCGCTTAGCGTGGTTGTTCACGGCGTCGGTGCCAATGAGGGGCTAGCTTTTAATTCACAATCCCAGGCTTATGCCGAGTTAAAAGCTTTAGGTGCACCAACCTCAGATCGCTTTAAAGTCTGCACGACTCGCGCCGAGGTCCTTAAATTTATTGAGTATTACAAAGAACATCGCCACGATGTCGAACACGAAATCGATGGCGTAGTAATCAAAGTTGACGACATAGGCGAACAACGAAAGTTAGGTTTTACATCACGTGCACCAAAATGGGCGATCGCCTATAAGTACCCGCCAGAAGAAGTCACCACAAAGTTATTGGATATCAAGGTAAGCGTTGGTCGCACCGGTCGGGTAACTCCATTTGCATTTATGGAACCAGTCAAAGTCGCAGGATCTACCGTCACAAATGCCACGTTACATAACCAAGAAGAGATTGAACGAAAAGGTGTTTTGATCGGAGATACGGTGATCATCCGTAAAGCCGGTGATGTAATTCCTGAAGTACTTGGACCAGTTCTAGATAAACGCACCGGCAGCGAACGCGCCTTTGTGATGCCGACTAATTGCCCAGAATGTGGCAGCCCACTGCGGGCGATTACTGCCGGAGATGTTGATATCCGTTGTCCAAATACCCAAAGTTGTCCGGCTCAGCTGCGTGAGCGGATTTACTACATCGGCTCGCGTGCCGCACTTGATATCGATGTGCTTGGACTAGAAGCAGCGGTGGCTTTATTAAACGATCAGATAATTACCGATGAATCTGATCTCTTCTCACTCACAATGCAATCTCTGACACGTTCTGAATTCTTTACCAAGAAAGATGGAAGCGCCGGTAAGAATGCTGAGAAATTATTAGCTGGGCTAGAGAACGCAAAGACGCGACCGCTTTGGCGCATCATTGTCGCCCTTTCAATTCGCCACGTTGGCCCAACGGCTGCGCAATCACTGGCCAATAACTTTGGATCTATGGATGCGATCTCCAAAGCAAGCGTCAGCGAACTTTCGGAAATTGATGGCTTAGGTGAAACGATTGCGCAATCTATTGTCGAATGGTTTGCCATTGATTGGCATCGCCAGATAGTTGCGAAATGGCAGAGCGCAGGCGTTGTGATGCAGGCGCAAGCAGCGGCAGATCTGCCACAAACTCTGGCAAATCTCACCTTCGTTGTGACTGGTGGTTTAGAGAGTTTCACCCGGGATTCAATCGCGGAAACGATTACCGCTCACGGCGGAAAAGCAGCATCAGCGGTTTCTAAGAAAACTGATTATCTTCTGGTCGGCGCTGAGCCAGGTTCAAAGCTGGCAAAAGCGGAAGAACTTGGCGTGAAAGTGATCGACGAGGCGCGCTTTTTAGAGTTACTTGCTGGGCGGGGGTAGTCTGTACCCATGCTTATCGCCTCAGCCGAATCTCTTCGTGAACTTCCAGCACCTCCATATGCATTTGGAATCGGAACCTTCATTGTCTTCACAATCTTTCTCTATCTTGTACTTCGCCTAGATAACGATTAAAAACAAGACCAGTTTGCTGGGTCTTAATTAATTTAATATGGCAAAGATTGCAATCTACGGCGGCACATTTGATCCAATCCATAAGGGCCACCTGCACGTAATTTCTGAAGTTATCTCTCGTAACTTGGCTGATCGCATTCTTGTCATCCCGGCTGGTCAACCTCAGCTGCGCGATGCACAAACAGTCGCATCGCCAACTGATCGCCGCGCAATGTGTCAGATAGCGTTAAAGGATTTAGCCGCCGAAGTTGCGAGCAAAGTTGAAGTAAACCCAATTGAAATTCTGCGCCAAGGGCCCAGCTTTACAATCGATACCGTCGAAGCAGTTGCTCAGAGCTATCCCGGCGATGAAATTGCGCTCATCATTGGTACCGATGCCTTCGCCAAGATTGATCAGTGGCATCGCACCCGCGAATTACAGGATATGGTCGAGTTTATAGTTATAGATCGTCCAGAATTTCCGGGCTCACCAACCCTGGATATCGACGCTCTTAATATTTCTGCAACGCAAGTACGCGCTGGAGATTTAGAATCAGTTTCACCTCACGTAGCAACTTATATAAAGGAGCACCACCTCTATGCCAGCAAGTAAGAGCGTTACCGTGTTGACCCAGGTTGCTGCTCGTGCAATCGCCGATAAATTTGGTACAGAGATGATCGCTATTGATCTATCCGATCAAATGGTGCTATCTGAAGTATTTTTAATTGCTACTGGCGCGAATGTGCGCCAAGTGGATGCGATCGCTGATGAAGTAGAAGAGAAACTCCGCTTAATAGGTGAAAAGCCAGCGCGACGCGAAGGCACTGATGAATGGATCCTGCTGGATTACTCAGATTTAGTAGTACATATCCAAAGCGCAGAATTGCGCCGTTATTACATGCTCGATCGCCTTTGGAATGATTGTCCGACAATCGAATTAGATGTCGTAAAGGAAAATGTGGCAAATGGCGGGTAAGAACAATCGCATTCTTTTATGGCGCCACGGTCAGACTGATTGGAACGTCGTAAATCGCTTTCAAGGACATTCGGATATTGATTTAAATGACGTTGGCGTTTATCAAGCAGAGCTAGCCGCGCCGATTATTGCGGGGATGGAACCAACCGCAATTTTATCGAGCGATCTATCGCGGGCGCGTGTGACTGCATCGAAGTTAAGTGAGATCGTAAATATGGAAGTCCTCGTCGATGAGCGTTTACGTGAGACCAATGGTGGGCATTGGGAGGGAAAGACGGGAGCGGAAAATCGCGCCGCCGATTTGGAAAATTTTATTCGCTGGATAGATGGCAACGATAATCCGGCCGGAACAATTGGCGAGCGACGCAGTGAAGTTGCGGCACGTGCTAGCGCGGCAATCGATGAATTTTTAGGCGATAAAGAGAATCAATTAATAGTTGTCGCAACCCACGGTGGAACAGCTCGTTGTTTGATCGGTCATTATTTACATTTACCGATGGCGCATTGGGGAAAGATCGGTGGGCTTTCTAATGCGCGCTGGTCAATCTTGCAGACCAGCCCAAAGGGTTGGCATCTCGCCGAACATAACGCTGGCTCTATTCTGGAACCAGTCTTCGGCGAAGAATCTGGTGCTGATGTGCCAGATCACGTGCGCTAGAGTTACCTTCTCGCTTACGGCGGGTAGTTAAAGGGGATATGGCGCAGTTGGTAGCGCGCTTCCATGGCATGGAAGAGGTCAGGGGTTCGAATCCCCTTATCTCCACTTGTTTAACAAGAGTTACGTAAAACTAGGTGAGGAAGTAAATGTCTAGCGTCACCACTATTCCAAGGGGCTGGAAGGCATCTGATATTCCTGATTTAACCGGGAAGAGTTTTTTAATCACAGGTGGAACCAGCGGAATCGGTAAAGTAACCGCCCGCGAATTAGTTCGGGCTGGAGCACAAGTAACTATCACTGCACGCAGCGCTGCCAAAGGCGCTGCTACTGTTGCCGAATTCGCCAACGAGCGGATTAACTTTAAATTATTGGATTTAGCTGATCTTTCATCGGTACGAAATTTCGCTAATGAATTTACATCCTCGATTGATGTTTTGATTTTAAATGCTGGCGTAATGGCCACACCTTTTGCTTTAACAAAAGATCACTTCGAATTGCAGGTAGGCACAAATCATCTTGGACATTTTGCGCTAACTGGTTTATTGCAGAAACAAATCAAAAACCGCGTCGTTGCAGTCTCATCGCAGATGCATCGCACTGCCCGCATCGGAAATTACTCAATCAATGATCTACGCGATAAGGCTAAAGGAGTCGGGGCATACAACCCTTGGTCGTCCTACGCCTTTAGCAAATTAGCTAATTTATTATTTATCCACGAACTTGAACGTCGTCAGATCCGCAACAATTGGAACCTCGAAGCTGTCGCTGCCCATCCTGGTTATGCAGACACAAATTTGGTGGCTGGAGCGTCAATTCAAGATCGCGCCGGCGCGCTAGCTAATGCGCTATTTGCGCAGAGTGCAGAGCGCGGTGCGCTTCCAACCTTATGCGCTGCTACTTATCCAGGTCTTTCTAGCGCCTCATATATTGGCCCAGATGGATTTATGGAGATGCGCGGATTTCCAAAACTGACACGTGCGGCAGCGATTGCATACGATCAACGTTTAGCTAAAGATTTATGGAGCGTTAGCGAAGAACTGACTGGCATTTCCTGGGGCTAAAGCCCGATAAACTAAGCAGATGAGCACTTCACAAGAACATCAGGCATATGACTTTGCCTATGTGCAAGAGAAGTGGCTACCGGTTTGGGATGTAATCGAACCATTTAAATCTGGACGCACCGACGATAAGCGACCAAAGAAGTATGTCTTGGATATGTTCCCGTATCCATCAGGTGATCTACATATGGGCCACGCCGAGGCTTATGCACTTGGCGATGTGATCGCTCGTTATTGGATCCAAAAGGGATTTAATGTAATGCATCCAATTGGCTGGGATGCCTTTGGGCTCCCCGCTGAAAATGCAGCGATTAAACGTAATGAAGATCCTCGTATCTGGACTTATGAAAATATTGCAACGCAGAAAGCCTCAATGCGTCGTTATGCCTGTTCTTTTGACTGGGATCGCGTCTTTAATACTTGCGATCCAGAATATTACAAATGGAATCAGTGGCTATTTATTGAACTTCACAAGCGCGGCTTGGCTTATCGAAAAGATAGCGCCGTAAACTGGTGCCCAGGTTGCCAGACAGTTCTTGCCAATGAACAAGTAGTCGCAGGCTTATGCGAACGTTGCGATAGCGCAGTAACAAAAAAGAAATTAAATCAGTGGTATTTCAAGATCACAGATTACGCAGATCGTTTACTCGATGACATGCAACAACTTGAAGGCAACTGGCCAGATAAAGTCTTGACGATGCAGCGCAATTGGATCGGTCGATCACAAGGTGCAAATGTTAATTTTGTGATTGAAGGTCGCACTGAGCCAGTAACGATTTACACCACCCGCCCAGATACTTTGTTTGGTGCAACCTTTATGGTTGTCGCCGTTGACTCTGACCTTGCCGCCGAACTTGCTGCAGGCACAGTTGCTGAAGAAAAGTTTAAGCAATATCGCGAATCTGTTAAAGCAGCGTCAGATATCGATCGTTTGGCTACAGACCGTCCGAAGTCCGGTGTATTTCTTGAGCGATATGCAATTAATCCAGTTAATGGTGAGAAGTTGCCGATCTGGGCTTCTGATTATGTCTTAGCGGATTACGGAACCGGCGCGATTATGGCTGTGCCCGCTCACGATCAACGAGATTTAGATTTTGCTCGCGCTATGAAATTGCCTGTTCGCGTTGTTGTTGAAACTGGCGAAGAAGATCCAAACCAAACCGGCGTCGCCACAACAGGCGATGGCAAGTTAATTAATTCGGGTGCTTTAGATGGATTAAATAAGGTTGATGCGATCGCTGCGATTAATAAGCAGCTAGAAGCGGATGGCTTAGGTAAATCTGCGCGTAATTATCGCTTGCGCGATTGGCTGGTCTCTCGCCAACGTTATTGGGGTACACCGATTCCGATCGTGCATTGCCATAAGTGTGGTGAAGTTGCGGTTCCTGGAGATCAGTTGCCGCTCTTGCTTCCTGATGCAAAAGGTTTAGATCTAAAGCCAAAGGGGCAATCACCTTTAGCTGCAGCGACTGAATGGGTAAATACCAAGTGTCCATCTTGCGGTGGCGATGCGCTGCGCGATACCGACACAATGGATACCTTCGTAGATTCATCTTGGTATTTCTTGCGCTACCCATCTTCGACTAATCACAACGAACCATTTTCGCGTGCGGATATCGACACTTGGTTGCCAGTTGACCAATACGTTGGCGGTGTAACACACGCAATTTTGCACTTGCTGTATTCACGTTTCTTAACCAAGGTTCTTCACGATATTGGAATGCTCGGATTTACCGAACCGTTTACGCGCCTGCTAAACCAAGGCATGGTTGTGATGGATGGATCGGCGATGTCGAAATCTCGCGGCAATCTTGTTCGCCTCTCTGATGAGCTAGAAAATCATGGAGTAGATGCGATCCGTTTATCAATGGTTTTTTCTGGCCCTCCTGAAGATGATGTTGATTGGTCTGATGTCTCACCATCTGGTTCAGTTAAATTTTTAAGTCGCGCTTGGCGTTTATCAGGTGATGTAACATCAAGTGCGGGAGTTGATTTCTCCTCTGGTGATATCTCATTGCGTAAAGCAACCCATAAAGCGCTGCACGATGCCGCCTTCGCAGTTGAATCTTTCCGTTTTAACGTGGCCGTTGCTCGCGTAATGGAGCTGGTAAATGCAACTCGCAAAGCAATCGACTCTGGCCCTGGTGCTGCGGACCCAGCGGTACGTGAAGCAACTGAAGCGATCGCAATTATGTTATCTCTGGTCGCTCCTTTTACCGCAGAAGAAATGTGGGAGCGCTTAGGGCATAAACCATCAATTGCAACCGCAGGTTGGCCAGTTGTGGATGAAAAACTACTTGTCGCTGATGCGATCGAAGCTGTGATCCAAATAAATGGCAAGATTAAAGAACGTATAGAAGTTCCACCAACGATTACTGATGCCGAGATCGAAGCGCTGGCTTTAGCACACCCAACTATTGCGGCAGAGTTAAATGGCGCAACCCCTAAGAAGGTTATCGCGCGCGCACCAAAACTAGTAAATATCGTTCTTTAACCACAGCCAGAGCCTTCTCTTACTTTTGCTCGGTCGTTTTGCCCAATGATCTGGCTATGCAAATATCTAATCAAAATTTCCGCACTTGGTGGAGCAATATCACCTTCTCGGTATCGCAGAAGCGATCACTGCTTTCTATCTCGGCGTTAGTTATAGCGCTCTCAGCTTTTCTGGTGATGCGCGGCGCATCAGAGGAAATCTCAATCGCACCATCGGAACTATCAGTTGCCGAAGCTGTTGCACAAGTTACCGTTGATGTTGCAGGAGCGGTAAAAACTCCTGGCGTTTACACCTTGCCTGCAAATTCACGCGTTGTTGATGCGATTAAAGCCGCGGGCAGTGAACTAATAGGAGCAGATCTTTCTGATATAAATTTAGCGCGCGTGGTTAAAGATGGCGAACAGATCTATATTTATCCACCCGGAAAAGTTGGTGGTGGATCGAAAGTATTTCCACAACGCGCAAAGGCCAAACCCACAGGTCCGATCGCTTTAAATCGAGCAAGTGCCAAAGAGTTGGAATCCCTCGATGGAATCGGTCCGGTGCTAGCGGCGCGAATTGTTGCCTACCGAAATCAGAATGGCCCATTTCTGAGCGTTGATGATTTGATGAAAGTCTCCGGAATCGGCTCGGTTAAGTTCTCGCAATTTAAAGAGAAGTTACGCGTCTAATTGATTACCGCGCGCTTGCCTTAGGAGGTGCGCTTTGGTGTGGTGCGTTACTGCAGAGTTATGTAGCGCCGTGGCGAACTTCAATCGCTGCGGCGTTACTTATCTTATTTACCCTGGCGCAGAAACGTAGCCGCTTTATTGTTCTGGCTTTTGCGTTAGCGCTCGGTTCTTCAGTGATGTCGCTGCGCCAGCAAAGCTTGGAATCCAGTGCGGTAAGTCAATACTTTAACGAGAGCGCTGTGGTGACTGTGCAATTAGCCACCGATCCTCATTTAACAGTGAAGCGAGTTAGCGGGCGTAACTTTCTGCCGCCGAGTTATAGCGCGCTTGCGAGTTTGCGCGAGATCAAGATAGAAGAACGCACCTTTAAGTTAAAGGTTCCAGTCAGGCTAATCGCCCGAGATTCTGAGATCGCAAAGCTTTTGCCTGGTCAGAAAATAAGTGCGCAAGTGCAGATCCTGCAGAGTAAAGAGCCAAGAGTTGCGGCGTTATTGATCGCTAACCAGAAAGTGAAACTGCTGAGCCAGCCATCGCGATGGGCAGCAACTCTTGGAAAGATTCGCCTTGGTTTGCGCACAGCAAGTGGCACGGGTGATGCGGGTTCGTTAATTCCCGGAATGGTGCTGGGGGATACCTCGCTTCAGAGTGAGAACTTTCGCAACGATATGCGTCGTTCAGGGCTTACTCATTTAGTCGCGGTCAGTGGCGCAAATTTTGCAATTGTTTCCGCCTTTATTCTATGGCTTGCCCAATTTCTCTTTCGGACGATGCGTTTTCGAATCTTGGCCACCGCAATTGCGCTGGTTGCATTTATTGCTTTAGTTAGACCTTCACCTTCAGTACTTCGCGCAGCGGCTATGGCGGCAGTCTTACTAATTGCATATGCAACTAGGCGAGGAGCGGATTCATTGCCAGCACTTGGTTTTGCAATCGCTGCAGTAGTTATCGGTGATCCCTGGCAGGGGCGCGAACCTGGTTTTGCGCTATCAGTTTTAGCAACCGCGGGGTTGTTGCTGATCGCGCCGCGAATCGTTGCTCATCTAGAGCGTTACCTTCCGACGGTGATTGCGCAGGCGATCGCACTTCCTATGGCGGCTATGGTTCTATGCGCTCCCGTGATCGTGGCGATTGCGGGTTACTTGTCACCGATGAGTATCTTGGCAAATCTCTTCGCTGCACCTGCCGTTGCGCCAATAACCGTGATCGGTTTTATCGCTGCTCTCTTTTCTCCATTTCTGCCCGGCTTTTCTTCGCTACTCATTACTTGCGTAAAACCGCTGGCGTGGTGGATTGCGAGCGTCGCAGATTGGACCGCCGACTTTCGCGTCCTAACGCTAACTACAGGATTATTAGGATTTCTCATAGTTATCTCTTGCATTGCACTTGCGCTATTGCTTCCCCGCAAAATTGTCATTGCCGGCCTTCTGCTCGCGCTTTCGTTGAGTTATTTGCAACGCTTCCCTGGAAGTGATTGGCAGGTTGCTAATTGTGATGTCGGACAAGGAGATGGTGCGGCGATTAATTTAGGTAACAATCGCGCAATTGTTATTGATACTGGCCCTGATCCTGAGTTAATTGACCGCTGTTTAAAACAGCTATCAATTCGCGAGATACCATTATTGATTTTGACCCACGGCCACGCAGATCACATCGCAGGCTTAACAGGTGCAGTTAGAGGTCGCAAAGTTGGATTAACTTGGTATAAAAATGTGCAACGAGGTACCACGGCACAGATTGGTAGCGCACGAATTAAAGTGCTCTGGCCCGATGGCGGTGATTACGATCCAAATAATTCGAGTATTGCGGTTCGGATAGATACTCCAGATTTCTCATTTTTTGCAGGTGGGGATATGGAGCCGCAGAGCCAAGCGGTTATTGCTTCTGAGTTAACCCGAGTTGATATTTATAAAGTTTGCCACCATGGGTCTGCATATCAAGATGAGAGTTTCACTCGCGCCTTGGCGCCGCAGGTCGCCATGATCAGCGTTGGCGTAGGAAATAGTTATGGCCATCCCGCCGCAAATACCTTGGCGCTATTGCGGCAGGTAAGCGCTAAAGTACTGCGTACCGATGTTGATGGGGCGATCGCTATCGCAGCACAGCGACATCGCTTAAGAATTAGAACCAGTAAAGGCAGTTTCAACTTTATTAGATGGGAGTAAAGCGTGAATCCGTTTTATCTCATCCTGGGTTCAGAGGTAGCACTTGCCGATCGCGCCTTAGCCAAGATAACTACCCAGTTAAAAGATGAGAGCGCTGAAATAACCACGATCTTTGCAGGAGATGCCTTACTTGGCGATATATCTGATGCTCTTGCGCCATCTCTCTTTTCAGAACGCCGCGCCTTAATTATTAAAGATCTGCAGGATCTTCCCGAAGATAGTAAAGAAGAAGTTACGAGATATTTATCTGAACCTGACGCGCTGACAACGGTGATCTTTATCCATAAAGGCGGCGTAAAGGGTAAAGCGCTCTTAGATGCGATAAAGAAAGTAAAGCCAGAGATAATTGCCTGCGAGCCTTTAAAGAAAGAGGCTGAAAAAGAAGCATTTGTAAAAGAGTTATTTCTCGATAGCGGACGTAAAGCATCACCGGGCGCTGTATCTGCACTGGTCGGTGCACTCGGTGGAGATATGCGCGAGCTACAACAAGCGGTTTCACAAATCGCGCTTGATTCTCCTGCTGGTGTAATTGATGAAGCAATGGTCGATAAATTCCACCAAGGTCGCGTTGAAACTACTGGATTCGATGTTGCCGATGCAACGGTCGATGGCAATTTACCGGTTGCGCTGATTACGCTTCGCAGCGCAATCGAAACTGGCACAGATCCAGTGATGGTTACATCTGCCATCGCATCTGCGCTGCGCAGTCTGGCAAAAGTTTCTGGTTCGGCAAGTGGCGCGAAATCATTTGAGTTAGCCGGCCAACTCGGAATGGCGCCGTGGCAGATAGATAAAGCGCGTCGCCAATTACAAGGATGGACTCCACGCGCACTTTCAAAGGCGGTGCAGGCGATCGCTCTTGCAGATGCACAGGTGAAGGGCGCTGCCACAGATCCGATCTATGCCCTCGAAAAAGCCCTAGTAACAATAACCGCCGCTCGCGCCGCCAGATAAGCTAAATAAGAGAGAGTCAGGCGGGGATTTCGCCCCAATTTGAGCCTGTACCCCTTGCGCTGATAACCTACGCATCTGCTTGGCAACCAAAAGGGTTATCACAGCTTTAGACATTCGGAGTTATACACGTGGCAAATATCAAGTCTCAGATCAAGCGCGTTAAGACAAATAACAAGGCTCAGGCTCGTAACCGTTCTGTTTCATCTTCGATCAAGACCGCTGTTCGCAAATTCCGCGAAGCAGCAGCTAAAGGTGATGCAGCAGCAACAACGACTGAACTACGCGCTGCTTCAAAGGCTTTAGATGTTGCAGTTTCAAAGGGTGTAATTCACCGCAACACAGCAGCAAATAAGAAGTCATCAATGGCTAAGGCTGCTGCCAAAGCTGGCGCTCGTTAATTTCAGCTCCAGACGCTAATAGAGGCGGACAATAGTGCCTGCAATTTCCCTTGCTAAGGCCCCGCAACCTGCAGCAACCAATCCCGCGCAGATCCGTAACTTCTGCATCATTGCCCACATTGATCACGGCAAATCAACTTTAGCTGATCGCATGCTCGGTATTACCGAGGTTGTAGAAGCGCGAAATATGCGTGCGCAATATTTAGATCGTATGGATATTGAACGCGAACGCGGTATCACCATTAAATCTCAAGCAGTTCGTTTGCCGTGGCGCAGCAGTATCGATGGCCAGGAGTACATCCTGAATATGATCGATACACCAGGACACGTTGACTTTACTTACGAAGTTTCGCGCTCGCTCGCAGCTTGCGAAGGTGCAGTGTTATTGGTCGATTGCGCACAGGGCATTGAAGCGCAGACGTTGGCTAACTTGTACTTAGCAATGGAGAACAATTTAACGATTATTCCAGTACTAAATAAGATCGATCTTCCAAATGCTCAACCCGATAAATTCGCAGCAGAACTCGCTCGCTTAATCGGGTGCCAACCTGAAGATTGCTTACGTGTATCTGGCAAGACCGGTGATGGCGTTGCTGAACTTCTCGACCAGATCGTTGCGCAAATTCCGGCACCAGTTGGCGATGCCAACGCACCAGCGCGCGCACTTATCTTTGACTCGGTTTACGACTCTTATCGCGGCGTTGTCACTTACATCCGCGTGATTGATGGACGGATTAATCCGCGCGAACAGATTCAAATGTTCTCCACTGGGGTTCGCCACGAAGCGCTCGAGGTTGGCGTTATCTCACCCGAACCAGTACCAAGTAAAGGGTTAGGCGTCGGCGAAGTAGGTTATTTAATTACCGGTGTAAAAGATGTTCGCCAATCTCGTGTCGGTGACACAGTTACAAATTATCAAAATCCAACGAAGACCGCCCTTGCTGGATATAAAGATCCAAAGCCCATGGTCTTCTCTGGACTCTTCCCGCTAGATGGCGCTGACTTTCCATTGCTTCGCGATGCGCTAGATAAGTTGCAGTTAAATGATGCCGCCCTGGTTTACGAACCAGAAAGCTCGGCAGCCCTTGGTTTCGGTTTCCGTTGTGGCTTCTTAGGTCTGCTTCATATGGAGATCGTGCGCGAGCGTTTAGAGCGTGAATCTGGAATTAGTCTTATCTCAACTGCGCCAAATGTGGTCTATCGCGTAACGCTAGAAGATGGCAAAGAGTATGTAGTTACTAACCCTTCAGAGTTTCCTGATGGCAAGATTAATAACGTAAAAGAACCGATCGTAAAGTGCACAATTCTGGCTCCTTCCGAATATATCGGCACGATTATGGAGCTCTGCCAAGATCGTCGTGGCACTATGCAAGGTATGGATTACATTTCAGAAGATCGGGTAGAAATTCGTTACACCTTGCCACTTGCTGAAATCGTCTTTGACTTCTTCGATCAATTGAAGAGCCGGACTAAAGGTTATGCATCGCTAGATTATGAAGAGCTTGGCGATGAAGAAGGCAACCTAGTCAAGGTCGATATCTTGCTGCAAGGTGAAGCCGTTGATGCATTTAGCGCGATCGTTCACCGCGACAAGGCTTACTCATACGGGGTAATGATGACCGGCAAGCTACGTGAGTTGATTCCACGCCAGCAATTCGAAGTTCCTATCCAGGCAGCAATTGGTTCGCGCATCATCGCCCGCGAGAGCATCCGTGCGATCCGTAAAGATGTTTTGGCTAAGTGCTACGGTGGCGATATTTCGCGTAAGCGTAAGCTGCTAGAAAAGCAGAAAGAAGGAAAGAAGCGCATGAAGATGGTGGGCCGCGTGGAAGTTCCGCAAGAAGCTTTCGTTGCCGCACTTGCCACAGATGCTGATATTGAAAAGATTAAAGCCGCGCGTAAGCAAGACTGATCGTGCTCTCTTTCTACGTTCATATTCCATACTGCATAAAGCGCTGCGGATATTGTGACTTCAATACTTACACGCCTAATGAATTGCAGGATGGTGCATCACTTGAAATAGTCTCAAATGATTACATTGATGCCGTTTTATTGGAGCTAGAAGCAGCGCCCCTGGATCAAGTACCCACAATTTTCTTTGGGGGAGGCACGCCATCTCTGCTTCCCGCAAAAGATCTAGGGCGTGTAATTTCGGCGATTAAAGCGCGCAATGGTTTATCTGCTGATTGTGAGATAACTCTTGAAGCAAATCCAGATTCAGTAACCGAGGAGAAATTGCTTGGTTATTTAGCGGCTGGTTTTAATCGAATCTCCTTTGGTATGCAATCAGCGCAACCACACGTATTGGCAGTTCTTGATCGCACACATAACCCAGCCAATGTGAAGCACGCGGTTGATATGGCTCGTGCGGCAGGTTTTTCGAGTATTAGCGTTGATTTGATCTACGGAACACCTGGTGAATCTCTGGAAGATTGGCGTACCACAGTTACTGAAGCGCTCTCACTCGACATTGATCATATCAGCGCATATGCCTTGATAGTAGAGACCGGCACAAAACTTGCTGCACAAATCAAACGCGGTAATTTGACGATGCCTAATGATGATCTGATGGCTGATATGTATTTGCTAGTTGATCAGATGTGCAATGAAGCTGGACTTACTTGGTATGAACTTTCTAACTGGTCTAAGCCAGGACATGAGTGTCTGCACAACATTGCATACTGGAAGAGCGCGAATTGGTGGGGACTCGGTCCTGGTGCGCATTCGCATATTGATAAGAAACGCTTCTGGAATGTTAAACATCCAACTGCTTATAAGCAGAAGTTATTTGCTAAAGAATCACCAGTTGCCGATTCAGAGTTATTAACCGAAGAGCAGCTGCGTGATGAAGCGATAATGCTTGCGATAAGAATGCGAACAGGTTTGGCGCTGTCTTCATTAAGCAAGCAAGGGCAAGATAATTTGCAGGCATATGTATTAAGCGGTCATATCAAGATCGAAGATTCGCAGATTCAGTTGACAGCGCAAGGACGGTTGATTGCTGATCGCTTGGTCCGAGAGGCGCTGGGGTAAGGCTCTGTAGTACCTTTAGCCCATGACTACTAACGCAACCATCATTCTGGCTTTTCTCGCCGTGGTATTTGTAATCTCTGGCTTGAGCAAGGCCAGTGGAAATGCAAAGGGCCTATCCGGCACACGCGATGTAAATGTGAAGGATGGAATCGCTCGAGTAATCGGCTTCTTCGAAGCTTTGCTGGCGCTTGGATTAATCCTTGGTTTGAAATGGAATTGGATGGCTTACTTCCCATTATTGGGCTTATGGTTCTTTATGGCTGGAGCAATCTTTGTACATTTCCGCGCGGGCAAGGCCAAGACTGCATTTCCAGCGTTCTTTCTCTTAACTCTAATTTCTGTGGCACTAGTCCTGATCTAAGGAAAAACTTCAAATAATTATGCAATCTCAACGTCGCCTTGAAATCTTGCGCGCTATCGTCGATGAATACGTAGCGACGCAAGAACCTGTCGGCTCAAAATCTATCGCTGATAAGACATCTCTTGGATTGTCACCAGCGACGATTCGTAATGAGATGGCAGTTTTGGAAGATGAAGGTTTGATAACTCATCCACATACTTCGGCAGGGCGTATTCCCACAGATCTTGGTTATCGAGTCTTCGTAGACAAGTTAGCGACAGTTAAGCCTTTATCTAGCGCCGAACGTCGCGCAATTGAAACTTTTTTAGATGAAGCAAATAATCTAGAACAGTTGATGAAGCGATCTGCCAAGTTGTTAGCAGATTTAACTAAGCAGGTTGCGGTAATCACTCATCCAATAATTGGTGAGGGCTCAAATACTGGAAAGATGACGATCTCTGGAACTGCTAACTTGGCGCGCTCGGGTGAAGATCTAGGAACATCGCTCTCACCGATTCTGGAAGCGCTAGAAGAACAAGTTGTCTTGCTGCGCCTTATGGATGATGCTAATCAGAATGTGCAGGTAAGAATTGGTGGCGAACAGAGTGAGAGTAACCTACGCCAAACTTCGTTTGTGACCGTTGGTTATGGTGCAGATAGCTCACCAATTGGAGCACTTGGCGTTTTAGGACCAACCCGAATGGATTACGCAGGTTCAATGGCTGCAGTAACTGCTGTGGCTCGTTATGTTGGGCGTTATATATCGGAGAGCAATTAATTTATGTCTGATCATTATCAAACGCTTGGTGTTGACCGTAGCGCAAGTGCAGATGAGATAAAGAAGGCTTATCGCAAGATTGCCCGCGAACTTCATCCCGATGTAAATCCTGATCCTGCAGTGCAGGATAAATTTAAAGAAGTTACTGCTGCATATGAAGTATTGAGTGATCCCCAAAAGAGACAGTCTTACGACATGGGCGGTTCATCATTTGGTGGCGGATTTGGTGGCGGTGGATTTAGCGACATTATGGATGCCTTCTTTGGGGGAGGACAGAATCGTGGACCGCGTCCTCGTATGCGCCAAGGACAAGATGCCTTAATCCGCGTGGAAGTAGATTTAAATGAAGCGTGCTTCGGAACTGAGCGCGATATCTCAGTTGAGAATGCAGTAACTTGTACAAAATGTAAAGGTCAAGGTTCTGCAGATTCTGCGCCACCTGCAATGTGCCAGGTCTGTAAAGGGCGCGGTGAAACTCAACAAGTACAGCGCTCTTTCTTAGGACAGGTAATGACCTCACGTCCGTGTGGCTCTTGTCAGGGATATGGCAGCATCATTCAAAACCCGTGCCGCGAATGCGCTGGTGATGGTCGGGTTCGCGCGCGCCAAAATATTTCTGTCAAAATTCCACCTGGCGTTGAAACTGGAAATCGGATTCAGCTTGCTGGTCGGGGAGAAGTAGGTGCAGGTGGCGGTCCCGCTGGTGATTTATATGTAGAAATCGTTGAAGCTGACCATCCATTCTTAATTCGCGATGGTCACAATTTGCACGTTGCTATAGAAGTCTCTTTTGCTGCTGCATCGCTGGGCAGCAAGGTAATGGTTGAATCTTTAGATGGTCCGATTGAAGTTGAGGTTCGCCCAGGTACACAGAGCGGTTCAACTATTACCGTGCGCGGCAAGGGAATGACGCGTTTGCGCGCCGCTAATCGTGGAGATTTGATCGTACACGTGGAAGTGCAAACACCACATAAGTTAAGCCGAGAGCAAGAGGATTTATTACGTAAATTTGCATCATCTCGCGGTGAAAAACCTGGAGATGTGAAGATTAAAGGTCACGAGCAAGGTTTCTTTAGCAAATTTAGAGATGCCTTCGGACGCTAATGCTAAATCTCTTCTTTGTCAGTGACCTACCCACAGTTGTTGGTACTACATACGAATTTGGTGGCGATGATGCCGGGCATGCAATCCGCGTTCTGCGTACCCAAGTTGGGGATGCCCTTGCGCTATCTAGCGGTCAAGGCGCTTGGTCGGTAGTACAAGTAACTGCGATCGCCAAGAAATCAATGACAGTCAAAGTTCTGTCATCCGGATATGAAGAAGCGCTACCCGTTGAATTTACTGTTGCGCAAGCGCTGACAAAAGGTGATCGAGTAAAAGAATCTATTGAGTTAAATACCGCAGGTGGCGCCGATGTAATTTTATTGTGGGCTGCAACTCGCTCGATCGGTAAAGCAACTCCGGATCTAATGCAGAAGCTCGGCACAACGGCGCGTGAAGCAAGTAAGCAAAGTCGTCGCAATCGAATTCCCTTTGTAATGGGAGTGCTCGATGCAAAGAAAATTGCTGCAGAAATTGCTAACTACGATTTGGCAATCGTTTTTCACGAAGGCGCTAACCAGAAATTAACTGATGTTGTAAAACCAGGTGCCAAGAAAGTGCTTCTAATTATTGGCCCTGAAGGTGGAATCACTGATGAAGAGTTGGTTCTCTTCAAAGCTGCTGGTGCACAAGTAGCGCTGCTAGGACGTCCAATTTTTCGCTCAGCGCACGCGGGAATGGCGGCGCTTTCTGGCGTAAACGCTGCGCTAAAAATCTGGTAAAGGTATAGTCAACTTATGGCGTTAGACCCTGATTGCATCTTCTGCAAAATTATTGATGGCTTGATTCCTGCCGATATTGTATTTCGTAACGAGAATGTGGTTGCCTTTAATGATTTAAATCCAAAAGCGCCAACCCACGTCTTGATTATCCCGACGGTGCATACTGAAAATGCGGCTGGTTTAGCAAAAATTTCGGCGACGATCACCGCAGCGCTATTAAGCACAGCTGATCAGATTGCCACGGATCGCAACTTAAACGGATATCGAACCGTCTTTAATACCGGAGCCGATGGCGGCCAAACCGTCTTTCACGCTCACTTGCACCTCTTAGGCGGTCGTGGACTCGCTTGGCCACCAGGTTAAAAGTAGTATCTCTGACTATATGGAACGAACCCTGATCACAATCCCGCCTGCAATCTCAATGGTCTCACTAATAGGCGCTGGCGATGCGAACTTAAGAGTTATTGAAGCCGCCTTCCCAAGTGTAAATATCACAGTCAGAAGTAATGAAATTACTCTGCGCGGACCGCATATTGATTGCATGGCTTTAGAAAAACTATTCGCTGAAATGATCGTTGTCATTCGTTCTGGCCAAGCGCTAACTGTTGATGCGGTTTCTCGCAGCATCGCAATGTTGGGGCAAGAGCCAGCCGATAGCCCCGCGGAAGTACTTTCTTTAAATATTGTCTCTAATCGCGGTCGCACGATTCGCCCAAAGACCGCTAATCAAAAACGCTATGTAGATGCGATCGAAGAAAACACCATAACCTTTGGTATCGGACCAGCAGGAACCGGTAAGACTTACTTAGCAATGGCGAAAGCAGTCGCAGCGCTGCAGGCGAAGAGAGTAAATCGTATTATTTTGACGCGCCCAGCAGTTGAAGCAGGCGAGCACCTTGGATTCTTGCCCGGAACTTTGAGCGAGAAGATCGATCCATACCTGCGTCCGCTCTTTGATGCGCTGCACGACATGATCGATGTGGATTCAATTCCACGTTTGATTCAAACCGGAGTCATTGAAGTAGCTCCTTTGGCCTTTATGCGCGGCCGCACTTTAAATGATTCTTTTATTATCTTGGATGAAGCCCAGAACACCACCCCTGAGCAGATGAAGATGTTCTTAACTCGTTTGGGCTTTGGTTCAAAAATGGTTATTACCGGCGATGTAACACAAGTGGATCTACCAAATGGCGCTCACTCCGGTTTAAAGGTGATTACAAATATTTTGAAAGATATAGACGATATCGCTTTCTTAGAGTTAACCGCTGAAGATGTAGTTCGCCACCGTTTGATCGGTGACATTGTGAAAGCCTATGCAAGATATGACGAAGCAAAATCTGCTCCTCGTAATATCCGTAACTCATAAAGATCACTATGACTATTGAAATCACCAATAAATCTGGCGAACTTGTACCCTCTGACGGTGTCCGCGATTTGTTGCAGAACGCACTCATTGAATTAAAGCTAAATCCTGAGTGTGAAGTCAACCTAGTTTTCGTGGACATTGAAGAGATGACCGAACTGCACATCAGATGGATGGATGAAGCAGGACCGACCGATGTGCTCTCCTTTCCAATGGATATGCCAGCTGCGGAAAATGAAGCAGTAACCTTGGGAGATATAGTGATCGCACCAACTGTTGCTGCTCAGCAAGCCGCAACCGCGGGTCATTCAATTGATCACGAAATCTTTATCCTGGCAGCTCACGGTTTGCTTCATATCTTGGGGTACGACCACGCCAACCCTGCCGATGAGAAAGTTATGTTTAACTTGCAAGAAGACCTTGTAAAGAAGTATCAGGAGAGTGCATGAACGTCTTTAACATTACTTCGATTATTGCACTCATTGCATTCGCAGGGTTTCTTGCTGCTTCCGAGTCAGCGCTCACTTCAATCTCACGAATCGTGATTGAAGAGATTGAAAGCAAACGTGGGGGACACTTACTTAAGAAATACTCACAACAACCTGCCCGTTACTTAAATGTTTTGCTCTTGGTTCGAAAGATCTGCGAATTTACCGCTGCCGCGTTGTTAGCGGTCGCGCTTTTGCGTCAATATTCTTCCGCACAAGCCATGGCGTTAACGGTCACAATTATGGTTGTTCTCTCATATGTAGTTATCGGTGTTGGGCCACGCACGTTAGGTCGCCAGCAACCACATAAATGGGCGCGTACTGGTATTTCAGTTGCCTACTTCTTAGCCTTTATCTTGGGGCCAGTTACTAATCTTTTAATTGCAATCGGTAATGCGATTACGCCAGGTAAGGGTTTTCGAAGTGGACCATTTACTAATGAAGCCGAACTTCGAGATTTAGTAGATCAAGCGCACGAACGCGGCCTCGTTGAATCAGATGAACACGAGATGATCCACTCTGTATTCGAACTCGGAGATACTCTCGTACGCGAGTTGATGGTGCATCGAACAGATATGGTCTGGATCGAGCGCGATAAGTCACTGCGCCAAGCGCTTTCTTTAGCTTTGCGTTCTGGTTATTCCCGTATCCCGGTTGTCGGAGAGAACCTCGACAACATCATCGGTATGGCTTATGTAAAAGATTTGGCGAAGCGCGCCCTTGATCATCACGAATCTGAGACCACCGAAAAAGTAGAGCAACATATGCGTCCGGCTGTCTTTGTTCCTGAGATAAAGATTGCGGCGGAGTTATTGAAAGAGATGCAGCGCGATCAAATCCACTTGGCAATTGTGGTTGATGAGTACGGTGGTACCGCTGGAATTATTACTATCGAAGATATTATCGAAGAGATCGTGGGCGAAATTGCTGACGAATTTGATGATGGAATTGAAGCTTTTACTTGGTTAAATGAAGATAAGGCGCGCGCAAAAGCAACTCTACACATTGAAGATTTAGCAGATGAGTTGAAGATTGAGATTGATAAGGCTGACTTTGAAGACGTAGATACTATCGGCGGTTTAATGGCCCAGAAACTTGGCCGTGTACCAATTGCCGGAAGTACGATCTCAATCTCTGGCTGGGCAATTACTTCAGAACGTCCAATTGGTCGACGCCGTAAGATAAGTAGTGTAATTATTGAACGTTTAAAGGATGAGGCGTTAGAAGATCATGAGTGATTCGTTTACAAATCCGGAAGATCAAAAGCTAGCCACGCTGGCAACTTCTACTTTGACACGCACGGGTGCAAAGCAAGCAGCTGCTCTACGCGATACAACTGGGCGAACATATGTTGCGATAAATATTTCTTCACCAACTCTTACGCTAGATGCAGTTGAGGCCGTCTTTACCGTTGCCGCGGCATCACAAATTGCGGGCATAGAAGGTGTAGTCATCGCTGGCGATAAAAACGCAAAGGTTGCTGTAATTACAGATAATTCTCCGCAGGCGGTTATCTTTTACATCGATGCAAACGGGAGCGTAACTAGGGCGTAGGATAGCCCAATGCGTATCGTTCGATTCACTCCTGGCCCTGAATCTGGCCTCGGAGCTGATCCACTCTTTGGAGTTCTGGAAGACGATAACTCGATTACCGTGATTTCGGGAGATCCGATTTACCACGGTGTTACAAAGACCGCAGCGAAGGTAGAACTGAGCAAAGTTCGCTTACTTGCGCCAGTTATTCCCCGCAGCAAGATT
>Ga0315899_10000970_pt1 | contig 33556 bp, 28 predicted proteins | sample LakEriMetagenome_2_FD_203518 | JGI IMG/M metagenome (GOLD analysis project Ga0315899, IMG submission 203518) | Freshwater fungal communities from buoy surface, Lake Erie, Ohio, United States - Buoy 4 MA112 | ecosystem: Environmental > Aquatic > Freshwater > Lake | place: USA: Lake Erie, Ohio...
ATTGGGGCTTCATCGAGGGCAAATCCCAAACCAACTACCCATGGGACTCGTGGCAGAAGCCCTACAAAACCGAGCCGCCCGTCTGGTTCCACGACATCCTGCGCACCAACGGCAAACCCTACCGCCAGTCGGAGGTGGATTACATCCGCAAGGTAACAGGGGCTGCGAAATAATCGACAAATTATATATTCTAAAATACTTGCTATACGCCCACCCGCCCCGGGTGGCTGTACACATTCATGCTGCCGCCTTTGGCGAATCCAACCAGCGTGATCCCATGCTCCATTGCCAAGTCCACCGCCAGGCTGGTAGGTGCCCCCACGGCGGCGATGAATGGAATGCCCGCCACGGACGCCTTCTGGATGATTTCATAGCCCACTCGTCCGGAGATTGCCAACAGGTGCTCCCCCAGCGGCATAACACCCCGCAACAGACTGGCGCCTATCAGCTTGTCGAGCGCGTTGTGCCGGCCCACATCCTCCCGCAGCAGCACAAGGCCCCTGTCCAGTGAAAACAGGCCCGATGCGTGCACCCCGCCAGTTTGCGCGAAAAGCCTCTGCCCCATCCGGGCCTGTGCCATCATGTCGGTGATCCGCTCCGGGCTGACACTCCAGTCCGAAGTCCCACGGGTGGCTTTCACCGAGAGCGATTCAATCGATCGCTTGCCGCACGCTCCGCAACTCGAGGTGCTGTAAAAAAAACGCTCAATGCCTCGGCCCCGCGATGGCGCCTCCAGCCGCACATCCACCACGGTTCCGCCCATGCCGTCCTGGGGCGCATCCTCCACCCGCTCCACCGCCAAAATTTCCCGCGCGGCGTCGATCACCCCCTCGCAGAACAGAAAACCCGTCACAAGTTCCCTGTCTTCCAGCTCGCCTCCGGGTGTCCGCATCAGCACCGCTGCGGGGCGGCCATGCAGGCGGATTTCCAGGGGTGCTTCCACCGCCACCCCGTCCCCTTCGGCGGGTCCGCAAGGCGCGCCGTCCCGGATCCGTTGGACCTGTCGCCGGTCCAATCCCGGGTGTTCCTCCTGAAAGTTCGTTTCCTTGTCCATCCATTCACCTGGTTCGCCACAACAAGGCTTTGGCCCCATCCTATCGCCCAATCAAGACTTGTGACGATTTTCCAGCAGGGTCAGCGGCCACATTCGCTGTTTGGACCGGCCCGTTTGACCGATTAGAATCAAGGAAAACCCGGTTTGGAATGGGCATCAACCCATTCCCGCAAACCCGCCCCAGCAGGTGAGCCATGATCAGCAAGAAACCACGCCCCGGTCGCCCGCGCCTCACCCATCCCCTGATCCGCGAGGGTTCCACCCTCCGCCAAGCCTCTTGGGACGAGGCGCTCCATCGCATCGCCACCGCCCTGAAAGACAACCGGGCCCTCCACGGCGACAAGGCCTTCGGCATCTTCAGTTGCTCCAAAAGCACCAACGAGATGAACTTCGTGGCCCAGAAGTTCTGCCGGCAGGTGATGGGTAGCAACAACATCGACAGTTGCAACCGAACCTGACACGCCCCGAGCGTCGTCGGTCTGGCGACAGTTTTCGGGATGGGTGGTGGCACTAACAGCTACAGCGAGATCGAGGAAACTGAGGTCATCCTCCTGTGGGGCTCCAACGCCCGCGAGACGCACCCGATCTTCTTCCATCACCTGCTGAAGGGCGTGCACAACGGCGCCCGCCTGTTCGCGATCGACCCGCGCCGCACCAGTTCGGCCCGCTGGGCGGACACCTGGGTCGGCCTCGATGTCGGCACTGATATCGTCGTCGCCAACGCCATGGGCCGCGAGATCATCGCCCAAGGCTGGCTCCATGAGAAATTCATCCGCCACGCCACCACCGGCTTCGAGGCGTACCGGGAATCGGTCGAACCCTTCACGCTGGCCGAAGCTGAACGCCTGAGCGGCGTGCCAGGTCACATCATCCACAACATGGCCAAGGCCTACGCCACCGCCAAAACCGCGATGATCTGCTGGACCCTCGGCATCACCGAGCACCACAATGGCGTCGACAATGTCTCCTCGCTGATCAACCTGTCCCTGCTCACCGGCCATGTCGGCCGCTATGCCAGCGGCCTCAACCCGCTGCGGGGCCAGAACAATGTGCAGGGCGGCGGCGACATGGGCGCCCTGCCCGACCGCTTCCCCGGCTTCCAGCATGTGGAAGTAGAGGCCAACCGCCTGAAATTCGAGAAAGCCTGGAACACCAATCTACCCCCCAAACGCGGATGGAATCTCACCGGCATGCTCAACGCCATGGGCACCGGTGAACTGACGGCCTTGTTGATCCTGGGCGAAAACCCGCTGCAATCCGAGGCGGATCGCCACCACGCCGAGCACGCCCTGCGCAATCTCCAGTTCCTGGCCGTGCAGGACCTCACCCTCACCCCCACCGCCGAGCTGGCCCATGTGGTCCTGCCCGCCGCCGCCGGCTGGTGTGAAAGCGACGGCACCTTCACCAACAGCGAGCGCCGGGTCCAGCGTGTGCGCAAGGCGGTGAACCCACCAGGCCTGGCAAGGGATGATGGTCAGATCCTGTTCGACCTGGCCCGCGTGATGGGCCACGACTGGGGCGAGTACAGCGCGGAAAAGGTCTGGAACGAGCTGCGGTCACTCAGCCCGGTCCACACTGGCATGAGCTACCAGCGCCTGGAACAGGAAAACGGCCTGCAGTGGCCCTGCTACGACGAGGCCCACCCCGGCGAGATGTTCCTGCACAGCCGGCTGTGGGAGGAACCCCTGAAGGGGCCCCCCGTCGCCTTTCAGGTCGTCCACCATTCCCCGCCCGTGGAACCGCTCACCCCGGAGTTCCCCTTGCGCCTCACCACCGGCCGTCGCCTCGACGACTACAACACGGGAGTGCAGACCGAGGGTTTCGAATCCCCGCTGCGCCGCGGCGAGACGATCGACCTCTGCCCGGAGGATGCCCGCAAGCTCGGTATCTCCGATGGCGAGGTGGTGAGGGTGGTCTCCGCGCGCGGCTCCATCGAGGCCCCGGCGCGCCTCACCCACAGCCTGCGCCCCGGCCTGGCCTTCATGACCTTCCACTTCCAGGATTCGGTCAACACCAACATCCTCACCATCGACGCCACCGACCCGCGCTCGGGCACCGCCGAATTCAAGGCCTGCTCCATCCGCGTGGAAAAGCTGGCCTCGCCCACCCCGGCCTGACAGGAATCGCTGCATGGATATCAAGGTGAACGGCCCTGAGCCCACCGCCGCCGAACGCGACGCGGTGGATGCGGTGTTGGGCCCACCCGTTTCCGCCTGGTCCGGCGGCAAGCGCGACCTCGGCAAGGAAGGCCGCATCACCCTCCTCGGCGGCAACGAGGCCCGGGCTCAGCGCCATCTCCTGCTCCCCGCCCTGCATGGCGTGCAGGACCGCTTCGGCTGGCTGCCCCCTGGGGCCTTGGCCTATCTCGCCAACCGCCTCACCGTGCCTCCCGCCGATGTCCACGGCGTGGCCACCTTCTACCACCTGTTCACCCACCAGGGCGGTGCCCCCATCCATGTCCATGTTTGCGACGACATCGCCTGCCGCCATCGGGGCGGCTTGGATTTGCTGAATCAATTGAAGCAGCAACACACTGGATCGAAAACGGTGGAGGTACACCCAAGCCCCTGCCTGGGGCTGTGCGAACGGGCTCCCGCGGCCCTGGTGTTGCGCGCTGGCAAGCCCGCCCAAGGCTGCGCGGTCGGTCACGCCTCAGCAGAATCGGTGGCCGCCGCCTTGAAAGCCGACAGCTTCCCCGATGCGGGAATCGACTGGCTACAGAGCGCCGTGCCCCAGTGCGCCCAACCCTCGGCGGATTTGGGCCTTTTGGCCCGGGTGGGCAAATCCAACCCAACTAGCCTGGCCGATTACCAAGCCACCGGCGGTTTCGCGGGTCTCAAGCATGCCCTCGAACTAGGCTCCGAAAAAACCATCGCCGAGGTCACCACCTCCGGCATCGTTGGCCGCGGCGGCGCCGCGTTCCCCACCGGCCGCAAGTGGGACGCTGTCGCCCGGGCGACCGACCCGGTCCGCTATGTCGTCTGCAACGCCGACGAATCCGAACCGGGAACCTTCAAGGACCGGGTGGTGATGGAGGGAGATCCGTTCGCCCTCGTCGAGGGCATGACCATCGCCGGCCTGGCGGTGGGAGCCCGAAAGGGATTCCTCTACATCCGTGGCGAATACCCGCTGGCGATCCGCCGCATGCAGCAAGCCATCGACCAGGCGACCGACGCCAAACTGCTGGGCGACAACATCCTAGGCAGTGGCAAAAACTTCCACATCGAGATCCGCCGCGGCGCGGGCGCCTACATCTGCGGCGAGGAAACCGCACTCTTCAATTCCATCGAGGGCCAGCGGGGCGAGCCCCGCAACAAGCCCCCCTTCCCGGTGCAGCACGGCCTCTTCAACCAGCCCACCGTCATCAACAATGTGGAGACGCTGGCCAACATCCCACTCATCCTGCGCGAGGGCGGTACCGCCATCGCTGCCTTGGGCACGCAGGGTTCCAAGGGCCGCAAGCTCTTCTGTGTCTCGGGCGATATCGCCCGGCCGGGCGTCTATGAATTCGTCTTCGGCATCACGCTGCGCCAGTTGATCACGCAGGCGGGCGGGGTTCCCCACGGGCGAGCCATCCAGGCGGTGCTGCTCGGTGGCGCAGCCGGCGCGTTTGTCGGGCCCGACCAGCTCGATGTCCCCCTCACCTTCGAGGGAACCCGCGCCATCGGGGCCACGCTCGGCTCCGGGGTGGTCATGGTCTTCGATGACACGGTCGACCTGGGCGACACCCTGGCCCGCATTGCCGCCTTCTTCCGCGATGAATCCTGCGGCCAGTGCGTCCCCTGCCGGGTGGGCACCACCCGCCAGGAAGAACTGGTGCAGCGCCTGCGCCGGGGCAAGACACTGGGCACCCCGGCCGATGAAACAGCGCTCCTGGACGAGATCAGCCAGGTGATGCGCGACGCATCCATCTGCGGCCTCGGCCACACCGCCTCCAGTGCGTTGCAATCCGCAATCAGGCTGTTCGGAACAAAAATCCTTTCCGGCAAATCCGCGGAGAAAAACCATGGCTGAACCGTTCCGCGAACCGGAAATGTGGTTCCACGCGCCTCCCCGGCCCACCCGCATTCCCCTGCCTCCAGTGCGGGAGGAGAAGCCCCCGGTCGAGCTGACCGTGGACGGCCAAACAATCCGGGTTCCAGAGGGGGCCACGCTGCTCGACGCCTGCAAGGCACGCGGGCTCGACACCCCCACCGTCTGCTTCCACCCCAACTTCACGCCGGTCAATGTCTGCCGCGTGTGCGTGGTGGAACTGGAAGGTTCCCGCACCCTGGTGCCGTCCTGCTCGCGCAAAGCCGAACCCGGCATGGTGGTGAAGACTGACAGCGCCCGGGTGCAAACCTCCCGCAAGATGGTCCTCGAGTTCCTCGCCTCCTCGGTGGACCTGTCCACCGCGCCCGAACTGCAGGCCCGCTGCCGGGAATATGGAGCCAAACCCGAACGCTACGGCCAGCCCGAACCCGCCCATCCCGCGGGCGAGCGGGACAGCCGGGTCGCCGGCCACCACCATATTCCTTCAGGCCAACAGGCCCAGCGTGTCGCCCAGCCGGTCAAGGTGGACAACTCCCTCTATGTGCGCGACTACTCCAAATGCGTGCTTTGCTACAAGTGCGTGCAGGCATGCGGGGACGAGGCGCAAAACACCTTCGCCATCGCCGTGGCCGGGCGCGGCTTCGACGCCCGCATCTCCACCGAGAACGCAGTCCCCCTGCCCGATTCCGCCTGCGTCTACTGCGGCAACTGCATCGGCGTCTGCCCAACCGGCGCGCTGATGTTCAAGAGCGAGCATGAAATGCGCGAACAGGGCACCTGGGATGAAAGCCGACAGAAACAAACCGACACCATCTGCGGCTACTGCGGCGTGGGCTGCACCCTCACCCTGCATGTGCAGGACGACACCATCGTGAAGGTCACCTCACCCGCCGATATCGACATCACCCGCGGCAACCTCTGCATCAAGGGCCGCTTCGGATTCGAGGGGATCAACAACCGGTGACAAGCCTGGTTATCACTGAAAAAAAGCCGGCATTGCCTTTTGAAACTCAATTGCCCCAATCTATGGCTCAATTCCAACAAACAACCCCGGCCCGCATTGCCGGACCGGGGTTGCTCTAAAAACCAACGGACTCCTACTTCCAGTCATCCGTCCTGAACGGATAAGCCGGCAGCCCTTCCTTGTTGGTCAGGCTCGGCTCGGCCAGTTCATCCCAGGCGAAGCGCACGGCGGCGATCTCATTCACTCCCTCGGCGCTCACCACCACCTCGTTCCCCTCGATCACCGCCTTGGCAGGCACGAACTTCTTGTCCGGCCCGGCCACGCTGAAGTGGCTCACCGCTGCCCCGAACCGGGTGGTCAGACCGTTGTCGGCGCCGTCAAAGCTGATGCGGGCCTTGCCACCCTCCAGCTTCACCGCTTTGAACATCGGGCCGTAAAGGGCCAAGCCCTGCTTCCCGTAGGTCTTGGCGAGGGCGATGTTGGCCAGCCGCCGGCCCACCTCCTGCTTGTTGGTGGGATGGATGTCATTGATGTTGCTGATGTCGGTGGTCTGCGCCATGCCGGTCCCGGGAATCTTCAAGGCCGCCATCTGCGCCTCCCACAAAAAGGGCAGGCCGGTGCTCTTGTAGCGATAGGGCGCGATCTGCACGAAATAGAACGGCATCGCCTCATCGTTCCACAGCTTGCGCCACCCATTGATCAGCGCCTTCATTTTCTCGGCATACAGCATTCCCTCGCCGTTGTTCGACTCACCCTGGTACCAAAGGGCTCCGCGGATGCCATAAGGCACAAACGGCGCGATCATGCCGTTGTACAGCGCCAAAGGAGTCTGGAAGTTGATGTTCCCCTTGTCGTCCTTGGTGGGGAAGGTGTCCAGTTTGTCGGCGATCTCCTTGAGCGCCGGCACGCTTTTGAAACCGTCGGGCGTGGTCCACGGCTCGATGCGCGTGCCACCCCAGTTCGACCCGATCAGGCCCACCGGCACATTGGCAAATTCCGGATCCTTGCGCAGGTTCAGCGCGAAGAAATAACCCACGGCAGTGAACTCACCCACCGTCTTCGGTGAGGCCACTTCCCAGCCCTTGGAAGGCACATCCGTCTCCGCCTTGGTGGAAGGACGGTGCGGGATCTTGATATGGCGGATCAACGGGTGGTTGCCGTTCAGCTTCTCCTCGGTCGGGTAGGCGGAGATGTTGACCGTCCACTCCATGTTGGACTGGCCGCTGCACAGCCACACCTCGCCCACCAGCACGTCGGTGAAGCTCTTTTCGGTGCTGCCCTTCACCGCCAGCGTCTGGCCGTTGGCGTTCGCCTTCTGGGCCGGCAGGTTCACCGACCATTTGCCTTGGTCGTCCGCCTTGGCGCTGGCTTTCGCCTCACCCAGGCTCACCGTCACCTCGGCGCCAGGATTATCCCAGCCCCACACGGGTATCGGCTTGTCCCGCTGCAGCACCATGTGGTTGCTGAAAATGGACGGCAATTTCACCTCGGCGCTCGCCGGGGCGGCCAGGCCCAGGCAAGCCGACAACACCAAACCCAAACCGCGCATGCGGATCATCGATGGATACTCCCAACTGGAAATTGGTTTCAGGGCAGCGCCCCGAAGGTGGTCCGATTCTAAGGCAGCCAGCGCCGGGGTGTGAGGGTTTTTGACGAAATCCTGAATTATTGCGTTTCAGGCAAAGATCAGTCTATTTCTGCAGCAATTTAATCTCATTGGCAGCCAGCGCCCGGTCAAAAATCATCAACTCATCTAGGTCCCCGATGTAATCAATGCCAAGCAGGATGGCGGTCTCCTTCAGGTCCCAGGTGAAACGCATCGGTTGGTTCACCGAGCCCATCGCCTTGCCATCCAGATACAGGGCCGCCTTGGCCGGCCCCTCCGCGTTCACCCCCTCGAAGGTGAAGGCCACATGCTTCCATGCCTGCCTTGAGAAACCCGGTTTCTTCACTGTCACCATCGGGCGCTTTTCCACCGGCCACTTGTCATAGGGAATTTTCTCGGGGTTCCAGAAGACGAAGTCCGAGAAACATCCGAGCCGGAAGTCGCGCGGCAGATCCTTGTCAAAATCCACCCACAGCGCACCGTTATCCCAGCCTTTTTGTGTGATCTGGATCGGATCGCAATGCCCGGGCTGCAAATCCTTGTCCGGGTCCAGCCGCATCCAGAAGCTCACCGTGCCCGACCAATCCTTGGCCTTGTAGGGCATCGATTCCCCCTTGAAGCAAATCACCTGGGGCGCCTTTTTGCCGAACCGTAGGCAATCTCCCTTCACCCCCTCGCCCTTGGCAATCGTCACATCCGCCCGGGCGATCCCCGGCGTCCACTGCTTGCGGGCCAGCGATTCCACCGTGTAAATCCGCTTGTCCCCGGGGGCCACCACGGCGTCACCATTCCCCTCAAACCCGGCATGGAAACGCAGCGCCTCCATCACCCGGCCCCGGTCGGCTTCCTGGGCATGGGTGCGCGCGGAATGCGGGTTAACCGTAAGCAGGGCCACGAACAGGGTTATGCGCGTTTTCATGATGCACCGGGGTACGCCAATGGGATTCCCCTCAGGGTACCCGAATTCCCTGCCCGTGCCGCAAAACCGCCAAAGGACCGAATCTTTCCCTAAACCCAGACGTATCAATAGATTGCGTCAGCAGATATTTCCGGGCCAATCGGTTGCGCCGCCCGGTCCGTCTCAATTGGAAGGAAAACAGCCTTTCAGGGCCTTTTCAATCAAACGATGCCAGCCGTAAAATGGCCATGGTTTTCAGGAGAATCGGCGATGTCCACACGCTTTCGTCCCAGGCTGGAAGGCCTCGAAACCCGCAGCGTCCCCGCCAGCCTGTTCGCCTCCGCCCTGGAATGGGTACCCAACCCCGCGACCGATGCCCACACGCGGGTGATGGACCAGCAGCCGGAAGAAATCGCCCCGGCAACCGCTGTGCTGTGGGATGTCGCCCCGGGCGCAGCCGTTGCCCTTTCAGCCCCGGACGCTGACGACTCGGTTTGGGTCGGCTTCCAGGCTGACCATCTAGGCTACGGTAATGACAACCTTCTCACCGATTGGCTCTTTGCCGAGGGTTCCTTTCACTCCGCCTGAATTGGCCCAATCCCTTTTCCACCCGAAACTGGCACGCTGTATCCAAAGGCCTTAATCTTGGGGACAGGAATACCGGGCAATTTGTTTCCGCTCGGACCAACCCCAGGACCCTGATCATGCGTTTCTTGCTCTCCCTCACGGCCATGTTGGCCCTGGCCACCTCCTCCATTGCCGCCGACCCTCCGGCTGACTACTTTTTCCAACCCAAAGACCGGATCGTCTTTCTGGGTGACAGCATCACCGAACAGTACCAGTACAGCAACTATGTTGAGCTGTACCTCACCGGGCGGTTCCCCAAGGCGGATTTCTTTTTCCTGAATGCCGGCATCGGCGGCGACACCGCCCAGGGTGGGGCCAATCGCTTCAAGTCCCAGGTGCTGGCGGAAAAACCAAACAAGGTCACCATCAATTTCGGCATGAATGACGGCGGCTACGGCAAATTCAATCCCGAGGCCAACAAACGCTTCGTCGAGCGCACGCGCGACATGCTACGCATGGCCAAGGAGGCCGGAGTCCAGGTGGCGCTGATGTCCCCCAACGCCGTCGATCCGCGCAACAAATCCAACGGCGCCGAATATGTCGAAACCCAAAAGACCTTCTACGCCCCCCTCGCCGGCGTGGCCAAGGAATTCAGCTTCCCATTCGTCGACCAGTACGCCGTCACCCGCGCCGCGCAGGACCGCATGGCCGTGGACGACCCCAAGGCCGAAAAGGCCAAGCCCTATTACGATGGCTTCCACACCTCACCCCCCGGCGCCATGCTGATGGCCCACGCCATCCTCACCGGCCTCCATTCCCCCGCGCTGGTCAGCGAAGCCTCCATCGATGCGGCAGCCGCCAAGGCCGAGGGCAAGCAATGCGCCATCACCGACCTGAAATCCTCCGCAGGCGGTGTCGCATTCACCCGCGTCGACGAGGCCCTTCCCTTGCCCCTGCAGAAAGACTGGCTGCCCATGCTGCCCTACACCAACCAGCTCAAAGATCTGAACTGGTACGGATTGAAGGTGGCCGGCCTGAAGGACGGCACCTACCTGGTAAAGATTGATGGCGAGGAGGCGGGAAAATTCTCGGCCGCCCAACTGGCTGATGGTGTGAACCTTGGCAACGCCACCTCAGGCGGCGTGTGGAAACACGGTCAGGAGCTGTTCCAGGCCATCGAGGCCAAGAACCGCATCGTGCATGGTCGCTTCCGCGGCGTCCACCTGGCCAACATCCCCGATTGGCTGGCTGATGTCGCGCGCGAGCGCAAGCCCGCCGAGCTTGAGAAGCGCATGGCCCAGATCACCGAGGCCCAGGCTCGCGTGAATAAGCTGGCACAACCCCGCCCCCACGCCTTCGAGGTGGTGCAGGTAAACTGAAACCTGGTGCCTCAGCGACCCATCGGCGGTCCAAAGGCGGCATACCCGCCTTTGGACCATTTTTCTGAAAGTTGTGCGATCACCCGCCGGCCGGCCTCCGTGCCGGCGATGTTCACCGTCTCCTGCGGATCGTTCGTGTGGTCGTACAGTTCGTCAACCGGCTCCTTCAGCGGCCCGCCACTCCAGCGCACCCACCGGTGGGTGGCCGTGCGTGTGGCGATGCCTGTCACATTCCCCTCCCCCAACTCGGGTATCTTCTTCACATAGTTGCTGAAGGCCGCTTCCTTCCACGGCTGGTCGGGGTTGGCTAAAAGGGGCGCCAGGCTGGTCCCCTCCAACTTGTCGGGCGCCTTCAGGCCGCACAGTTCGGCCAGCGTGGGATACAGGTCCACAAGCTCGACCAACGCTTTTGAATCAACCCGGGCGGGTGGCGCGCCGGGCTTGCGGATGATCAGCGGCACCCGTGTGGCCACCTCCCAGTTCGTGCGCTTGTTCCAGGTGCCCTGCTCACCCAGGTGATACCCGTGGTCACCCCACAGCACCACGATCGTGTTGTCACGCAGGCCGTTGGCATCCAGCGCCTGCAGCACCCGCCCCACCTGCGCGTCGGTGTAGCTCACGCAGGCATGGTAACCATGGATCAGCCGAACGGCTTTCTCGGCACTCACCGCCGGACCGGTGGCGGGGATGCCCTTGTACCGCCGCAGCTCGGACGCGTCGTTCCCGGCGAAGTCCGGCGCGTCCTTGGGGTGGCTGCCGTTGGCGGGAAGCCTGAACTGTTCGGGCCGGTACAGGTCCCAGTACTTTTTCGGGGCCACAAACGGCATGTGCGGTTTGTGGAAACCCACCGCCATAAAAAAAGGCTGGCTCTTGTTCAGGGCACCCTGCCGCAAGGCCTCCACCACCTTGTCCGCGATCTGCCCGTCAAGCAGGGCGTTATCCGCCACCTCGGGAGACTCCGTTGGCTCGTCATCCGAGTGGTCCGCCCCATCCTTCGCTGGACCGACTTTTTTCGGCACGGCCGGAGGATTGGCCGCGGGAGCCTTTACCTTGTCATCCTTCATTGAATGCCAGGCTGGCCGGCTCCAGGACTGGGTATCCTCATGGTTACCGTTGGTCGTGTGGAATATCTTGCCGAAGCTCAGGGCCTCATACCCCTGTTCCTTGAACATCTGGGGCAAGGTCACCACATCGGGCGCCTTGTCGCGCACGAACTGGGCCAGGGTGTGGATCTTCAGCGTGGTGGGCCGCCTGCCCGAAAGCAGCGACGCCCGCGATGGGTTGCACAGCGCGAACTGGCAATAGGCCCGGTCGAAACGAACGCCGCTGGCGGCCAGCTTGTCGATATGGGGCGACAACACCGTTTTGTCCCCGTAACATCCCAGCACCGGGCGCAAATCATCCACCCCGATGAACAGCACATTCGGCTTGTCCCCGGCCCGCGACCATCCGGCCGGGACACAGACCGCCAAGAAGCTCAGGAGCCACAGGTTCCGCATCCGGTCTTCCCTGAATGGTCAAAGGACGGGATTGTGCCAGGTCGCCCCCGGCAATAGAACCCCGTTGGCCGCCTCAGGCCCCCAGGTTCCAGGTTTGTACGGCTGAACCGGGCCGGGGGTTTTCAGCAGGGGATCCACCACTTCCCACGAGGCCTCCACGGCGTCCTGGTGCGCGAACAGCGACGGGTCTCCCTGCAGCGCCGCACCCAGTAGCCGCTCGTAGGGCTCGATGTCCTCCACCGACTCATGGGAAACTTTCAGCTCGACATTTTCACCCACAAACTCCTGGCCCGGCAGCTTGCACCTCGCCCCCCAGCCGATGATCACATCGGGGCTCAACCGGAACCGCACATGGTTCTGCGACTGGCCCAGTTCCTGCCCGCCAAAGCTGGTCTGCGGCGGGTTGCGGAACCGCACCAGCACCTCGGTGCAGGTGACCGGCAGGCTCTTGCCCGCGCGGATATAGAACGGCACATCCGCCCACCGCCACGAATCCACATACAGCCGCAGTGCGGCGAAGGTCTCCACGGTGCTCTGCGGCGACACCCCGGGCTCGGATCGGTAACCGTCGAACTGTCCCCGCACCAGGGCCCCCGGCTCCAGCGGGCGGATCGCCTCCAGCACCTTGTTCTTCTCGTACCGCAGGCCGCCGCTGGTGTGGCTGGCCGGTGGCTCCATGGCCAGGGTCGCCAGCACCTGCAGCAGGTGGTTCTGCACCACATCGCGTATGCAGCCGGCCTCCTCGTAGAAACGGCCGCGCCCCTGCACGCCGAAGGCCTCCGCCATCGTGATCTGCACGCTCTCCACATAGGTCCGGTTCCAAAGCGGCTCCAGAAAGGAGTTGCCGAACCGGAAGTACAGCATGTTCAGCACCGCCTCCTTGCCGAGGTAGTGGTCGATGCGGTAGATCCGCTCCTCGGGGAAGAAATGGTGCAGCGTGGCGTTGAGGTCGCGGGCACTGGCCAGGTCCCGGCCGAACGGCTTCTCCACCACCACCCGGGCGTTTTCGCCGCAACCCGAGTTGGCCAGCCCGTCCGCCACGGTGGCGAACATGCTGGGCGGGATGGCCAGGTAATGCAGCGGGCTTTTCGCCTCCCCCAGCGCCTTCCTTAACCGCCGGAAGGTCTCCGGATCGAGGTAATCCCCGTCGATGTACTGCAGACCCGCGCAGAACCGCGCCACCATCTCCGCCGGCTTTTTCGCGGCCTCCAGGCTGGCCTTCGCCCGCGCCTGGAACTGCTCCAGCGTCCAGTTGGCCTTCGCCACGCCGATCACTGGTACCGTCAGCAACCCGCGGTGCTGCAGGTCGGCCAGGGCGGGGAAGATTTTCTTGTAGGCCAGATCACCCGTGGCCCCGAAAAAGACCAGCGCGTCCGATGCCTTCGACTCAGCCATTTCCCGTCACTCCAGTTGACTCTTGCCGATCTTCCCCGCCCGCCTGGTCACTTTTTCTCGACATGCCCGCCGAACTGGAACCGCATGGCGGACAGCAGCTTGTCCTGGAACTCCGATTCACCGCGTGACTGGAACCGCTCGTACAGCGCCGTGGTCAGCACCGGCACCGGAACCCCCTCGTCGATCGCCGCCTTGATGGTCCAGCGCCCCTCGCCCGAATCGGAAACCCGGCCTGAAAAGCCGGCGAGCGTGGGATCCTTCTGCAGCGACGCCGCCGTCAGGTCCAGCAGCCACGAGGAGATCACGCTGCCCCGCCGCCACACCTCGGTCACATCGGCGAGGTTGAAGTCAAACTGGTACATCTCGGGATCGCGCAGGGGGGTGGTCTCGGCGTCCACGGCGTGGTCGCGCTTCCCCACATTGGCCGAGTTCAGCACACCCAGCCCCTCGGCGTAGGCGGCCATGATGCCGTACTCGATCCCGTTGTGGACCATCTTCACAAAGTGGCCGCCGCCGTTCGACCCGCAGTGCAGGTAGCCGTCCTCCGCCGTGCCCTGCCCGTCCTTGCGACCTGGCGTGCGCTCGGCGTTGCCCTTGCCCGGGGCCAGCGTCTTGAAAATGGGGTCCAGCCGCTTCACCACCTCGGCCTCGCCGCCGATCATCATGCAGTAACCGCGCTCGAGCCCCCACACGCCGCCACTGGTGCCGACATCCACATAGTGGATGCCCTTTGCCGCCAGTTCCTTGGCCCTTCGGATGTCGTCCACATAATACGAATTGCCGCCGTCGATCAGGATGTCGCCCGGCTGCAGGTGGGGCAGCAACCCCGCGATCGCCTTGTCCACCACCGCCGCGGGCACCATCAGCCACACCGCCCGCGGCCCCTTCAATTTCGAGGCCAGGTCGGCTTGCGAGGAAGACGCCACGGCACCCTCGGCCGCGAGGTCCTGCACCGCCTTGGCCGACATGTCGAACACCACGCATTCATGGCCGCCCTTCATCAAACGGCGAACCATGTTCGCGCCCATGCGGCCCAAACCCACCATGCCAAGTTGCATCGGTTTTCCCCCAAGAAGTTTCCAAACTGGCAAAGATCAAACTATAGCTTAAAATATAGCAGCTTCTGCCCCACGCGGACCGGTGATTTTCCATGCTGTTGCTCCAAATGTTGCTGGCCTCCGAGGCCTGTCGCCAGGCGCCCATCCGCAAGGTGGAGCAAATCCCCGATTCGGTCCTTGTCCAAAGGGATGTTCGTTTCCTTCCCGGGGACAGGGCGGAAAAAGCCGACATCTACCGTCCGGCGGCCCAAACACCGGCGGCGAAAAAACTGCCGGCCGTGGTGATCATCCACGGGGGCGGCTTCAATTCCGGCGACAAGGGAAACGCCCGTGAGATCAACATCGGCACCAACCTCGCCCTCAATGGCTACCTCGCCATGAGCGTCAACTATGTTCTCGCCGGGCAAAAGGAGGGGAAAACCTGGCCCGGCCCCGTGCTGGATTGCAAGCGCGCCGTGGTCTGGTTGCGGGAAAACTCCGAAAAACTGGGTATCGATCCCCGAAGGATCGGCGTCATCGGGGGTTCCGCTGGCGGCACCCTGGCCGCCTTGCTGGCGCTCACCGGTCCCGGTGACGGCTTCGAGCCGGCAGACCTGCCACCCGGCATCGACACACGCGTCTCCTGCGCGGTCGACCTCTACGGGATCGCCGACATGCTCACCCACCACGACATGCGGACGATGGGCGCCTCGCGCGAAGCCGATCCGGCCATTTACAGGAAAGGCTCGCCTGTGACCTACGCTGCCAAAAAAGCCAGCCCCCTGCTGATCCTCCACGGCACGGCGGACAAGACTGTGGATCCCGAACAGAGCAGGCTTCTCGCGAAGGCCCTGAAAGATGCCGGAGCCGAACACGAGCTGGTGATCATCCCCGGCGCTCCGCATACCTTCGACCTGCAGCCGAAGCAGCGGGACCTGCGTCCCCTGGTGATCGGGTTTCTCGACCGCCACCTCAAGTGACGGTTCGCGGAACCGTGCCCGCCACCGTCAAGACACCCAGTCAAAAAAGCCAAGCTGTTCCAATTCCCCGCGCAACCGGGCTTTTCCATCCGCGCACAGGCTACCGTTGGGTAACCGGGGTCCACCCACATCCACCCCCAAAAAACCCATCGTCGCCTTGGCGGCTGCCATATACCCGTGGCTGGCCAGCAAGCGTACCAGCAGTGCCGAGCGGTTTTGCTCCGCGCGCGCCGCTTCCAAATCCCCCCGCCTGAAAGCCTTGATCAACCGCTGGTAGACGGGTGCGGCAAAGTTGTAGGTGCTGCCCACACCCCCCACGCAGCCCAGCGCCATGGCGCCAAGGATGTATTCGTCGCAGCCAAAAGGCATGTCGTATTTGCCACCGGCCACCCGCAGGCAGAGTTGGTAGGCCATCAGGTCCGGGTTGGAGAACTTGATCCCCGCCAGCGTCTTCACCTTGCCACCGGCCTTCTCCAGAAAATCCGGCATCGACAAGTGCGTGCCGGTCATCGCCGGGATGTCGTAGTGGTAATACGGTGTTTCCGGCGCGGCCGAAGCAATCTGCGCGCAGCAATCGATCAGCAGTTCCAGATTGCCCGGCTTGAAGTAGCTCGGGGCCACCGCCGAGATGGCCATCGCTCCCAACTGCCCGGCTTGGGCCGCCAACTCCCGCGCGTCGGCCAGGCAGTTCGACCCCACATGGACGATCAGGCCGAGCGGTGTGCCCTTGGTCACTTCCGCCCAGCGCTGGGCCAGCGCCTTCCGTTCCAGCAGCGTCAGCGAGGAACTCTCCCCGGTGGTGCCTCCCACAAAGGCGGCCAGGACTCCATGGCCTATCAGTTGCCCCGCCTGTTTCTCGATGGCCCCCAGGTTCAGCGTTCCATCGCCATGGAACGGTGTGTGTGTGGCCGCGACAAGACCTACCAGGCGGACGGACATGCTTTTATTTCCGTTGGGTTGCCGGCCCGCTCAGGTCGCGGGCCCATATCTCGGCTGATCGGACTCCCGGCCGCATTTCCCCGCTGGGTACAACCCACAGGCCCCGCCACGAAACCACGGGCGTTGTCACCCGGGCAAAAGGCATGGGTTCGGCTGGTTTCCAGATATTCAAAACCGGATTGTACCGCCAGCTACCCCGTTCAAACCCGGTGTGTTCCTTGGGATCACGGCCGACCTGGCTACCATCATCCCCTCCCAACAGCCAAAGTTCCCCCAACCGGACCGGCATCGGCCCAGGCGCCGCCACCAGCGGCTTCGGCAAATCCGCCAACGGATTCCAATCTCCCCCCGGCTTCAGACCCCAGCATTCCCTCAGATACTCGCGACGGGCCGCTTTTTGCCCAACCGCTTCCAGGGCGGCCCCTCCGGCCACCACCAGCAGCGAATCGGTGGCCCCCGCCACCGCCAGAATCCTTCCCTTCCCCGGCAATCGGGGCCCCGCCTGCCAAACACCGTTTGGTTTTCCCAAATCCAGCGAATAGACCTGACTGGTGGCCTCCCCTTCCGGGCTTGGCTGGCCACCCACAACCCACAGCGTGTTCCCCAGCAGGGCCCCGCATCCGTTGGCCACCGGTTGAGGCAAGGGCGCCAGATTCTCCCGTTCCAACCGGCCATCCCGCACCCGCAGGCGAAAACAATCAGACCGGTGCCTTTCCGCGTCACTGCCCCCTGCACACACCACCCACCCACGGTGTGTCACCGCCACGCCATAGCCCAACCCGCCAGTCAATGTGCCGACCCGGATCCACGATCCCTCAGGCCGGTCCAGCCACCACACCGAATCGGTCCAAACCTTGCGGCCACCCTCCCACGGTGGCTTGCCTGGAAAATGGGCTCCACCTGCCACAAGCAGACCATCCCCGGTCACCCCGGAAAACGCGCCGGCAACACCCAACCGCTCCGGAAGGTCGGCAAGCCGGCGCCATTCCTCGCATCGCGTGGCTGGAACAAGCCCGACAAACACCGCCACCAGGAAAAGCCAGCGCCTCAAACCCATCGCGCAACCCCGCCATCGTCCAGCAGTTTCCAGCAGACCAGCAGCATCCGTGGCAAATGAAAGGGGCCTTTCCACAGGCTGCCCTTCAGGGTGTTCGACAGCCGTCCGTCCCGGTGCAGATAGCCGAACCATTCCCCGTGTTCCGGATCGGCGAAGTGCTTGAAGCTCCAGTCGTGCGCCATCTGGTGCCAGCGGGCGTGGCGTTCCTCGCCGGCCATCAGGTGGGCCATCTGGGTGGCGATGATAGCCTCGCAGTGCGGCCACCAGAATTTCATGTCGTGCCAGTACTCCTGCACCGGCAACCCCTTCAGGTCGCGGAAGTAAAACAGGCCGCCATGCTCGGTGTCCCAGCCGCGCTCCCACATCCAGTCCAGGATCGAAACCCCCAGGTCGCGCAAGCGACCGTCACCCCGGAAACGGGCTTCCCGCAGGATGAACCACGCCGCCTCGATCGCATGCCCTGGATTCAGCGTCCGGCCATCGGCATGATCCAGCACCTCACCCCGCGGGCCCACCGTTTCCAGAACCACCTTCAGCTCGGGCTTGATGAACCAGCGTTCCATCTCATGCAGGTTCCAATCCACCCACTCCGAACAGGTCCGGCCCTCCACCAGCCGTTCGCCCAGCGCCGCGCGAATTTCCTGCGCCACGCCCAGGCCGATCATATGCACCCCGATGCCGCGCATCGGCCGCGTGGCTGCCTCCACCTTGGCCGGGGCCGTCCCCGGTACCAGCGACTGCCTGATGTAAGAACTGAAATGCAGGTCCGCCTCCTCCGCTGCCCCATCCTCGCCCGCCGCCTTGGCCCAAGCAGCCAGCGCGATCGCCGCGAACGCCTCGCTGTAGGCGTACCGGCGTCGGCGCAGCGGCTTGCCCTCACGCGTCACGGTGAACCAGAGCTTGCCACCGGCCTCCCCGCCATGCCGCCTCAGAAAATCGATGCCGGTCCGCGCCGCCTCCAGCCACTCCGCGCGCTTCTCCACCAGATTGCAGAGCGTCGCGAAGGTCCAGGCGCCCCGCCCCTGGAACCAGATCGATTTGTCGGTGTCCACCACCGTGCCGTCCCGGTCGAGCGCGGTCAGATACCCCCCCTGCTCCCGGTCGATGCCGTGCCGCAACCAGAACGGGATCACATCGCCCAACAGGGCGTCCCGATACTGCGCCGCCAGGGCTGAACGGGCATCTTTATCGGTCAAAAGGGACATTTTTTACCCATGGTCGTCGATCAAGGTTGGTATTTCGCGGCCAGCCGCTCCGCCTCGGCAAGCGCCGGGGTGCCGGAATAATCCGCCCGCATTTTCCGCACGGTCTGGTCGAGCGTGTTCAACAAGTCGGCGTTGGCCGCCCTGAATGTGGGGCTTGAAGGTTCCACCGCGCCGGGACGGCGGGCCAGTTGCCCGTCCAGCGCCCTCACTCGCTCCAGGGGCAACCTTGCCCGCAGTTCCCGTTGCACCTCCGGGGTTTTCCGGACCGGCCCCATCGCCTGGTTCACCAATGGGCCAACGGAACTGTTTTTCCACCGCTGGGCCATGCCCTCCAAATCGGTGAACACTTGCGCCGGCTCCAGTTCCCGCGCGCTTTGCAACTTTTCCAGACGGTCCTTGGGGTAGGCCGTGATCTCCCGAATCAAAGCGTCCCGGGCGGTCCTGGCCAGCTCCTCCTGGGGGGTGAGTTTCTCCAGCCTGGCCAGAACCGCCGCCGGCTTTTCCCCCCGGCGCAGCGCCTCGACACTGGCCCCCACCACCTTTGTGACCGCCTTTTCCTCCAGATCAGGCTTCGCCCTGTCGACAATCCGTTGTCCCACCAGCTTGCGCACGGCCGATTCGCCATCGTAGGGGGATCCTGAAAAGCGCAATTTGCCGTCGCCATCGAAAACCAGCGCGTGGGGAATCCGTCCCAGGCCGGGGTTGCGCGCCAGCCTGGGGATCATGCTCACGCTCAGGCGGGGTGCACGCTGCTCGGCTGCCCGGCGGGCATCCTCCTTGGTTCCCATCCTGCTGGCATGGCTGGCCAACGCCACCAATCCCATCTCCCCCAGCTCAGCCTCCAGCGCCCCGACCCGCCCCAACGCCTGCAGCGCGTCGGAACTGCCGGTGGCGAACAGCAAAACCAGCACCACCTTGCCCCGCAGTCGCGAGGGCTCGGGGGCAGGTGGCCCGCTGGCCGGCTCGCCCGGCTGGAAATCGGCAAGGTCCATTTCCAGCACCGGCAGTTCAAGGGTGTCGGGCTGGTCAGCCTTGCGGGCCTTGTTGGCGGCGCTTTCCGCGCCGGACCAGATCGTCGCCATCAGTTGAAAAGTCGCCGGATCATGTTTCTTCAACTCCTCGCGGTCCCGCGGGAAGTACTGCAGCCGGTCGAGGTAAGCGCACGACATCTCGGCGAGGAACTCCGGCGGATTGGTCGCCGCGTAGGATCCGCGCTCCAGCTTGCCCCGCTCCAGGGCTTGCTGATACGCCGCCGTGATCCTCGCGTTGTCGAATCCCAGAATCTTGTGGTGGACCGCGTGCACCATCTCATGCAGCAGCACGCACCGCCCGCTGTCACGGCCCGGCTGGTGCTCCCGGGTCAGGTCGCGGGTGGAGAGGATGGTGATGTTGTTCGCCTTCAGCGGGTTTTTGCCCGCGGCCAACATCCCGCGCTGTGACCCGCCGTAGTACACAGCCACAGCCTTGCCGCTGCGGCCGTTGCCCAAACCCTGGTTCTCATCCCACTCGGCCCAGATGGTCAGTTTCCTCAACTCGGCGAGGGCCTGCGCGTGCACGATGCGACCGATCGTTTTCAGTTCCCCTTCCAGCACCTGCAGGGGACTTCGCTCCAGTGTCTCGGGTGGTTCCACCACATCAGGATCGGCCAGGACCACAAAACCTGCGATCTGGAGGGTCCGGTACCCTGGCACTCGGTTGGGCAACTCCACCAGGTCAACGCCACCCAGCGTTTTCTTGACCGGCGCCTGGTCGGAGATCAGCAGCAGGCAGGTCGCCAGCAAACCAAGCATGTTTCGCCCCCGAGCGCATCCTTCCAAGTTAGTTTATCCTGCCTGAAGGTTCGCAGGGTCTCCGGGGGGGTTCCCATGCCCGTATTTTTCTCCCGCCGCCCGTTTCTTGCCGGGTTGGCAGTCGGCACCACCACAGCCCTCGACCGCTTGCTGGGGGCACGCGCCCTCGAAACCTCCAAAGCCCAACAATCGCTCCAGGCCTTCCTGGACCACCTGGTTGAGTCGGAAAAATTCCCCGGCCTCAGTCTGGCGGTGGCCATGTCAGGCCGCCTGGTCCACACCGTGTGCAGCGGTTGGGCTGATCCCGTGGCTCGTCAACCGGTCACCCCTCGCTCACTGTTCCGTATCGCCAGCGTCTCCAAACCTCTGACGGGGTTGGTGACAGCCCGGTTGATCGAACAGGGTTCGCTCCGCCCGGAGACCCCCGTCCACGCCTACCTCCAACTGCCCAACCCAAGCGACTCCCGCTGGCGCCAAATCACCGTGGAGCACTGCCTCCTACACACCGGCGGGTGGGACAGGGACAAATCCTACGACCCCATGTTCCGCTCAAGGGCCATCGCCCGTGAGGCCGGATCCACCACCCCGGCAACCCCTTCCCAGATAATCCGCCACATGGTCGGCCAACCGCTCGATTCCAATCCCGGTTCCCGTTACGCGTACTCCAATTTCGGCTACTGCCTCCTCGGCCGCATCATCGAAAAGGCGACCGGCCTGCCGTATGGGCCGGCCGTTCAGGAATCGATCCTGCGCCCCCTTGGCATCTCCTCCATGCGCCTTGGCAAAACCCTGCGCGACAACCGGGCGCCTGCCGAGGTGATTTACCAGGACGCCCGAAGTCGGAAGGGCCGGTCAGTGTTCAAGGACGGGGAAATCGTGGAAGAACCGTACGGGGCCTGGTTTCTTGAGGCGATGGACGCGCACGGAGGCTGGCTGGCCTCCGCCCCTGACCTGTTGCGTTGGTCCATGGTCATGGATCCAAAAGCCAAGCCAGCCCTGCTCGACACGGAAACCCTGGCAAAAATCCAGGCGCGCCCGGCCTTCACCCCGGCTGACGCGAAGGTCTGGTACGGTTGGGGCTGGCAGGTGCGCCAGGTTAACGGGAACAAATACAATTTGTGGCACACCGGTTCGCTTCCCGGCACCGGCGCGTTGCTGGTCCGCCGTCACGATGGATTGTCCTGGGCCCTGCTGGCGAACACCAACGCCAACCCCGAGGGCAAGACCGTCGCGGCAATCGCCGATCCGGCCCTGCACAAGGCGGTGGACCAGGCCTCTCCGCTGGCCAGTTTGGATCTGTTCGAACCTTTGGGATACACCCCGGCCGGATGACCCCAAAAAGAAACCCCTCCGTTTCAGGGAGGGGCCTCAAGCATTCAGAAATGAAACGGTCTCTCAACCTTTCTTGTTCGCCACTGCCGGAGGGGCCTCGTCCGGGGGCAGGACATTCAGGTTGCGGGTGCTGTAGTCGATCAAAAAGAAACAGCACAGAACGGCAACCATGAACAGCGATCCGAAAATGACCAGCTTGGTCAGCGGGCCGCTTTCGTACACATGCATGAAGAACAAAACCACCAACCCGGCCTTCACCACCGCGATACCCAAAGCCACCGGGGTACTCAGCGCGCCCAGGTCCTTCGTGGCCACGAAGTAAGTCACGATGGTCAGCACCACCAACACCAGGAAGTTGGTCACATACATCCACACCGGGGCCGGCGGGTGCATTTCCTCATGTCCATGAGCACTCATCTGTCAGGCTCCCAATCCGGAAAGGCCTTGAGGTTTTCCCTCAGGCGGTCAGTGGCTTTGCAGGTGTGCGCCGAGAAGGTAAAGCAGCGGATACAGGAAGATCCAAACCAGGTCGACAAAGTGCCAATACAGGCCTACCGACTCCACGGGAACAAAATAATTGGGAGTGTAGTAACCCCGCCAGGCGTAGACCATGATCACTGCCATGATCCCGAAACCGATGATCATGTGCAGGCCGTGCAAGCCAGTCATCGTGAAGTAAAGGAAGAAAAACAGCTTGCCCTGGTTGGCCTCGGGATTCTTCCGGTCTTCCTCGTAAAATTTCTGGGGAGCGTAAGGCTTGTATTCCGGGTGCTCATGGGTCTTGTGCATCTCCCGGGCGTATGACCAGCAGAAATCCTTGGTCGGAAACACGTGGATGGCCGCGTCATGCTTCCATTCAAACGCCTTCACGCCGAGGAACGCCAAACCGAAGAAGATGGTCGCCGCCATCCATCCCACGATGGCCTTCGCCTTGCCCATCTGCGCGGCACGCACGGCGAGGGCCATGGTCACCGAGCTGAACAAAAGGATGATGGTGTTGATGCCACCGAGGAAGGGATCGAGAATGTTGCTCGCCTGCTCGAACACCTTCTCGAACTTGTAACGGTAAACGGTGTAGGCGCCGAACATGCCACCGAAGAAAAGCACTTCGGTAGAAAGGAACATCCACATGCCGAGGTTGCCGGCATCGTGCTGCTGGTAATGGTTCTCGAAGTGATGCGCCAGATCAGGGGCGTGGCCGTGATGGTCGCCCCCCTGGGTTGCCGCCTGACTCTGGGCTTTCGTGTCAGTGTGCAAGGGCGTGCTCCTTGTTTTCGGTGCTCTTGTACTGGTAGGGCTCTTCCGTCACCACGGGTTGCCCCTCGAAATTGTGCGGTGTGGGCGGCGAGTCGGTGGCCGTCCAGTCCAGGGTGGTCGCGCCCCAGGGGTTCTTCGGGGCCTTCTCCCCCTTGAACGCGGCGTAGGTCAGGTAGAAGATCGGCATGATGTAACCGAGACCCAGCACCAGCGCGCCTGCCGTCGAGAACAGGTTCAACACCTGCATCTCGGCGGGGTATTCATGGTACCGGCGCGGCATGCCCAGGTAACCCAGCAGGAATTGCGGGAAGAAGGTCAGGTTGAAGCCCGCGAAAACCAGCATCGCCGACAGCTTGGCCAAAAACTCGTTGTACATCCGGCCGAACATCTTGGGCCACCAGAAGTGCAGCCCGCCCAGCAGTCCCACGATCGCCCCGCCCACCATCACATAGTGGAAGTGCGCCACCACGAAGTAGGTGTCATGCAGGTGGATGTCGGTGCCCAGGGTGGAGAGGAACAGGCCGGTAAGGCCGCCGATGGTGAACAGGCCGATGAAGCCGTAGGCGAACCACATCGGGCTGTCGTTCACGATTGCCCCGCGCCACATGGTGCCCAGCCAGGTGAACACCTTGATGCCTGACGGGATGGCCACCGAGAAGGTCAGCAGCGAGAAGAACATCGCCGCATAAGGTGACAGCCCCGAGGTGAACATGTGGTGGGCCCACACGATGAAGCTGAAGATGGCGATCGCCAAGCTCGACCCGGCGATCATCTGGTAGCCGAAGATCGGCTTGCGGCTGAAGGTGGTCACCAGCTCGCTGGCCACGCCCAAGGGCGGGAGGATCATGATGTACACCGCCGGGTGGCTGTAGAACCAGAACAGGTGCTGGAACAGCACCGGGTCGCCGCCCAGCCGGGGGTCGAAAATACCCACGCCCAGAACCCGCTCCAATCCGAGCAGCGCGATGGTGATGGCGATCACCGGCGTACCCAGCAACTGGATGATCGATGTCGCGTACAGCGCCCAGATGAACAGCGGCAGTCGGAACCAGGTAAGACCTGGCGCGCGCATCCGGTGGATGGTGACGATGAAGTTCAGCCCAGTCAGGATCGACGAAAACCCGAGGATGAAAAGTCCAAGGGCCACGGTCATCACATTGCCGTTCGAGTAGGTGCTCGACAGCGGCGTGTAAAAGGTCCAGCCGGTGTCCACCCCGCCCATCAGCAGGGCCATCAGCGTGAAGATCGCACCGAAGATGTACAGGTACCAGCTCATCAGGTTGAGCCGGGGGAACGCCACGTCCTTGGCGCCCAGCATCAGCGGCAGCGCGAAGTTGCCAAGCGAGGCGGGCACGGCGGGAATCAGCACGAAGAAGACCATGATCACGCCATGGGCCGTGAATGTCCGGTTGTAAAAGTCGCTGGAGAGCATGTCGCCCTTCGGCGTGATCAACTCCGCCCGGATCAGCCCGGCAAAGATGCCACCCAGAAGGAACATGAAGGTCATGGAGACCAGATACATCAGGCCGATGCGCTTGTGGTCCAGCGTCAGCAACCACGACGCGATGCTGTTGTCGTGGTTCAGGTAGGTCTCTTGCGCGGGACCGGTCTTCACAAACGCGCCCGACTGAACCTTCGCATCGTTGACTGCAGTGCTCATCGAGTCACCTCCTCAGCAAACCTTGTTTCACTTGCCCTGCGGCGCGCCCAGGGCGCGCGGTTGGGTGGTAGCCTCGATCCGCGGCGGGGTCTGGCCCCGACGCAGCGACTTGATGTAGGCGATCACCTGGAACAGGTCGTCCTCGCTCACCAGGCTCTCGTCGTACGCCGGCATGATCGAGGGGTGCTGCCAGCCGGCCACGATCTTGGCGCTCGGGTAACGGATCGATTCGCGCAGGTAGTTCTCGTCCGCCAGCACGCTGGTCCCGGGGGCCACCGGGCTTCCCTTGTCGAACGCCAGCGGGATCTTCTTCATGTACAACTCTTCCAGCAGCGGGGCCTTGGCCTGGCTCTCGCCGGCGTGGCAGGTCACGCACTGCAGCTTGGTGAACAATTTGCGGCCCTGCAGCGCGTCGCCGAACTCTGCCTGCTCGGTCAGCCACTTCTGATACTCGGCCTCCTCCAGCACCACGACCTTGCCGATCATGCGGCTGTGTTCGGTGCCGCAGTATTCGGTGCAGAAAAGCTTGTGCTCGCCGGGAACGGTCGCCTCGAACCAAAGTGTGGTGTAGCGACCGGGCACCGCGTCGGCCTTAACCCGAAAGGCCGGGATAAACACGCTGTGCAGCACATCCTCGCTGGTGATGGTTAATTTCACCGGCTTGCCGAGCGGGACATGCAGGGTGTTGATTTCCTTGTGACCGGTGGGGTACTGCATCTTCCACATCCACTGCCGGCCCACCACATACACATCCGTGGCGTCGGCGGGCGGAACCTGCAGCTCGGCGTACACCTTCACGCCCCACCAGAAGGTGATCAGGCAGATGATGGTCGGGATGACAGCCCAGGTGAGCTCCAGCAGCAGGCCGCCATGGGCCTGCGAACCCACCTCGCCCTTGCGCCTTTGCCGGAAGAAAATCGCGCAAAAGATCAGGCAGACAAAAACGCCAACGGTGATCAGGACGTTGTAGGCCAGAATGAACCAGGTCAGTGCGTCCACCGACCACGCCACCGTCGAGGCCTGCTTCGGGAAGATCGGGAAATCCCACATCAGCGCGTACCCTCCATGTCAGGCAGGCCCTGCCCGCCCTTCGGCTTCCCGAAGAACCGGTTGCCGAAAATGAATCCGCCCAAGGCCAGGATGGTCACCACGGCCCCGGCTTGCACAAGACGCATCACATGGACGCTGTAACGACCCGAATGCGGGTCGTATCTCATGCACACAAAACCAAGCTTGTCCACCAGACCGCCAATGGCGTTGTCAGACGCCAACTGCAGGTCCTTCTCCACATCCCACGGGGCGTAGTTCATGCCCATTCGGTAATGGGAGATTTTCCCCTCGGGGGTCAGGAACACCACGCCGGCCGGGTGCAGCAACTCGTTATTGCGAGTGTCCCGGACGAATTTGTAACCGATGGCCCCGCAGATTTGGTCGATCACCGGCTTCGCGGCAACCATGAAATGCCATTCTGCCACGGTGCGATGGTCGTAAACCCCTTGCAACACACTGTTCGGCTTCAGTGGCCGCCCGGTCACCTGCATCATCTCCTCGCGTTTCCGCGCGGCGATCTCCGGGCTCTCCTCCTCGTCGAAGCTGAACACCACCACCTGGAAGTCGGTCCCGGGCTTGAACTTCACCCGTTTCAGGCAGTCGAAAATGCCCATCAGCACCACGTTGCACTGCTGGCGACAACGATAGTAGGCCGGCACCAGAAGCACCGGCTTTCCGGCCGAAAGCAGCTTCCCCAGCGTGGTGCTGGAACCATCATGCGCCATCAGCGGCGCGTCCAGCGGCACCGTCTCGCCCAGCCGTTGGTCGATGGTCACCTGCTCGCGCAACTTGCTGTATTGGTCTTCCTTGACATCCAGTTCGCCCGGACCTCGCGGAATGTTGCTCAGCGCGGGCGCATCCTGGGCGCGGGCGGCCAAAGCCACCCCGATCGCCAGCCAGATCGCAATCATTCCGCGCATCGCCACCCGTTCCTTACCTCGGAAAATAACCTTCAAATATTGCCGAAAAGGCATCCTATCGCCCGCCATTGGTCTCCAAAGGCATGGCGGGATGCTCCGCTTTGGCCCGGCTCTTCAGTGCGCCGGGCTGGGCCAACTTGGTCATCACTGATTTGATCCCAGCCTTCTCCAGCCGCTGGTTGCCTTCCAGAATGTTTTCCCGCCCGATGGTGAATTCGTTCGGCTGCCCGCCCGAGTGCAACGGAGACAGGATGTCGGCCCCTTCCAATGGCGCCACCGAGGCGAACGGCGGACGGACAAAGTCGTTCACGCTGATCCGATCCAACGCGATCCGGGCCTGGTTGGCGGCCTCCTCCTTGTCAGAAATCGCATCGCTGTATTTTTTCAACAGCTCCGCGCGGACGGTCTCATGGTAGGCCACACGCTTGGACCGCAGCACCTCATCCGTCAGGACCTTCCGCTCCTGTTCGAAATGGGTGAAGAAGGCAAACAGCAGATTCACCGCGACAATGGCCCCCAAAATCATGGCTGTGACAAAGGCCATGAAGATGTAGGCCACGCCACTCTTCACATCCTTGCGTTCGAAGGCCACATCCATCTGGTTGCCCGACATCACGCTACCTCCAAAACCCTTGCTCACCCTGCGCAGCCCGATCCGGTCCGGGAACCGCTCAGCCGTGGCTGGCGGCGATCTCCACATCGTCCGAAACCGTGTGCACCGGCTCGGTTTCCCGGCGGTTGTCATTCGCGGGCAGCAGGTCAAATTTGCCCAGTTGTTTCAAGAACAGGAATCCCCACACACCCAGCAGGCCCACTGCCGCGCCCAGATCCATCACGGTTTCCAAGCTGGCAAAGTGCCAATGGCCCGGGCTGAAGGCCGGCTTGAATTGCCAGTAAATGTCCACATACCGCATTGCCAAAATGAAAACGGCCACCCGGACCAGCCACTTGCCAGACCGGCTCACCTCGCGGAGCAGCAGCACGAAGAACGGAATGACAAAGTGACCGAAGGCCAGGATGGCCGTCAGGTACTGCCACCCGCCATTCGTGCGCGCGATGTAATAGGGCACTTCTTCTTTCAGGTTGGCCGACCAGATCAGCAGATACTGCGAGAAACTGATATAGGTCCAAAACACGACGAACCCGAGGATCAGGCTGCCGAGGTCGCGCATGACCTTCTTGTTGCGGCCGCTCGAAAGGTCGACGATGTCTTTCCGCAGGAACACGAAAACCACGGCGTTCAGGCACATGGCGCCCAGCAGTTGGCTGAACCCGAAGATCACCGGGTACATCGAGGAATACCAGGCGGGCTGCAGCGACATGCTCCAGTCGGTGCTGATGAACAGCATGGTGATCGAATAGATCACGATGCCCGGACCAGAGAACTGCATGCCCAGGTCGCGTAGTTTCTGACTGCTCCCCTCGGCGTCCTCGCGGCGGGCCACCCGGTTCAGCGCCAGCATCAGCGCGATCCAGATCACAAAAGCCACAACAGACCGCGCGGCAAAGAACGGCACGTTCAGGTACCCGCGCTTGGCGTCCACCACCAGCGCCTCGTGATGCGGGTATTCCAGCTCGTGGTCGGCCCAAGGCCAGAGTCGATGCTCGCTCACTTCGTTCAGGTTGGCATTCGGGTGCTCGGCGTGGGTGTCCCCATGGCCGATCTCGAAGACGCCTGTCAGGCCGCCCGCGGCGATCAGGCCGAAGATCAACGCCATGGCAGGCAGGGTTCGGGTGGCGGCCTCCAGCGGGCGCCTGGCCACATAACCCCAGTACCCGGCGGTGCACCACTGGATCATCAGCAGGACCAATGATCCCATCATCAAACCGAACGGAAGGATGTAACCGATCAGCAGGCTGCGGAAAAACGGGCCAACCCCAACCACAGCGGCCAGCACAGCCGCGGTGCCCAGGCCGGCAAGGCCCACCACCAACGCCGTGCCTGCCGCCTTGTTGATGCGCGGCTTGGCCTTTTCCAGAAGATCGTGCGTCGAGTCAGCAGCCATCAGCGGGCACCCTCCGTCGCGGGCGCGGCGGCGGTGTTCGCGGCCACGCCTCCCTTGCGGTTGGCCTCCTGCAGCGCCCGAATGTAGGCGACGATCGCCCACCGGTCAGCCACAGGCACCTGAGCCGAGTAGGTGCCCATGGCCCCGTACCCGTGTGTGATCACATGGAAAAGGTAGCCCACCGGGGCGTCTGCCAGGGCCACATCCCCGGCCCCTTGGTATTTCAGTCCGCGGCTGAGGTGGGCGCGCTTGTCATCCGCCTGTTCCCAGAAGGCCGGCGGCTTCAGGAAACCCCGCATCACGATCGTGCCGTCTGCCGCGCCGGTCTGGCCGTGGCACACGTTGCAGTAGATGTTGTACCGCTCGCGACCACGCTTCAGGGTGGCCTCGGTCACCGGTTCCGGGAAGGCGTCGGCATACTGCCCCAGCACCTCGACCGCGCTCACCGTACCAGTGGTCGGGGTGGAGGGGGCTTCCTTCACCTTGCCGGTGAAATACCAAGTGTCTTCGTTCAGGGCGCCCCGGGCGATGGTGCCCTCCACGGGGGGCCGGGTCGAACGGCCATCCGCCCAGAAGGAGGTGGGCTCCTGGGGTTTCAGTTTGGGCTGCAGTGCCATGTCCTGGTAGCAACCAGAGGCACCCAAAGCCAGGGCGGCGCACAGCGCCATGCTCAGCCGGGGGGCGGTCATGCCGGCACCTCCGATATGGTCAGGGGCTTCAGATGATTCAGGAATTCACGTGTCTTCTCGGCGTCGAACAACTTGTCGTCCGCCTCGATGCACAGGAAGAAACGGTCCACGCTGGCGCGCCCGAATTCAGGCACCTCGAACAGCGGGTGGTTCAGCCTCGGGTAACCATTGATCGCCAGCATCCCGAAAACCGCCGTGAAGGCCGCGAACAGGATGGTCAGCTCGAACATGGGCGGCACGAACGCCTGCCACGAGAAGAAGGGGCGCCCGGCGATGTTCAGCCTGTAGTTGAACCACTGGTTCAGGGGTATCCACTGGTCCCACTCGCGCGGCAGGCTGCCCGAGGTCAGCGTCTGCAACAGGAAGCCCGTCATCGTGCCGGTGATGCCACCGAAGAAGATGGCCACGGGCATCAGGGTGCGCTTCTGGCCCAACGCCTCGCGCAACCCCTCAACCGGAAAGGGGCTGTACCCCTCCATTTTCACGAAGCCCTCGCGGCGGGCGCGGTCGGCCGCGTCCACCAGCGCCTGGGGGTTGTCAAACTCAGCCAATAGGCCATAAGCGGCCTTCTTTGCCGGGGCGGCGCCCATCAGTGGTGCCCTCCAGAGCCAGGAGCGTGGGTGTGCGATTCAGGAAGCAGGTGCTTCATCTCAAACGCGGAGATCATCGGCACCAGCCGCAGGAACAGGAAGAACAGGGTGAAGAACAACCCGAAGGTGCCGAAGTAGGTCGTCAGGTCCCAGAAGGTGGGGCAGTACTGTCCCCACGCCGAGGACTGCCAGGGGATGCGCTGCAGGCTCATCAGGATCACGAAACGCTCCAGCCACATGCCCACATTGATCACGAAGCTGATGGCCCACAGCCAGAACATGCTGCGGCGGAAATGCTCCCACCAGAACAACTGCGGGATGATGCCGTTGCACAGGATCAGCATCCAGTACCAAACGCCATAGGGGCCGAAGGCCCGGTTTTTCATGAACAGGTCGCGCTCCTCAGGGCTGCCCGAATAGTAGGCCATGAACGCCTCCACCCCGTACCCGAAGAACACGATCCAGCCGCTGGCCAGCATGACCTTCGCCATGTTGTCCAGGTGCTTGTCGGTGATGTAGTCCTTCAGCCCGTAGGCTGCCCGCGCGGGGATCGCCAGGTTCACCACCATGGCGAAACCGGCGAACACGGCGCCGGCCACGAAGTAGGGCGGGAAGATGGTGGCGTGCCACCCGGGGACATTGCCCACCGCGAAGTCGAACGACACGATCGTGTGCACCGACAGCACCAGCGGGGTGCTCAGGCCGGCCAGCAGCAGGTACGAGGTCTCATACCGGTGCCAGTGGCGGGCCGCGCCGCGCCATCCCAGGCTCAAGATGCCATAGGCCCGCCGCGCCCAGATGTTCTTGGCCTTGTCGCGCAGGCTGGCGAAGTCGGGCACCAGACCCGTGTACCAGAACAGAAGCGACACGGTCAGGTAGGTCGAGACCGCGAACACGTCCCAGATCAGCGGGCTGCGGAACTGCGGCCAGAGCTGCATGGTGCTCGGGTAAGGCATCAGCCAGTAGAAGAACCAGGGCCGGCCCATGTGGGCCAACGGGTACAAACCCGCACAGGCCACGGCGAACAGGGTCATCGCCTCGGCGAACCGGTTGATCGAGGTGCGCCATTGCTGGTGGAACAGCAGCAGGATGGCCGAGATCAGGGTACCGGCGTGGCCGATGCCGATCCACCACACGAAATTGATGATGTCGAAGCCCCAGCCCACCGGAACGTTCACGCCCCAGGTGCCGATGCCCTCGTACAGCAGCCAGGTGACCGCCATCAGAAGCACCTGCAGGATCAGGAACGACACCGCGAAACCGAAGATCCAGCCCTTGCCGGTCGGCCCCGTGACGATGTCGTTGATCTTCGAGGTGACTGTCCCGAAGTTGTAGGTGCCGGTGAAGAGTGATTCCTTCTCGGGCACCTTCGCCTCTTTCGTCGCCATGTCTGTCATCTCACCCCTTGTTGGCGGGGGCCTCCAGATCCGGGTGGGGATTGCGCAGGCCCGCCAGGTAGGTCGTCCGCGGGAAGGTGTTCAGACCCTCCAGCAGGGAATAGTTCAGCCCCTTGGTGGCGGGGTTGTTTTTCAGCTTGTGGATCCGGCTGTTCGGGTCGTTCATGTCCCCGAAGACGATGGCGCCGGCCGGGCAGGCACCCTGGCAGGCCGTGATAACCTCGCCGTCCTTGATCCGGACTTGGACCTTGTTCGGGTCCTTCACTTCCTTCTCGCGGCTAATGCCCTTGTTCTGGGCTTCTGCCTGCGCGATGGCCCGCTTCTCGGCGCTGATCTCCGCGTGGCGGATCCGCTGCACGCAGTAGGTGCACTTCTCCATCACGCCGCGCGTCCGAACCGTCACCTCTGGGTTGTTCAGCAGCTTCAGCGTGGGGGTCGTGTAATCGGTGTACTGCAGGAAGTTGAACCGTCTCACCTTGTAGGGGCAGTTGTTTGAGCAATACCGCGTGCCAACGCAACGGTTGTACACCATGTCGTTCAGGCCGTCGTAGCTGTGCACCGTGGCAGCCACCGGGCACACCTGCTCGCACGGCGCGTTCTCGCACTGCATGCAGGGCACCGGCTGGTGGTAAGTCTTCACCTCAGAGGGCTTGGTCAAATCCTCGAAATCCACCTGGAAGTAACGGTCCACCCGGATCCAGTGCATCTCGCGGCCGCGGCTTACCTCGTGCTTGCCCACCACCGGGCTGTTGTTCTCCGACTGGCACGCCACCACGCAGGCCGAGCAGCCCGTGCAGCGGTTGAGGTCGATCACCATGCCCCAGCGGTTAACCTTTTGCGCGTACTCGTAGCCCGAGATCGGGTGCTCGTCATTGGGCAGCAACGTCAGCGGCAGGCGATGCTCATGCCCGTGATCGTTGCCCTCGTGTTTGTGATCCTTGTGGTCGTGCCCGGCGTGATCTCCGGACTCGCCTTCCACCCAGCCGAATCCCTTGGCGTTCTCCGCCAAGGTACCGATGCGAACTAGCTCCGCAGGCCGATTTTCCTTCTCCATGCTGTGGTGGCCCTGCACGCAGGCCAGCAGGTGGGATTTGCCAGTCACCTTCGCGGTCGCGGGGGCAGTCCAAAGCCGGTTCTTGGATCGCAGCGTGTAGCAGCTCACGCCCACTACATCGCCCGACTTGCCGTTGCCCACCTTGTCCGGGGTGGCCTTGCCCTCGCCCACCAGCATGCCGCCCACGCGGCCCGCCCGGGTGCGGCCATAGCCCAGTTGCACCACCACCACGCCGTCGGCCACGCCGGGCAGCGCCCACACGGGCATCAACTGCTTCTGGCCACCTACCTCCAGCTCGATGACATCCACATACGCCCGGCCATGCTCGCCGCCGGTGATCCCGAACGATTTGGCTGGCGCGATATATTCCGTGCCGCTGCGCTTTTCGCGCTTCAGTTCCAATTTCAGGTCATCGAGGGCGGTCTTGTAGCCCACATAGGCGGCGTTGTCCCAGGTGATCTTGGTGATCGGCTTGGGGGCCTCCTGCAACCAGCCGTTGTTCGCGAACCGCCCGTCATAGACGGTGTCGTCCTGGGTGAACACAACTTCCAGGCCACCCAGCTTCGATGGCAATGCCAAGCCGCCCAAGCCAGCCTCGTTCAGCTTGGCTTCAACGGGAGCGACAGCCGTCCCGGCCACCCAGCCATCGTGCACCGCGTTCCGGAAGAACGCCTCGAAATCCTTGAATTTGCCCAGCTCGGAGTTGGCGCCGCGCTTCTCCTCGAACCAGGCCTTCCAGAAACGCCTGACAAGGTCGTAGCCCTGACGCTCCACCAGCGGAGCGTCCTTGCTTTCCTTGCTCGGGTCGGATTCCACCGCCAGAAGGCCGGCCAGAAGCTCGTTGGTCGAATGCCCGCGGAACAGCGGGGCGATCAGCGGTTGCACCAGGCAGGCCCGGCCGTCATGGGCCAGCAGGTCACCCCACTGTTCCAGATAATGCGACTGCGGAATGCGCCATTGGGACTTGATCGCCGTCTCGTCCTCGTATTGCCCCAAATAGGCGGTGGTGCAGCCCTTCTTGCCTGAGAGCTTGACCAACTCCGCCCCGAAGGGCACATCCGAGGGCGCGCAATAGGCGGGGTTGCCGTCCACCACCAGCAGGAATTTCACCCGTCCGGCGTTCATGTCGTCCGTCAAATGGGCCAGCGTGTTGTCCGCCGGCAAGGGGCGTCCGGCCGCCAGCGGCGCGCGGTAATGGA
>Ga0315899_10000971_pt1 | contig 33525 bp, 31 predicted proteins | sample LakEriMetagenome_2_FD_203518 | JGI IMG/M metagenome (GOLD analysis project Ga0315899, IMG submission 203518) | Freshwater fungal communities from buoy surface, Lake Erie, Ohio, United States - Buoy 4 MA112 | ecosystem: Environmental > Aquatic > Freshwater > Lake | place: USA: Lake Erie, Ohio...
ATTGTCGATGTTTATTTCGTTGAAAACGATATACGGACAGTTCAAAAGAGTGAATGAGATGCTGTTGATACTTAACTCCATGCACGTAGAGGCGCTGATTGTAGTCAAACTATCCAATCCGCTCAGTCCACCAATGAAAGAAATGCCTTGAACAGCATAGGCTCCGGGCGCTAAGTTCGAAGCGTCGTAGGTCGTTGAGAAAGTGTCTACAATCGCACCGCTCGCATCTGACAGCAAGAAAAGATAGGTGTCTTCCTGCGAGGTTGATGTCGTCGAAAAGGATAGCTGTGGAATAGAGCTGCTGCAATAGCTGGAGCCGTTGCCGAGGTTTGAAGAAATATCACCGCCAACACAGCCTGTGCATGGCACGACGTTCACGGATACGCTGTTCGCACTGATGGAAACACAATTGCCTGCTGTAATACCGGACAGCGGCAATTCGTTTGCAATCGTGGTGGAATCCAATGTGCCGTTATAGAAAACAGTGTAAATCAAATATGCTTCTTCAGCAAAGGCCGAGAAGTCAACAATGGAATCCGTCGATACTGCTAGAATATCGTCGTTCGTGTTAGTCACAACGTAAAACTGTGTTTCACCGAACGAAAGAGAGTCAGTTTGAAGAGTGATGATGGATTCGAGCGCACCCGAACACAAGCTGATGCTTGATGAACCATCGCTTAAGGTAATCGCCCCGGCAAAGCACTGAGGCACATTAAACGTTCCGGGTGTGATCTCTTGCAATGTCCATGCACCAAAATCAAAAGCAACACCACCGTCTGGAGTGCGTGAAATGGAAAGGTCTGCACCGTTTTGTTGGGCTGTTTCGTCTAACTGTACATAGCCGGGAATCGCTATATCCAATCCTAGTGCAGCAATCAGACCTGCATCGGTTTGGTCGCCGGTTTCATAAACGGCTGCATCAATCAGGTTGACAGTTGTTGGGGGCGTGTCGGTTGGGAAGTCCGCAGCATCACCGGAATAAATGGCAACACCATCGGCGCCATTGGAAATGGTTCCATCCGGAATGATGAAATCAACATTGGCTGCGGCTGCATTTCCAATAACAAAGAAGCCGTTATTGTCCAACACGAAGCCGTCAAGGTCGAAGGCTTCATAGCTTAAATCGCCGTTGCCTTCGAAGAACACAATCACTAAACTATCGAGTGGTGTGCCGGGTGCGCCATAAAGCTCAACAAACTCGGACTGGTCGGGACCGCTGGGATTATCCATGTTGAGCTCGTTGAGGACAACTACCGGGATGTTTTGACAAAAAGTAATGGACGCGAACAACGTCGCGATCGTGGTTAAAAAGGTTCTCATTGCAGGATTTGAAGTTAACTAGCCTCTAATACAAGAGCAAAGGTAGTTTTCTTGGTTTATGGGTGTCTTTTTTTCTTGGATGCTTTGAATGTTTCAAGGGAGCGACATCGAATGGTCATATTCGTGCATCTTTGTCCAAAAAATTTTACTCTATGCGTCCGACAATTGCCATTCTGAGTTTACTGCTCTGCCAAACTATTTCAGCTCAAAACCTAACCGGCATTGAGTCGGTAGAATTTGATGCCATTAACCACAGATTCTTGGTTGGCAACGGTAACAACATTGTTGAGGTTGATGCCACCGGTTCGCCAATCGCAGTGTTCACGGGCGACAGTCCCAAGGCTGATTACGGTATGGAAGTCATTGGCTCCACGCTCTTCACCATCGTAGGAAGCTCGGTACGTGCCTACGATTTGGCAACGGGTAATCAGCTTTCTTCCATAACAATTTCAGGCGCTTCATTTTTGAACGGAATGGCCGCCGATGGTGCTAACCGAGTTTGGGTTACCGATTTCGGAGGATTGAAAATCTACGAGCTTGATTACACCGATTTGGCCAATCCTTCCTACACGACCGTTGTTTCCAATACCGGGATAACACCCAACGGAATCTGTTACGATGAAGCCAACAACCGCCTCGTGTTTGTGGCCTGGAGCGGAACAAGCTCCGATATCACAGCGGTATCATTGATTGATTACGCTACAAGCACACTTGTCGCTAATGCATCGCTTAATAGCATCGATGGCATTGACAACGATTCGGAAGGGAATTACTACCTCGCTTCATGGGCGCCACAGCGCATTACGAAGTATGCCCCTGACTTCAGCGTGAGTGAAGTCATTACTGTTGCGGGAGGTCTTAATAATGCTGCTGATATAGCGTATGCCGAAGAAATAGACACGCTACTCATTCCCAATTCAGGCAACAATACGGTTCGTATCATCGGGTTTCAAACGTCCGACATCGTTAATGTGGATGGAAGTAAAGCTGACCTGTCCTGTTTCCCCAATCCCGTAACAGAGAATTCCGTACTCACCTTCGTTACGTTGCAGTCGGGATTGGTAAAGGTCGAAGTACTCGACATGCAGGGCAAAACCGTACATGAATTACTCACTGAAAATTTGCCCGCTGCAAGGCATCGCATTGTTGTTGGAGAATTACCGATTGCATCGGGTTCTTACGTTTGGCGCGTGCAGACGACCGGTGCAGAAATGACGCAAGCGTTCGTCAAGCATTAAGGCTAGGATTATTGAAACTGCAACTCGAAAAGGCGCTTGTAGATTCCTTCGCGTTGCAGCAGTTCCTGATGCGAACCCAGCTCTGCGATGGCACCTTGGTGCACAACGGCAATCTTATCAGCACCCTGAATCGTTGAAAGGCGATGGGCAATAACAATGCTCGTGCGGCCGCGTGTAATCTTCCGCGTTGCGTATTGGATCAGTAGTTCTGATTCCGTATCCACGCTTGATGTAGCTTCATCGAGCACGAGAATTTCAGGATTGCGCACAAACGCCCGCACAAAGGATATCAACTGTCGTTGTCCCACGCTGAGCATACCACCCCGCTCGCGAACGCTGTAGTCATAGTCACCCGGTAGCTTTTCGATGAAATCATGCGCACCTACTTCCTTGCTGGCTGCAATTACAGCCTCGCGCGTAATCGATGGGTCGTGAAGTGTGATGTTGTTGAGGATACTATCGTTGAATAGAAAAACATCCTGATTCACCATGATGACGTGCCTGCGAAGCGAATGCAAACTCAATGAACGTATATCCAAGTCATCAATTTCAATGGTGCCGCTGTCATAGTCATAAGAGCGATTCAGCAGCAAGGCAATGCTGCTCTTACCGGCGCCGGTGGCTCCAACGAACGCAATCATTTCCCCGGCCTGAATATCGAGGTTGAGGCCTTGTAAAACAGGTTGTCCGGGAACATAGGAAAAGGTCACATCGCGCAGACGAATCCTTCCCTGAAGGCTTGAGGCATCGACAGTGCCGGTATCGATTTGCTCTTCCTGTGTGTCGAGCAACTTGAATACACGCTCAGCATTAACAACACCCATCTGCAATACATTGAAGTTGTCGGCCATTTGACGAATGGGTCGGTACATCATCGTGATGAACGTGGAGAACTCGAGCAGTAATCCGGGTGTCATGCGATCGTCGAGTGATTCATGGAGGCCCCACCAAATCATCAAGGCAACAGAACCTGCACTGAGCAATTCCACCACTGGAAAGAAAATGCTGTAGGCCCATATACCCCGAATGTGTGCATCACGGTGCTCCTCATTGATCGCATTGAATTTGGTCTTCTCCTGTTGCTCGCGATTGAATATCTGAATGATGTTCATGCCGCTTACGTGCTCTTGGATGAAGATGTTGATGCGTGCGACTTGATCGCGCACATCATTGAATGAGCTTTTTACCGCTTGCTGAAAAATGCGCGTAGCGTATAACAAGAGCGGGATTGGAATGATGACCATGAGCGTCATTTTCCAATCAAGCCAAAACATAAAGCCAACAATAAAGATAAGCTTCAGTATATCGCGGAAGATGTCAAGAATACCGGCAGAGAAGACATCGGCAATGCCGTCGATGTCTGAAATCACGCGTGTTACGACTTGTCCTACCGGTGTTTTATCGAAGTAACTCAACTTGAATTTCGCTACGTGAGCGTATAACTCTGAGCGTAAGTCGTAGGTGATGGATTGCGCAACACGATTAGCCAACTGGGCCTGTGCGTATTGAAGAATAGCTTCAATAAATAAAAAGCCGATAAACCAAAGGCTGATGCTTAAGACGCGATTGGTGTCTCCTGCAGGCATGGCCTCGTCCAACATGGTGCGCATTTGCTCAGGTCGAATGCCTACCATGCAGGCCAGGAGAATAACCAAAAACAAGGTCACAAAAAAAGGCAGCCTATAGGGCTTGCCTTTTCGGTATAACCTTAGAAATATGGCAAAATCAAATGCCTTTCCGCTTTTACTCAATGCTTATTTTTTGAATTGTAGGCTATTCATGATACGCTCCGCATCGGTAAACCATTTTTCGAAAGAACCTTGCTCAGCCGTAAAGGTAAGGGTGTAGGTTTTTTCATGTTCGAACCAAATGTATTGGTGCATGGCAATGGGAAACGTATTCAGAATACCTGCGTAGGTGAGCACATAACAAGGTTTGCCTGCTTTTGTTTCCTTCTTGTTCTTGGTAATGATGGCTTTGCTGTAAAAAAACGGTATGTCACGAACTACTTCATCGACATAGGTGTCGAGCGTCTTGCCCAGACCATACATAGGCATCACCGCGATGTTGACAAAGTCATTGTAGATGTCTTCCTCATCCGTAAAAGGGGAGGAGATGATGAAATCCATTCCCGAACTGCCGCTGGTATCGACAGCCCATGCTGCGGGATATTCGACAATGTATTCCTTAACCTCGAGTTTTTTCCATCCGTCATTTTTGGTCGTGTCAGCTGGTGCAGACGGCATCAAGAAGGTGCTAATGAGTAATAAGAAACTGGTTAACATGATGAACGATGTTTAGGGATTTGCTGCAAATATTGGCTTTTTTGCCCAATAAAATTGAAAAACTTTGTTATGAATACACCTGTTAGTCGATTGCCTGGATTTTGTCGGCCGGGTATACAATGCGCGTCAAATGCAGCCCCTGAGCAGGTGCAGTCTGTCCGGCTTGCGTGCGCTTGCCACCTTCAATAATGGCTTTGAACTCGGCCAGGTCCATTTTTCCGCGACCCACTTCCAACAATGTACCCACGACAGCGCGCACCATATTTCTCAAAAACCGATTAGCTCTGATGTGGAAAACCAGTTTGTAGTCGTGCCGCTCCCAGCGGGCTTCGTGCAAATCGCACAAGGTAGTCTTCTGACCTCCGCCTGATTTACAAAAAGCCGCGAAATCCTTGTAGGGAAGCAACATTGCTGCCGCTTCATTCATACGCTCTATATCGAGTGGCCATGGATAAAAGGTAGAGAATCGTTCAATGAATGGATCACGCCGCTGATGAATGTGGTACTCGTAACTGCGCTCATTGGCATTGAATCGTGCATGTGTTAAATCCGCTACCTGCCATAAACCGAATAACCCAATGTCCTTGGGCAACATGAGGTTCAGCTTGAAGAGAATCTCTGCCTTGTCGGTAATCGGTTTTTCAGCATTGAAATGAAGGTAGAAATCACGGGCGTGAACGCCGGTGTCTGTTCTGCCGCAGCCTACGGTAATGACTTTTTCCTGTCGCAGCAACTTGCGAAGAGCTGATTCGATTTCTTCTTGAACGGAATGACTGTTTAACTGCCGCTGCCAACCATGGTAGTTAGTTCCATCGTAGGAAATGTGCAGGAAATATCGCTTCCACATCACAGGTTGTTCGCTTGTATTCTCAGGTTCTTCCATCGCTCGCGAAATTAGGCATGTTCAAACAATTGATCTTCAAAGCCGACCAAATACAACTGCTCCTGGGCCCGCGTGAAGGCGGTATAAAACCATCGATTGAGCTCAAGCCCCGCCATTTCATCGGTGATATAACCCTGATCCACAAAAACACAGGGCCACTGTCCACCTTGAGCTTTATGGCACGTTACAGCATAAGCGAATTTCACCTGAAGAGCATTGTAGTAAGGGTCCTCAGAAACCTTTTTGCGCAGCAAGCGCCGGTCGGTAATCTCCGGATAATCGAGTGCGATTAAATTGCCAAGCGCCTGCAGTTTTTCCATGCTCAGCGAAGATTGCTCTTCCCAGATGGCATCGCACAACAGGATCGTTTCGAACTCCGGCATATCCGGGTAATCCGGCATACTGACAATCGCCTTGCAAAACCGAAAGGGCTCTCGATCTTCGAACCGCAGCACTCGTTTAATCAGGAGTGTATCCCCATTAGCGATGAATCCAGCGCGATCTTCTCCTTCTTTTAACCAGTAGTAATTGTTCTTCAGTACCATCATGCGATCGCCGGCATTGATCTCTTCCTCGTTCCAAAGTATGCGTTGCCGAATCTGACGGTTAAAAAGATTCGCGCGCTTGTTGCTGCGCGTAATCACAATCATATCGTCTTTTCCATAGCGTGAAAAGGCATTTTCCAGGTAATCCTGAAGATCACTTTCAATCCGGACAATGTCACGGTATCCGCCAACATCAAGACGTGGAAGTGTCTTCTCCTCCGCACTGATTTGTTTGCGCAGGTTAGTCGCGTTGTCCAAAATCCCCGAACCTTCCGCTTGACGAATCACCTCGCTCAACTCAATTTCAGCAATGTGCAAATAATAGCTGCTACGCAAATGCTCGATTTGAAGTGCCGGACTCTGTGCCGCGCCCACAGGAGGCAACTGAGCATTGTCGCCGATAAAAACGAGCTTGCAATCTTCGCCGCTGTAGACGTGAGCAATGAGATCATCCAGCAAATCATGATAATTCTCTGCACCATGATGCCCAATCATCGAGGCTTCATCCACAAAAAAGATTGTACGCGTCAGGCGATTTTCCTTGAGTTCATAAAGCCCTTCACCGGTGCGCGAACGCTTGGAGTAATAGATGTGTTTGTGGATGGTCTTGGCCTGTCTCCCCGAATAATTGGTCAACACCCGGGCTGCTCTTCCGGTTGGGGCGAGCAGCACATAATTTATTCCGAATTCCGATAAAGTATTAACCATCGCTCCCACGGAAGTCGTCTTTCCTGTTCCGGCGTAACCACGCACCAGAAGCGCGCAACGAGGCTTCTCCGAAAGTATAAATCGAGTAAAAGCATAGAATAACTTCTGCTGGCCATCAGTCGCTTCATGGCCGAAGTGTCCGTGCAAGGCCTTTTCCAAGGTAAGTTGCGATATGATGGGCTGATTATCCAAAGCAATACGTCGTCTGCATGCGACAAAGAAAAGACATCCACGAAACTGTGCTTAGTTTAGCACCGGAATATTCCTCACTATGGCGGTTTTTAATCCGGAATTGGCGGCAAAAATGAAAATGCCCAAGGAGCTGCTCGATGAAGCGTCGAGCCTGCACTTTGCGCTGCACATTGGCGACCGCTATGTCGAAGCCGCTCTTTATGACGCCGCATCTTCGGCATGTCGCTGGCATGTGATTTCCGAGGAATTCATTGGCGACCCGGTTGAGTTTATTTATCAGCGCAATTGGCACGATCAGTTGTTTCGAAAGTGTACGGTAAGTTTTGACACGCTGGTATATGCAATTGTGCCAACGCCCTATTTCGAGGAGAAACAGATTGGGTCGTACTTGCACTTGCAGCATGGTGTGCAGAGCAATCAACCGCAATACACTGAGATGTCTGAGCTGGATGCCATATGCTGTTTTGAAACACCGGATTGGTCAGCGCGCCTCATGGGTTTTATACCGAATGCACGCATCCTGCCGGCGGCTGCAATCCTTGCCAGATATGCCGCCATCGCAGCTACGGGAGAGGGAGCCTCTTGCGTTTGTTGGGTCACAGAACGCCAGCTAACCATGGTGTGCCTTCGACAACGGAAATTGCACCTGCTGGCATCCAATGAAGTGAGTTCAGAGGAAGACGTCATGTATCATTTCGCCAATGCAGCTATGCGTTTGGGCTTCGACCTCGAGCAGATATCACTCGATTTGCTTATTGGTCGAGGAATGACCGAACTTAAGGAGCTGCTCTCCAAGTATGTTCGTCAAGTAAATACGTTGGAAGCTGCAGATGAGATTGGTTCTTACATGCCACAAATACACGTACTATGCGCATAATTGCCGGCTCGCTCAAAGGAAGATCGATTGATGTGCCCCGAAATTTCAAGGGTAGACCAACGACGGATTTTGCGCGTGAAGGACTGTTCAATGTGCTCAACAATATGATAGACTGGGAGGACTTGAGCGTGTTGGATCTGTTTGCCGGCACCGGCGCATTCTCGCTGGAGTGTTTTTCGCGCGGTGCTCAAGCTATTCTCGCAGTCGATATCCAGCCCTTGCATGTCAAATTTATCAATGATAATTTTAGAAATTTCGAAGCAAACGAAGCACATGCGTTAAAGCAGGATGTCTTTAAATTCCTGAAGGACCCCGAAGAAACGTTTGATTTGATTTTTGCTGACCCACCATTCGATTTACCCCGACTCGAAATGCTACCTGAACTCATTTTGGATTCAACAGCCGCGCATGATCAAACCATCGTCGTTATTGAGCATGGAAAGCGCACTGACCTCAGTGGAAATAGAGGGTTTGTCCAAATGAAGAGTTATAGCAACGTGAGGTTCAGCTTCTTTAAAAAGACAGTCTAATTTTAACCTACGTTTGTTGTCATGAACAGAATTGCTGTATTCCCCGGTTCATTCGACCCGCTGACCAAAGGACACGAAGAAATTGTCCGCCGTGCACTTCCGCTGTTCGATACAGTTATCGTTGCCGTAGGCAGTAATACCTCTAAGTCTTCCATGTTTACCATCGAGCAGCGAAAGCAATGGTTGGTCGATACGTTTCGAAGTGAGTCGCGCGTCGTTGTGATGGAACTGGAGGGACTTACCGTAGATTTTTGTCGCCATCATCAAGCCCAATTCATTTTAAGAGGGATTCGTAATGGCGCAGACTTCGAGTATGAACGATCTATTGCTCAAATGAATAAGGCTATGCATCCCGCCATTGAGACCGTTCTACTGTTCTCTGATCCTTCAATGTCAGCCATCAACAGCACCATTGTTCGCGAGATCATTAAAAATAAAGGCGACGTTTCTCAGTTCCTGCCAACAAGTGTAGATGTTTATGCTTAAAAGGTTTGGATCAACAGTTCTCTTTTTGCTCTTGCTCGCGCTAAGCGCAGCGGCAGAGACCATTCGTTTATCAGGCAGTGCGCCGGGTTACGAAGGAAGGAAACTGGCTATTATTCTCCCAGTCGATGAGTTTTCTGGATTTCGTCAGTTGCTGGCAAGCACGGATATCCGCGATGACGCGTCATTTCAAATTGAATTCGAACTGAAGGAAATCCGACGGGTCTACATTCACATCCAACGCATTGAAGCCTCTCTTTACGCAGTGCCGGGGTCCTCGTATACCTGCGTTTTCCCGCAAGTAGCCAAGTCAGACTTCAAGCGCTTTGATCGCAGTGAAGTGGACTTGCAATTGGTTGATTTGCCTCAGGACGATCTCAATGCACTGATTCGACGCTACAATGCAGATTACACTCGATTTATTGCAGAGCACTTTTATGATTTTGCTGCGCAGGAATACCGCGGTTCTTCGCAATACCTCAACACCCTGCAGGAACGTAAATTGAAGGTCGATCTTTTCGCTAAGAAAAACGCGAAGGACACGCTTCAAAATGCGGTTGCCCCGGTATTTGAACGTTGGGTAAAACACTTTTGCGATTCGATGGAATCGGTTTACGCAGGATCCAACCCATCGGATTTTTTTCAGGTATATCGCGAGTTTTCCGAGGCGGAGCTTTTTCTGCTCAAAGGCATGAACCGCGTGCAATTCTATAATCTGTACATCAGGTCAAGAACGCTTCCACTGAACAACCCGGCCTTTGTGAGCTGTTTCAAACTCTATTATCAAAATCTGCTTACAGGACGAAAAAGTGAGCTTCAAGCCAAAATTGTCAAAGCCATTAATGCCGATCGAAGTTTGCAGCTGCTGACTGACGTTTTTCTTTCGGACTCCACCCTGCAATCATCGCGCATCAGAAGATTGGCTTGCGTGAATGGTCTGAAGGATGTGTATTACAACAAATCGTTTGATCGAAGTGCCATTGAAATGATGCTTCGACAGCCGAGCGACCTTGATCCCGAAATTGATTCAATCGCAGCTCATAGTTATGCGCAGTTAACGCGCTGCAAAGGCGGAACACCTTTCCCGGAACTTGTCTTAACCGATGAAGCGCAAGAACGATGGTCTGTAAGTCAGTTGTCCGGTGTGCCGGTTTACCTCTATTTTTTCGCCACGTGGAGCCCAAATTCCCTCAAGGAGCTTCAACTGCTCGAGCGCTGGAAGGAAAAGTTTCAGGGAAGAGTTGAGTTTATCGGCGTCTCTATGGATGACGATTACAGCGATTTCCGCAAGTATCTGGAAGAGCATCCCAAACAGACTCTTGACTTTGTCTACGGGAATGCGGATCCCTTCATTCAGGAAAAGTTGAAACTGAAGGCCGTGCCTCACGCATTTTTGATTGATGAACGCGGATTCATCGCTGTTGAAATTGCGCCCTCGCCGTCGGATCCCAAGTTTGAGACAGCGCTGAACCAGCTGGCGATAGCACCCGCAGATGTTCGACAGAAACCAAAAACCTGGAAGGATCACTAAATAAGCTGATCCAGACCGGAAACACCAATATACCGGTCGCTGATAAAGCCTTCGCCCAAAGTCATCCCAGCTTGTCTGCCCACAATTAGTGCCTTTCCGTATAGAAAATCAAAAAACTCAGCACCTGAAATCGGCGTCTGTATTTCGTCGGATGTTGCGCTGTGAAACTGACTGCCATAGCATCGCAACAGGGCAACCTTGCGTTCCCAGTAACCCGCAATGTCGACCACGACATCCGGAGTGAGGTGATAATCCTGAATGTATTGATAAACGGCTTTCGGACGCCAGGGCTCTTGGAGTTCACCTTCAAAGTGCGTTTCCATTCTTCCAAGACCGGCATAAAAGCAGGCCTCGCGAACCATTTTTGATGCGCGGCCATGGTCGGGGTGACGATCCGAAGGACTATTACACAGCACGATATTCGGCCTGTAGCGGCGAATATGCGTAATCAAGGTCATCAGTGTGGACTCAGTTGGCTCGAAGAAGCAATCGCGCAATCCCAGGTTGTGTCGCATACTTAATCCCAACAGCTCAGAAGCTCGACGGGCTTCTTCGAGGCGCAATTCGCCACTGCCTCTGCTGCCCATTTCACCGGCAGTGAAATCGATAATCCCGACGCTCTTGCCTTCATCAATGGATTTTATCAAGGTGGCGCCACAACTAATCTCGATATCATCAGGATGAGCGGCAAATGCCAATATGTCTAAGCTGATTTTCGTCATTTGGAGGTATGATTGATGCAAAGGTAAGGGCAATTAACTTCTGGGTTCTGTGTTTGATAACCAATGGGTTGTGTATAAGTGAGGTGTTCAAACGAGTTTAAATTAACGTTTCGTTTAGAACTTTCCCGGCTATGACTTACCGCATGCGACTGGCTTTTGGTTTACTTTTGCCGCCGACTTGAAAAATGCAATTCACATAGCTCTTCTTTGGATACTCACGTTGTCTTTGTGCAACGCGGCTTTCGCTCAACGCGATGAGCCGGAGCTCTTTACAGAAGACGACCCCGGTTTTTCGGCAGGTAACCTACCTCACGCTGGTGGTGCTTCAGAAGAGGAAATGCAAACGCAGGCCCTGTTCAATGAAAAGCCAACGGAACTCTTGCTTTTTACGGTTCGCGACTCTATAATGAACATCCCTGCCTACGACGTTTACTGTAATTGGGATACGCGCAACCTCTTCAGCGGGAAGGCTGATCAGTCAGCACTAGGACAAGGGTTAAACTTTCTTTTGGCTCACACCGATTGTGATTTTGTTTATCCGGCTAATGGAGACATGACCTCACCTTTTGGTCCACGTTGGGGACGTATGCACTACGGTCTCGATATAGACCTGGAAGTTGGAGACAATGTTATGGCCGCTTTTGAAGGAATGGTTCGTATTTCTCAATATCATCCTTCTTATGGGAATGTGATTGTGGTGCGTCATAATAATGGTCTTGAAACTCTTTACGCTCACCTTTCTCAGCGTAAAGTTGTTCCCGGAAACCATGTCGAGGCAGGTGAAATCATCGGTTTGGGCGGAAACACCGGTCGATCCTACGGAGCGCATCTTCATTTTGAAGTACGCTACCTCGGCCAGGCGTTCGATCCTAGAAACATCGTGGATCCGTCATCCCGCTCACTGCTGAGCAGCTCATTTACCCTGCTTCCTAAACATTTCGAAACCCCTTCGGCATCACCCGAAGCCATTGCAGCCCGTGGTTCTAAAACCTCAGCGAAGGCAAAGTACTATACCGTTAAGAAGGGTGATACGTTGTATTCTATTGCTCGTCGCAATGGCACCTCCATCAACGCTATCTGCAAAATGAATCGCATTAAGCAGACAAGCACGCTTCGCCTTGGTCAGCGCATTCGCATCAAATAATCCAATTGATTTTATTCAGCCTGCTTCAGGCCTTGCATCATTGAACTAAGTGCCTGTTCAGTTGTTTATTGGTCATACCCTTTGGTGTAACCATGAGTCAATCTTCATCTAAAAAAATCGCTGTTATTGGATCCGGTTTTGCCGGATTAGCATCGGCATGCTCATTGGCACACAAAGGCTTTGAGGTAACATTGTTTGAAAAGAACGAATCCACCGGTGGTCGAGGTCGCTCTTTTCGTCACGAAGGATACACCTTTGATATGGGACCCTCTTGGTATTGGATGCCTGAAGTGTTTGAAGAGTTTTTTAATCGCTTTGGTAAAAAAGTGTCCGACTACTACGAGCTGAAACGATTAGATCCATCGTACAGGGTCTTCTTTTCGGACAATAAACCTTTGGATGTTCCGGCAAATTACCGGGAGCTCAAGGAGGTTTTAGAATCCCTCGAGGCGGGCGCAGGTCCGAAACTCGATAAATTCATGGCCGAAGCTAAAATCAAATACGATACAAGCATGGCTGATTTCGTTTGGAAGCCATCGCTCAATATTCTTGAATTTGCTCAACCTAAACTCTTAATTGAATCATTCCGGTTGCACTTGTTCTCTAGCTTCTCGAGCCACGTCAAGAAGTATTTCTCGCATCCGAAAATCCTCCAGTTGCTTGAGTTTCCGATATTGTTTCTTGGTGCAAAACCTGAGAAAACACCGGCGATGTACAGTATGATGAATTATGCTGACATCATGTTAGGCACGTGGTATCCCAAAGGAGGAATGTGTAAAATTGCCGAAGCCATGACCAAATTGGCGCATGAGCTGAAAGTAAACATTGTAACATCCTGTAACGTGGATTCGATTGAAGTTAGCGGAAACGAAGCGAGTTCCATTAGCGTGAACGGAAAACTGCATCATTTTGATGCTGTAGTGGCAGCTGCCGACTATCAGCACGTTGAAAGCAAGTTGCTCGCTAAAGAACATCGCTCCTATACCGACGATTATTGGGAAAGCCGCGTTATGTCGCCCTCATCCTTGATTTTTTATTTGGGAGTGAATCGCAAGGTGAAAGGAATTCTCCATCACAACCTCTTCTTTGATGAGCGTTTTGATATCCATGCGCAAACGATCTACGACACCCCGTCTTGGCCCGAAAAGCCCTTATTCTATCTCTGCTGCACGTCGGCTACCGATAGCAATGTCGCTCCGGAGGGAAAAGAAAACCTCTTTATACTGATTCCGGTCGCCACGGGATTGACAAGTACCGAGGAAGATCGCCTTCGTTACCTCGATATCTGCCTTGAACGCATTAAACGTCACACGGGAGAGGATATAAAGCAAAATTTGGAATACATTCGTTCCTATGCACATGAAGAGTTCATATCCGATTACAATTCCTTTAAAGGGAATGCTTATGGACTTGCAAATACCCTCATGCAAACGGCAGTCATGAAGCCACGCATGAAAAGTAAGAAGGTGAAAAACCTCTTTTATACCGGTCAATTGACCGTCCCGGGGCCGGGAGTTCCTCCCAGCATTATCAGCGGACAAATTGTAGCCGATCAAGTAGAAAAATACCTGAACAACAGATAACGACCACTATGGCACATCATCAACGCGAAATCTTCGATATCGTATCCTTCAAAAGCAGTAAAGCGGCAACGCAAGCTTACAGCACAAGTTTTAGTGCCGGAATTCGCTTGTTGCACAGCCGTTTTCAAAATGCCATTTATGGTGTTTACGGGTTTGTGCGTTTTGCAGATGAGATCGTTGACACACTGCACGAATACAATAAGGAAGAGTTGCTCAAAAGGTTTCGTCAGGATACGCTGCAGGCCATTGAAGAACGCATTTCTATGAACCCGATTCTGAATGCGTTTCAGATTGTCTACCATAACTACAATTTCGATTTCGAGTTGGTTGATCGTTTTCTGATCAGTATGGAAATGGATTTGGATAAGCGCGAATACGATAGAGATGGTTACGAGGCTTACATCCTCGGTTCAGCTGAAGTAGTAGGGCTTATGTGCCTGAAAGTGTTCACAGAAGGCAATGACGAGCAATACAATCATTTGAAACCATACGCTATGCGTCTGGGTGCAGCATTCCAAAAAATCAATTTCCTGCGTGATATGAAGGACGACTTCAATGGATTGGGTCGTGCCTATTTCCCGGGTGTTGATTTTTCACAGTTCGATGACGATGTGAAAATGGAAATCGAACGCGAGATTGAGCAGGATTTTGACTACGCATACAAGGGCATATTGATGTTGCCAAAGGATGCGCGACTCGGCGTTTTGATAGCCTATGTCTATTACCGTCGACTGTTCGCTAAAATTCGCTCTATACCGAGTCATCGTATCATGGAAGAGCGCATCCGTATTCCTAATAGCAGTAAATACGCTCTTCTCATGTCGTGCTACATCAAGAACAACCTGAATCTTATTTAGTCTCATGCCTGACGTTATTCTTGTTGATTTTCAAGACAACCCCATCGGAGTGATGGAGAAAATGATGGCGCATCAAACAGGGAAACTTCACCGTGCTTTTTCTGTTTTCGTTTTTAACGATCGCGAGGAATTGCTCCTCCATAGAAGAGCCCTGACAAAATACCACAGTCCGGGGTTGTGGACCAATACATGTTGCTCTCATCCAATGCCCGGAGAAGATGTAGCTGTTGCGGCTCACCGTCGTTTGCAAGAAGAAATGGGTATGTCATGCACCCTAGTGAAATCATTTGACTTTGTCTACCACGCAGAACTCGACAACGATTTGATAGAACATGAATTTGATCACGTATTTTTTGGTCGGACCAATGATATCCCTGTGATCAACCCCGAGGAAGTCTGCGAATGGAAATGGATGAAGTTGTACGATATCTATATCGACGCACAGGTGCATTCGGAGAAATATACCGAATGGTTTAAAATTGCACTTCCTGAGGTGATGAAACAGTTCAAACTACAATTGGTATGATGCTCGGTGTATTCATAACGCTGGCAACCTACGTTGCCATGGAAGGAATAACTTGGTGCACGCACAAGTTCGTCATGCATGGTCTGATGTGGTATTTCCACGAGGATCATCATCAACCGCGTGGTCGATTCTTTGAGAAGAACGACGCGTTTTTCCTCATTTTCGCCGTACCCAGCTGTTTGTTGATTGTATTCGGTTCAATGGGGGCATTCGATTGGCGTTTTTTTGTCGGACTTGGCATCATGTTCTACGGCTTCTCCTATTTCCTGGTGCATGATGTGCTGATCCACCGCAGGTTTGATTGGTTCTCACGTACCGACAATGTTTATTTCCGCGCTATTCGAAAGGCCCACAAAGTCCATCATAAGCATCTGGGTAAAGAAGATGGAGAGTGTTTCGGGATGCTCTACGTACCGCGTAAATATTTTGTGGAAGCTGCGGCCTACCGAAAGAACATCTCCCGATAATTCTATTGCTTTGTGGCCTTTTGCCATTCAAGAGTTGCCGTAATGGCGTGATGGTCGCTAAGCTTTTCTTCAAGCGTTTTGTAAGCAATCGTTTTTAATGAAGGACTATGAAGGATGTAGTCAATTCTAAACGATGGAAACGCACCGATATAGGTGTTTCCAATTCCGTTGCCGCAAGCCACAAAAGAGTCTTCAAGAATGTCTGACAAGGTCTCATAGGTGTACGAAACCGGTGGGTCGTTGAAATCACCGCAGAGAACTACGGGGTAAGGACTGGCGTTGATACTCGTTGCAATACGATCAACCTGCTCCTGGCGTTTTACGAAAGCTGACTTCAAGCGACGGGCAATGCGCTTGCCGGCATCGTCGATTTCACTCTGTTCTGTTTTGCCGTTAGCCAGGTCGTAATCTTCCGGCTTGAGTCGAATGGATTGCAGGTGACCATTGTATACTCTAATCGTGTCGCCCCCGACAAGTAAGTCGGCATAAATGCAAAAGTTATTCGCGTCGCTAGAGAAGGGCACATAACCCTTGCGCACGATCGGGTATTTCGAGAATAAGGCGACACCAAAATATTGCTGGCCACCCAATGCATGGGTGTAGCGCTCGTGATAGTGGATGTTCGGTAAAAACTTCAGCAAGGTGTCTTTCGTTGGAAAGAACTTCTTTTTCTCGGAGTGAAAGAACTCCTGAAAGCAAAGCACGTCGGCATCTTCTCTCACCAGCATATCGAAAATCGCGTCGCGGGTTTGTTGACCTTCTTTTCGGTCAAAGACATCAAAAACGTGCACATTGTAAGTCAGCACCTTTAAGTGGGAAGCAGATTCATCGCGGCTTTTTGAAAAGCTGATTTGAAAGAAATCCGTCAGATGTCCGATTCCGAGTAAAATGATTGCTGCCGAAAAGATGCTAAAGCGCGGTCGCTTCAGCAACCAGTAAATGATGAATGCAATATTGAGCAGTAAAACGAAAGGGTAAGCCAATCCGAACAACACGAAATACCCCATGGTGTCGGGCGAAAAATGCGCTGCTGCATAACTCAGCAACAGTGCCGTGATGGCCCCGAAATTCAGGATAAGAACGATTTTGTCTGTTCTTGATTTTTTGGTCTTTACAGCCGGGGTGGATGGCATGTTTCAAAAATAAACATGAACCTGAGATTTAATGCTAACGCTTTTTACTTCTGTGAATGTTTGAACAAAAAGTCCTTCTCTTGTTGGGTCAGACTCTCATAACCGGATTGTCCAATCTTGTCGAGAATGGCATCTATTTTTTTCTGTTTCTCCACCCGGTTATTATTGAATTCATCATCTGTTTTAGGCCTGCGGTGAACAACTTTCATGGAATTACGTCGCATTGTGCGACCAAAAAAATCCCTCGCTGATCCCCAGAGATAGTTGAGCTTGCCGCGTTGAAAGGGCTTCAAGCCGTATAGGAAACCGAAAATTCCACCACCGATATGTCCGATATGTCCACCACTATTGATGCCTTGACGGATACTGGCAAAATCAAGTACCAACAAGATGATTGCCAGCCAAACCAATTCGAGGCGAACTGCTCCAAATAAATAGACGATGCGGCGAGGCTGTAGCGTAGCCGTGGCAACGACAATGGCCATTACAGCCGCTGATGCGCCCAGGATACCGTGTTCCTTGCCACCATGAAGTACGGGCGATATCCCATATGAGATGACAAACAAACCATAGCCGGCAAGTCCACCCAACAGGTAAACCGACCAGAGGCGACTCGGTTTTTCGATGCTTGCAAATAACTTTCCCATGCTATACAATGCAACCATGTTGAAGAGAAAGTGTCCCGTATGCACATGAGTAAACATATGCGTAATGAGTGACCATGGACGGGTGCTCATGACAGTTAGATCAGAGTTCGCCGCTAACATTAGATCCTCACCCCAAGGCAACGGCAAGGCCAAATCGGAAAACCAAAACCATAAACGATAGACTTCAATGCCCAGGAATATCAAGCCATTGATGAGAATCAAGCTAAAAAGTGGATCCCCGTTACGTATGCGTTGAAACAAACTATTCATCGTGGCGTGTTATGAGTAAAGCCGGCCCTGTTTCTGCCAAATCTTGAGGATAATAAAGCCGAACAACATGCCTCCGATATGTGCGAAGTGTGCCACGTTATCGCCATGGCGATTAGCCAGACCGAGCAACAACTCAATCGCTCCGTAGCCGATCACAAAGTATCTTGCTTTAATCGGAAACGGAAAGAACAAGAGCATCATCTCTGAGTCCGGAAACATCATGCCGTAGGCAATGAGCAGTCCGAACAAACACCCGGATGCACCCACCAATCCAGTATTGATGGAAGCATTCAGATTCGCTAAGTCGGTGTCAGAGTAATTGTGATTGCTCATAATAATGTCTCTGCCGTTTTGCAGCACCTGGTCCACCAGTTCAACAGGCAACTGCGACATCATCTTTTGAATCTCCAGGAAGCTGATAAGCTGATGCAAGCCAAAAGCACCAAGGCCACAAAGCAGATAATAGTTGAGAAAACGTTTGGCTCCCCAGTAGCGCTCCAGTAACGCGCCGAACATGAATACACCGAACATGTTCATGAACAAGTGTGTCACATTTCCATGCATAAACATGTGTGTAATGACCTGCCAAATTTGAAACGAGTCACTGCCGAAATAGTAACCGGTCAGTGGCGGCTCTAAAGCCGGAAATGCTCCGCACGCCAGGAAGACCAGCACGTTGATGATGAGGATGTTTTTGGTTACAACAGGTAATTGTGCGAACATGGCTATTGGAAGTATGTTTCGAGTTGTTGAAGATTGAGTTGGAACATGGTTGGTTGTTGATTCCTCGCTGAATAAGGGTCTGAGCAGCGCATTAACTGCTGAAAAAGTGTCTCCATCTCAGGTTGCGTCAGCAGTTGGCCCGCTTTAATACAGTTGCTTTTTGCCATCGACCACGCCAAGGTTTCCTTGCGTTCGGCCTGGTTTTCCGATGCAGACTCAGAATCATGCAGCAGTTCTAAAAAGGAATCAGATGAGTAATTGCCATGGTATTCTGCGGGAACAGCGGATACCGAAATAGATTCACGCTGATCTCCTGCAAATTGAAAACCCAAAGACTCCAATTCACTTCGACAAGCATCGAATTGTAACCACTGCATCGGGTTAAGCACCGTTTCATCCGGAAACAATAATTGTTGGGATGCTCCACCGCCATTTTGCAAGGCATTCATGAAGCCCTCGAAGAGAATGCGCTGATGGGCACGTTGCTGATTCAAGACTAGCACACGTTCTTTCGCAGAACAGATTACGAATTTCCGCGCATGTTGCATGAAGGTGACTTCGCCGTCGTGTTGCTCTTCGGAGAATAAGACTTCTGCCTGCGATTGCTTTCGATCAATCGCTGTGGCTACGCTCATTAGTTCCTGCCAGCCGGAAACGTCGGCCGATTTGCGGTCAAACCACCCACGCAAGGCGTTCGAGCGGCTGTTTTCTGTGGCAGATTGCTCGAACGGATTGAATGCCGTGTTCACCCGAACTTCCGGTGGTACAAGGTCTGAGCCTCTGCGCAGCGGTTCAATGTGGATTGATGTCTCTTGATCGAAATCCAGACTGGGAACAATATTGAATTTGCCCAGCGCACGCTTGACCGCCGCATGGATGATGGCATAAACCGAACGCTCATCCTGAAATTTAATCTCTGTTTTTGTCGGATGAATATTGATGTCAATTTGATCGGGTGCTATTTCTAAGTACAACAAATACATTGGAAATGTTCCCGTCGGGATCAAACTTTGAAATGCAGAGGTGACCGCATGATTCAAATAAGTATTTTTCACGAAGCGCTGATTGATGAACAGGAATTGTTCACCTCGCGTCTTCTTGGCAGTTTCAGGTTTACCAATAAATCCGTTGACCGTTACAATGTTCGTTGCTTCCTCCACCGGAACAAGTTTGTCGTTGTACTTCGATCCGAGGATATGAACGACACGCTGACGAATGGCGGCCGCGGGCAGTTGATACACCTCATTCCCGTTGTGGTTGAAATGAAATTCAACGTCGGGGTGCGCCAAGGCTACACGCTGGAATTCATCCATCATGTGGCGTAATTCAATGGTGTCGCTTTTGAGGAAATAGCGACGGGCAGGGACATTGTAAAATAAATTTTTCACGAAAAATCCGGTGCCTTCTGCGCATTGTGTCGGCGACTGATTGATCACCTTGGATGCTTCAATAGAAACATGCGTACCCAACTCTTCGCCCGAAAGTCGGGTCTTCAATTCAACCTGCGCAACAGAAGCAATACTTGACAAAGCCTCGCCTCTAAACCCTTTGGTGTGTATGCGGAATAAATCTTCTGACGAGGTAATCTTTGAGGTCGCATGCCGTTCAAAACAAAGACGTGCATCTTGGGGACTCATGCCTTTGCCGTTATCGGTCACGTGAATGAGCGTTTTGCCGGCATCCTTCACAAACAATTTGATGCTGGTCGCTTCCGCGTCGATTGCATTCTCCAACAGTTCCTTTACGACGGATGCAGGTCGCTGTACAACCTCACCGGCCGCAATTTGGTTGGCCACGTGTTCGGGAAGAAGTTTAATGATATCAGACATCGGTGAATCGACAAATCAATGCCTTGCAAAGCTAATCGCTGACTGCTTAGCAGCGAAGCATTAATTATGCCTTTGGCGGCATAAAAGATGCCAATGCCTCCTCTGTCGAAAGCGCGCCGGGAAACCATGCTGCAATTTTCGTTATGACTTCTTCTAAAACGGTATCCGGACATGAAGCTCCGCTGGTGACGATGATGCGGACTTCCTCTTTTTTAGGAAGCCAACCGATGGTTTCACGCAAGGTCTGGCTGCCGTAATCAAAATGCCGAATCTGATTGATTGACTCAATTTCGGTTGCGTCTTTGATAAAAAATGTCGGGAAATGTTCCGAGAGAATCGTTACGATTTGTGCCGTGTTGGAGCTGTTGTAACCGCCAATGACCAGCGCCAAATCAGCTGAGGATTGCGAGGCAGCAAGGGTTGATTGCTGATTGTCGTTGGTGGCATAGCAAAGGGTATCGCGGGTGTCGGCGAAATGCTCCTTGAAAGCGTCACCGTATTTCTCAATCATGACGGATTTGAAGTAGTCGGCGATTTCCTGAGTTTCTGTCGCCAACATGGTGGTCTGATTAACCACACCCACGCGCTCAAGATCTTGCGCGAGGTTAAAGTTGTCCGACATTTTTCCGTTGAAATATGCTTTCACGTTATCAGCTTCCATTCGCCCCAGTATGAATTCTCCTAGCATTTTGGCCTCCTTCATATCACGCACGATGATGGAAGGAGCATTTTCATTGCTGTGAGAAAATGTTGCGCGCGTTTCCTCGTGTTTGTACTTTCCATGGATGATGATGGAATAGCCGGTTTGACCAATCTCCGCTGAACGTTTCCAAACTTTTTCAACGAAGGGGCAGGTGGTGTTGTATTTGGCAATCTCCACACCCTTTGCAGTCAATAAGGCTTCTGTTTCCACCGTGGTTCCGAATGCAGGAATAATCACGACATCATCAGCACCAATATCTTCCCACGGATGCAATTGTCGGCCTTCAGTGTCCAGAATAAACTTTAAACCCTGACCCTCGAGATCTTCATTGACTGCAGGGTTATGAATCATCTGACTCAACAGGAACAAGCGTTTTCCGGGATTTTCACGTATCGCTTTATAGGAGCGCTCAATCGCATTTTCTACGCCATAACAAAAACCGAAGTGTCGCGGTAAAATGAATGTCAAAGGACCCAGAGAGAACTCTGCCGGCGTAAAATCCTGCTTGCGCGGATCGGCAGCCTTCCTGCGATTCTTGATCTCGCCGATAATGGCTGAGCGATAGTGTTGAGGGATGTCGAATTTCTTCACGGTGCTGTATTACGGGCAAGTTGCTGCTCTACGTAGGGCTGCATCTTGTTTTTCTTGTATGCTTTAAGCAGGGGTTGTAAGAACTTATCTTTCTTTAAAACCGGGTCGGATTCAATCATAAATCCAACCACAGAAAAACCGTTAACCATAGCCTCAAGTTCACTTTCACAGGCCGGTTTGCCTAGTTTTTTCAGCGCCACTCCTTGGATGTATGGAAACAACAGGTCAGGGTAGTTGTCGTAGAATGGAAGTTCAGCGGACGTGATGGAGATTTTCAAACGCGGACTACCTGCAATCCATTCCATGACGAAAAGTGTTGCCTTACTGCGGTATTCATTGGCCTCATTCAATGGATTAGCGCACAGCCATTGCAGCGTGCGAACGATGAGGTCTTCATCTCTTTTGTAATCGCGTGCGCTTTTCCATTCATAATGCTCAGGAATACGCGGAGCAACTGTGGGCTGAGCCAATAGATTCGAAAGGCTGAATGCTAGAGCTATGATCAGCAAGCCGAATTTCATGACCGCTCAACCTCCGTTTCTTTAAAGCGAATACCCATGCTTGAAAGTTCCCCCAATACCGGTAGGTATATGTCGGATGTGGTCGGCAAGCACACCCCTTTGAGTTGCCATTGACCCGTCAAAATGAATTTGGCCGCAATGGCAATCGGTAATCCAACTGTTTTCGACATAGCAGTATGCACGGGATCATCCCCAATAGCAATCAAGGTAGATTGCAATTCTATGTTCTTACCCTGAAGTGAATATCGGAAACGATGCCACATAACAATCATATCCTTATCTCCAGGATTCAGCTTCCATTTTTCCTCTACAAGCTTTTGAAGCGCCGCGGCCGGACTGCCTGATTCAATGCCAAGCGAGCGATTGTCGAAAATACCCAGCCATTCCAGTCGTTCCATGTCGGAGTCCGCTGCATGCAGGTATAGTTGAACGCGCTCACGCAGCGTGCCCGTTGTCGATTCCGGAAGCATTGACGACGTTAGCTGATGCCAAGTGAGTGAAGCGGCATCCGGAATCATGAAACTGTCGTCGGTTAGCCCTAGCTGCACCAGTAGATTCCATGAAGTACAGTATCCTGACTTTCGCAGGGTCCCGCGATAAAGGGTTGGAATATCCTCTAGTCTGTAGAGTTTGAGATACGTTAATGAGTCGCGGTTAGCGTAACCCTCAAATACGCCGTCAGGGCCGAGATCGACAGGGGTAATGCGTTCGAATAAGCGGTGATACGGAATGAACTTAAGGGTGTTGTTTTCCCTGTAACGAGCCGTGCCGCCGTAGCCTGCCAAAATAACGTTACGGGGATTCCACGTGATTTTGTAGTGCCAAGGATTGTTGTCGCTTTCCGGCGCAATGAGTCCTCCGGTAAAGGATTCAAACGACTGGAGTATTGCACCTTTCGATTTAAGTTCATCGATGATTTTCATGGCAGACATATGGTCGATGCCCGGGTCGACGCCCATTTCATTCAGCATGACGATACCCTTATCGATGGCCTGCTGATGTAAATCCCACATTTCATTTGGGATGTAACTAGGGGTGATGAGGTGCTTGCCGAAATGAAGGCAATCTTTAGCTACTTGAATATGCATTGCTGCAGGCAACATGGAAATCACTAAGTCGGCATCGGCTACCTCTTTTCTGCGCTGCTCCTCGTTTGCTGCGTTGAGCTGAAATGCAGTTCCTCGGGATGAGTCACCGATTTTTTGACGCGCGAATTGTTCGTCCATGTCGCCAACGCGTAAATGCCAATCGCATTCTTCGGCATGTTCGAGAAGATATTTAATCAGGTTTGCACTGCTGCGTCCTGCTCCAACAATAAGAATCTTTTTCATAACAGAGAACTGCCTTCAAAATTAGCCCGCTTTTTTCCACCTCATGCAGTGCATTGAGTATTTTTGGCACGAGGTTGGCTTTGGCCACTAAATCAATTAATCTTTTTACACGATTTTTACATGAAACACATTGTTACGCTGTTCGCATCTGTATTGCTAAGTGCACAAATCTTGGGGCAGGCTTCTGCTGTTGTTTTTTCTGAAGTTGGTGAAAAATTCACCATTTATCTCAACGGGGAAAAACAAAACTCAACTCCTCAGTCGAATGTCAAAATCACCGGTTTGACTTCTGAATTCTACCAAGCACGGGTTGATTTTGAAGATCCAACGTTGCCTGATTTTGCAGAAGGAAATTTTGCCGTTCAGCGTGGGTTTGAATTCACTTACATCATTAAAAAGAATAAGAAGGCTGAATATGTCATGCGTTACTATGGTCAAACGGAATCAGATGGAGCGGTTGCCCCAGCTGCTGCGCCACAAAGCGATGTTAAGCGCGTGGCTGAAGTAGACGATACACCGGCACCGGCACCTGTTGAAAATTTCAATATCAATCAGTCCATTCAAGTTCAAGAGGAACCTGTTGGAGGCAAGACAACTGTAACACAAACGACAACGACCACTACGAAGAAGCAGCCGACAGCTGCAACTGCTGCTCCAACCGGCGGAAATGTATCTATGGGTATAAATGTGGATGGCGTTAATATGGGCATCAGCATCAATGCAACCGATATGGGTGGTGGTATCGATATGAATATGAGTGAGGAAACCGTCATTACGACAACGACCACCACCACCACATCATCGACAGCTACGGCACAACCTGCTGCTCCCGCTGCAAAGCCTGTCGCACCTCGTCCAGCCCCCCAGTCTGTAGCGCCCCCTCAACCGGTAGCTCCGGCTCAACCGGTAGGTCGTTGCGCGGCATCTATGTCAGCACCTTCTTTTTCGAAAGCCAAGGACAATATCTCCTCTAATAGCTTTGAAGACAGTAAAATGACCATTGCCAAGCAAGTTACGAAAGCTAATTGCATGACGGCAGAGCAAATCAAGGATGTTATGGGCTTGTTCAGCTTTGAAGATTCAAAACTGGATTACGCGAAGTATGCGTACGACTTCTGCTTCAACCAAGGCGATTACTACGAAGTCAATGAGGCATTCACTTTTGAGTCCAGTATCGAGGAGCTTAATCAATACCTGGAGTCTAAGTAATCCAACAAGACCGTTCGAATTTCATTCCCATTGTTATGGTTTCTGTCAAACATATCCTCTTCATTAGCCTGCTCGCGTTTTTGATGAGTGCATGCCACAGCAGCAAGCACTATACAAAAATGGCCGTGAAGCAGGAAAATGGAGGATTGTTGCCGGAGGCAGCTAACAGTTATTACACGGCGCTGCAAAAGAAACGCACCAATGTTGACGCTCAGATTGGTATGAAGCGCACAGGCCAGTTGGTGCTGAATAATCTTTTGAACGATTTTGCCAAACAGCGCAATTTCGGCGATCACAAATCTGCTGTTTATGCCTACCAGCGTGCGCGTGACTATCGCGATCGTATTCAGCAGGTAGGTGTTTCCTTATTGTTGAGTGACGTTTACGAGGATGATTATCAAAAATCCAAATCTGCGTATTTGAAAACGCTTTACGATGAAGGGAATCAGTTGCTGAGTGAGAAGAAGTATGATCAGGCAGAAATGAGGTTCAAGGAGATAAAACAGTTGGATCCAACCTATAAGGATGCCGGTGATTTGGGCGATATCGCTTACCTGGAGCCTCTTTACCAAAGTGGAATGACGGCAATGGCGTTAGATCATTACCGTGAAGCCTACCAAGATTTCGAAAAGGTTGTAGAACGCAAATTGAGCTACAAGGACGCGGCAGTGCGAAAGCGAGAGTGTCTGGAAAAGGGACGATTCACTGTGGCCATTGTCGATTTTAAGAATGCGAGTCAAACCCAAGGATTGGACGCTAAGATTTCCGCGTATATGCTGAATGCTTTGACCACCTCGGGAGATCCCTTCTTGAACGTTGTTGATCGTGATAATCTGCAAACTATCTTGACCGAACAGCAATTGCAAATGACCGGTGTTATTGATGAAAGTACTGCTGTTGCCGTTGGTGAACTGGTAGGTGCCAAGGCAATTATTACCGGAACCGTTCTCAGTTATTCCGAAAAGCGAGGAAGCCTGCGCAGTAAACAACGTGAGGGCTATACGGCCTATCAGGATCGGGTGCTCAACAAGACGGATGGGAAGTATTACATGCAAACCATGTACAGGCCTTGCAGCTACACTGAGTATTACAATGGAGAGCAGATCACCGTCTCGTTCCAATATAAACTTACCAATATCAAAACCGGCGAGATAATGGCAACCGAAATCATTGAACAAACCCTCGAGGATGAAATCATTTATGGCCGATTCGATGGCGATGCAAATGCCCTTTGGCCGGCAGGACAAGGTGGGCCGAATATGAATCAAAGCGACAAGCGAGCTTTGATGGCCATGATGAATGGCCGTCAGGAGTTGAAGCCGTTCTCCGAAATGTCAAATCAGCTTTTTGATACAGTGGCAAAACAAGTGGGAACTGCCGTTGGTGACGCGGTTAAGGAGTATGTGAAATGAAGAATTTACTCGTCATATTGATGTTGGTTTTTGTTGCAGGTTGTGGCAAAAAGAAGGAGACCGTTTCTGCAAGCCGCAATGCCACTGTTGCAACGCCACCGCCGGAATGGGTCGGAAATCGTCCACATTCATCGGCTTACTATATCGGTGTCGGTTCGTGCAGCAAGTTTGCCCAGCCTTATGATTTTCAAACGATTGCCAAGAAAAACGCATTGAACGATCTGGCCTCCGAAATCAGCGTGCGCGTGCAAGGCCAGACATTCCTGAATTCGCTCGAAGTGAATGATAGTTTTAGTGAGGAATTTATCTCCAACGTATCTACTTCTACCGATGAAAAGATTGAGGATTATGAGGTGGCGGGATCATGGGAAGACAAAAACGAATATTGGATTTATTACCGACTGGATAAGGCACGCTATCAAGCGGCTAAGGCGGCAAAGAAATCTGCAGCGATGAATATGGCCAACGATTTCTATCAAAAGGGCTTGACGGCCGAAGGAGAAGCTAATGTCGTTGTAGCATTCGATTTATACATGCGGGCTCTTTTTGCTTTAAAGGAGTATTGGAATGAATCGAATGAAATGCTCACGGATAAGGGAAAGATTTTCCTGGACAACGACATTTTCAGTTCCATTCAGCGCATGTGTAACGGAATCCAATTACAAAGTGATGTAGCCAAGGTGACCTTAAATGCCGCCAACACCTATAAGCATGCCGTCGGACTTACAGCATCTTATGCCGGTAAGCCCGTAAAGGGAATGACGGTGAATTACACCTACAAAACCTCCGGTGATGAGAAGGAATTCAGTGGTATGACCTCAGAGGAGGGAAAGGTTCCCTGTATGGTGAGTAGCGTCGACTACTCGGCATCGTCGAATGCCTTTCAGGCTCAGATTGACTTACAGCCTTTAATCGTAGCGGATTTGGACAGGACAGTTCAGGAAGGTTTGTTGAAGTCCTTCAAAACGGAAAAGCGTATCATCCCAATTGAGGCTGTTTTGCCGGCCTTTATTATTTCCTCCAATGAGTCAATTTACGGCGTGCCCGCGTCGGGCAAAGTGCTTCAAAGTGCCTTAAGCGCTGCGTTGGTGAATAAAGGAATGCGCATTGCAAGCAACGGCAGGGAAGCGGATTACAGCGTCACCATAACATCTGATACCAGAGAGGGAGGTTCTGCAAACGGCTTTGTAGTAGCGTTCCTTGAGTTTACCGTTGTTGTGCGGAATACCGATAACCAGGATGTCGTATTTAATGAAACGCTTTCTGCGATCAAAGGTCTGCAATTGAATAAAGACGCGGCAGGTATTGAGGCCTACAAGAAGGGCAAGGAGAAAATCGAACAGCAACTTGTCCAGAAACTCATTCAAACGATAATGTAATACCTTGCGAAAAATTATTTTGGCATGATTGTAGAAATTACTTTCGCCAAACAAAACAAGAATCAATTTAAATTTTGCCTTATGAAAACACGACACTTGACCCTGTTAATGCTTGTTGCAGTATTGACCATTTTCGGAACTTCCTGCAAAAAGAAAAAGAAAGTAGCAGAAACTCCCAAGCCTATCGGAGAGGTGCTCATCAATGAGTATTGCACCGGAGAGCAATACCAAAGTAATAAGGATGCTTTCCGTTCTACAGCGACCGGCGAAAGCAAGGATCGTGAAACAGCGAAGAAGAAGGCACGTTCAAACGCACAGTCTGAATTGGCAAAGACCATCAGCAGCACGATGAAAATTGTCGGCGATAACTACGTAAACTCAACGGAGTTCAACAACAAAGAAGAAGTGACGGAAACATTCCAGGAAATGGCGCGCACAGTTGTAGATCAGGAATTGCGCGGTGCGATTGAGATCTGCGAAAAACTGACTCAGCGTGAGGACGGAACGTTTGTGAGCTACGTAGCACTTGAGTTAAGCGGCTCTAAGATTGCGGACGCATACAACTCAGGTCTTTCTCAGAACGAAAAGCTGAAGGCAGATTACAACTACGAGAAATTCAAGGATACTTTTGAAAAGGAAATGGAAAAAATGGCAAGCGGCAAGTAATTGCGCTTCCTGTTAAGCATAAAAAAAACCCTACTGAGAAGTAGGGTTTTTTTATGGAATGAATTTCTATCCGTTCATGCGCTTGCGCAGTTCAGCGTCAATCGCATCGAGAAAATCCTCAGTGGTGAGGTAATGCTCGTCGGTGACCTTATCACCGTGAATACAAACAGCTAAGTCTTTAGTCATTTTGCCGGCTTCAACCAAATCAACACACACGTGCTCGAGTGTCTTGGAGAAATTTGCAAGCTCAGCATTGCCGTCCAACTTGGCACGATGGGCTAAGCCCTGTGTCCAAGCGAAAATGGAAGCAATCGGATTTGTAGATGTCTTTTTACCTTGTTGATGCTGACGGTAGTGACGTGTAACGGTGCCGTGAGCAGCCTCCGCTTCCATGGTCTTGCCATCCGGTGTAATCAACGCCGAGGTCATCAGACCCAATGAGCCAAAACCTTGAGCAACGATGTCACTTTGAACATCACCGTCATAGTTTTTGCACGCCCACACAAATCCGCCTTCGCTCTTCATGCAATAGGCAACCATGTCGTCGATGAGGCGATGCTCATACGATATGCCCAATTCGGCAAACTTGGTTTTGAATTCGGTTTGATATACCTCTTCAAAGATGTCTTTGAAGCGACCGTCGTAGGCCTTTAGGATTGTATTCTTCGACGAGAAGTAGAGGTCCCACTTGCGTATGATGGCTTGATTGAAACAACTGCGAGCGAATCCGTAAATGCTCTCGTCAGTGTTGTACATGCTCAGTGCTACTCCGTCGCCTTCGAAATTGTATACTTCCCAAGTTTTTGCCTCGCCACCATCTTCGGGTGTGAACGTCATCGTCAGCTTTCCCTTGCCTTTAATCACAGAATCCGTTGCCCGATACTGATCGCCGAAAGCATGACGGCCGATATTAATCGGCTTAGTCCATCCGGGAACCAGGCGAGGAATGTTCTTGCAAATAATCGGCTCGCGGAAAACAGTTCCTCCCACAATGTTGCGGATGGTCCCATTCGGGCTCTTCCACATTTTCTTGAGATTAAACTCCTTCACACGGGCTTCATCGGGAGTGATGGTAGCGCACTTTACAGCAACATTGTACTTCAAGGTTGCTTCAGCACTTTCTATAGTCACGCGATCTTCAGTAGCATCGCGGTTTTCCATTCCAAGATCGAAATACTTGATGTCCAATTCAAGGTATGGAAAAATGAGTTTATCCTTGATAAACGTCCAAATAATACGGGTCATCTCATCGCCATCCATCTCAACGATGGGGTTGGCTACTTTGATCTTATTCATGAATTTGGTTGGTTAAGGTCGATACATGGGGATTAAGCGTGCTCGCGGGTGGTGAAGTAAAACGCACCTTCAATCAAGGCGTTTTCATCACTATCGCTGCCGTGAACGGCGTTAGCCGCAATGCTCGTCGCAAACATTTTGCGAATCGTGCCTTCTGCTGCTTTCTGTGGATCGGTTGCGCCAATCAAGTTGCGGAAATCTTCAACGGCGTTGTCTTTCTCCAAAATAGCTGCAACGATTGGTCCGCTGGTCATGTACTCAACCAATTCGCCGAAGAAAGGACGCTCTTTGTGAACTTCATAAAATTTGCCCGCTTCCTCTTTGCTGAGGCGGGTCCATTTCATGGCCTTGATTGTGAATCCGGCTTCGAGGATTTTATCGATGATTTTTCCTGTGTTTCCCGCTGCTGTTGCATCGGGCTTAATCATGGTGAATGTTACTTTTCCTGACATTGGTCTTGAGAATTTGTTTTGTGGCGCGAAAGTAATTCAAATTCGGTGTGGATGTGTAGGCATGCCCATCGGTATCTCGGCTCTTGTTTGCCATGGCTTGGTCGTATCTTCGCGAAAATTGTCTCATCATGACCGCAACCACCAACACCTCATCTATGGCCGATGGCATCATGGAACTGGAATCGCGCTACGGAGCTCATAACTACCATCCGTTACCCGTTGTGCTGGATAGGGGAGAGGGTGTTCATGTTTGGGACGTTGACGGCAAGCGTTATTACGATTTTCTGTCGGCTTATTCGGCCGTTAATCAGGGGCATTGCCACCCGAAAATCACGAAAGCACTCATCGACCAGGCTTCACGCCTGGCCCTCACGAGCAGAGCATTTTACAATAGTTCACTGGGATATTACGAGAAGTTTGCCTGTGAGCTTTTTGGCTACGATAAGTTGCTGCCCATGAATACGGGAGCCGAAGGTGTTGAAACCGCCATCAAGCTTTGTCGCAAATGGGCCTATGCAAAAAAGGGTATCGCCGAGAACACCGCGATTATCATCGTATGTGAGCACAATTTTCATGGTCGCACTACAACGATTGTTTCTTTTTCCGGCGATCCCGATTCGCACGGTCAATTTGGACCTTTCGGCCCCGGCTTTCTGACCATACCCTACAACGACCTGCCGGCTCTTGCCGAGGCGCTGAAAAATCCAAATGTTGCCGGATTCCTCTTCGAACCCATGCAGGGAGAAGCGGGCGTAGTTGTACCTGATGAAGGTTATATCAGCGGTGCGGCCAAGCTTTGCAAGGAGGCCAACGTTTTACTTATAGCCGATGAGATTCAAACGGGTATCGGACGCACGGGCAGAATGCTGGCGTGCGATCACGAAGGTGTTCATCCCGATATGTTGATTTTAGGAAAAGCTCTTAGCGGTGGTGTCTATCCTGTGAGTGCAGTTCTGACCCGCGATGAAGTGATGCTTTGCATCAAGCCCGGTCAGCACGGAAGTACTTATGGCGGAAACCCATTGGCTGCCAAGGTTGCTATCGCAGCGTTGGAAGTGGTCAAGGATGAACGACTCGCTGAAAATGCCGAACATCTAGGACATATATTCCGTTCGGAAATGAAGCGCATAAGTGAACACTATCCACTGGTGAAACTGGTGCGCGGAAAAGGCTTACTCAACGCTATCGTCGTCAACGATTCGCCTGATAGCTCCACGGCATGGGAACTCTGTGTTGCCTTCGCCCACAATGGGCTGCTGGCTAAACCAACCCATGGCAACATCATACGCTTTGCTCCACCACTGGTGATTAATGAAGCTCAGCTTATGGAATGCGTTGGTATCATTGAACAAACCATAGCCTCTTTTACAGTTTCCAAATGATTATCATAGGACAGACACTGGTGAGTGAGGAGTTGTTGGAAGAGCAGTTTGTCTGTGATTTGAACGCTTGCAAAGGAGCGTGTTGCATTGAAGGAGAAAGCGGTGCTCCGCTAGAACAGGATGAACTCCTCAAATTGGAGGATAGTTTAGAGGCGGCCAGACCCTATATGCGTCCTGAAGGCATTGCCGTTATTGATGCTGAAGGTCCTTATACCGTAGATGACGATGGTGATTTCGTGACCTCGTTGGTCGGTAAGCACGGCGAATGTGCTTTTGTTACGTTTGATGAAAAGGGGATAGCGAAATGCTCCCTTGAACAGGCCTACAACGATGGTCGAACATCTTGGAAGAAGCCCATATCCTGTCATTTGTATCCTATTCGTTTGGCTCAACTTAAAGAGTATGTCGCCGTGAATTATCATCGCTGGCAGGTGTGCGAGCCGGCTTGCGCATGCGGAAAATCACTGAAAGTGCCGGTCTATAAATTCTTAAAGGAGCCCCTGATCAGAAGGTTTGGCGAGGCGTGGTATAGCGAGTTGGAAGAAGTGGCAGCGGCATGGAAGCCAATGGAATGAGCATTTCGCTGTCCACGATGCCGCGTTGATAGTTCCTATTCGGTCGAAGAATTTTACTGGTTCAGGCGATTTATTTTGCTCTCTGTTACTTAGCTGAGAGACCGCCATGATAAAATTCCTGACTTTATTTTCTTTGACCCTGGCCTGCCTAAATGCCTTTGGCCAATCTTCCCCCGGAAAAATCTCCTACCAAGCTGTTGTGCGCGATCCACAAGGAAACGAGTTGGTCGACCAGTTCGTGACGGTAGAGTTCGCCGTTCACCGCGGAACACCCGACGGTGATATCGTTTTTTCTGAAAGCCACAGCCTGGTGCCCACCAACCAATTCGGATTGTTCAGCACCATGATTGGAACCGGAATCGTTACCGGCGATGGACTGTATGCGGCACTAACCGAAGTGCCCTGGGAAAGTGATGAGTATTATCTCGAGGTGAGTGCGGGTCAGCCTGGAAGCCCTCCCCAGGTGGTTGGTATTTCTCAAATGCTGACAGTACCCTATTCGTACTACTCGTCGAAGGCGGGGTCGGTCGTGAATGAGTCTGACGGTGATACCACCAACGAGTTGATTGAGAATGTTACACTCGACGGTACTACGTTGACCATTGTTGAACAAGGCGAATCCTATGCGGTTGATTTGGGCAATCTCACCTCTGATTTCGGAAACGACGAATTGATCAACGACCTGGAATTATCAGGCAACATGCAATTGTCCGTCACAGAAGGAACTTCAACTAGCACGGTGGATTTGACAGCTGTTGCCTATGCAACCTGGAATGAGAATGCAACTTCGATTTATACCGAAGGTCAGTCGGTAGGTGTGAATACAGCGGCTCCTCAAAGTTCGCTCGAGGTCAACGGTTCTCTGGCTCTGAAGGTGGCCAAGCTCAATGCAGGGTCAACCAATCTGAATACCAATGCCGACATGGCCAACCGTACGATTTTTATCTGCAATACGGATATGGGTGATGTAACCGTGCAACTGCTGCCAGCTGCAAACTGCGCCGGACGCATCTATAAATTCAGGAAATTCTTTGCAGGATCAACGACGGCCAATGATGTTGTTCTTACGCCGTTTGCCGGTGATGAGATTGATGGCAGCGTCAGTTATGTGATGAGCAGTCCGACGGCAGAGTATCTCACACTGGTGAGCGATGGACAAGATTGGTTCATAATTGATCACCATCATGAATAGACTGTATATCATTCTTCTCCTGCTGCACTTGGGCGGCAGTGCGCATGCTCAATATGTATTTGAGCGTCAAACACTGTCGTGCATGGCGGTAAGCGCATGTGATCAGATTTGCATCAATTCAACGGCAGGTCAGATTGATTTTGGAACCTTGTCAAACAATCAGAATATTGTCACCTCGGGTTTTGAGCAGAACGATGGCGCTCCGGCACTCTATGTTGAGATAGCTGTGTTGAAAGACGCATGTGCCGGCACCTATGAGGCACGCATCGTGCAAACCTTTGGCTGCAGCAATGCGGATTCAGTCATGTTCTACTGGAATGAAT
>Ga0315899_10000975_pt1 | contig 33489 bp, 27 predicted proteins | sample LakEriMetagenome_2_FD_203518 | JGI IMG/M metagenome (GOLD analysis project Ga0315899, IMG submission 203518) | Freshwater fungal communities from buoy surface, Lake Erie, Ohio, United States - Buoy 4 MA112 | ecosystem: Environmental > Aquatic > Freshwater > Lake | place: USA: Lake Erie, Ohio...
GGGTAAAACGTCAAAAGCGAGAACCTGAATGATCTCAATTGCCCGATATCAGGTCCTCACCAACGCACCGCTTCCTCACCCGGCATAATTGGGCGTTTATAGGACGGATCGTCCTTGCTCCAGACGCCCTTCAAAAATCCCTTGACGCCCTTTGAGAGAACCCAAGATCCATCCGCCTGGGCGGACATTTCAATGACGGTACGCCTGTTGAGAATCCGCCACTCGCCGTTTCGCTTCTCCAATTGGTCGAGATATCGTCCAAACCCGATTGTCGTCACGTCGCTGTCGATAGGGAATAATCCCGTGAGCACATAGGATTCGCAATAGGCGTTATTACCCTCAACCTCACAAACGCTCGTGGTGATATGATGGCTGGTCATTCTATATCTTGCTTTGTGCCCTGCGTTTGCGCTCTCAGGGTAATCTGGAGCCTTTGTGATCACATTGCCATGCTCATCCGCGCCCTCATCCCACCAGCAGGATGCGATCAATTCAGAGTCTTGCCGGTCGCGCCCTCTTGATTCCCGATGGATGCAATCGCGTATTGCCTCTCGGTCCTGAATGTTGGCGACGACCTCCTTGAGTTTTTCGAGATCAGCATCAATGGCCATACTCTAAATCCTTCGCACTTGGGAGAAGTTCACATCAAAATCACACGCCCCGCAAAGTCAGTTGAAGTCCGACCTTGGCGCGCTCCTGTCATTTCCGATCGATCCTGCGTCTGTCGCCGCGGAGAGAGCCTAGAACTCGACCGCGAACTCGACGCCGATCGTGCGCGGCGCCTGATAGGAACCGAAAACGAGGCCAGGTCCGACGCCTGAAACAGTGTTGAAACTGTTGGTGTAAATCTTGGTTGAAACGACGGCTTCGTTGGTCACATTAGTCACGAACCCGGTTACGCTGTAGCGGCCGTTCGGCACGGTGTAGCGCAGGCTGAGATCCGTCCGGGTGTTCGCCCCCTGGCTCGTGAAGCTGCGGTTGAACTCGTCGAAGAAGATCCTGCTTTTGTAGGAAATATTGGTGTCGAACTGCAGCTTGGCGCCATTTGTGAATTCGTGGCGCATCTGCACCCCGGTGTTCAGGCTCCAGCGCGGCGCGCCGGGCAGCCTATTGCCGGCAAGATCGGTCTGCGCGCCGGCATTCGCCGGGTCTGGCGTGACGAATGTGCCGAATTTCGCATCGATATAGCTGGCATTCTCGGTCAGCGTCAGCCAATTTGTCGGCTTGGCCTCCAGCGATAGTTCGACGCCCTTCACCTTCGCCTTGTTGGCATTGACCAGGGTCGTGGTCAGGTTCGTGATCCGCTGGATCTGCAGGTCGTTGAACTTGTTATCGAATGCAGCCAAGGTAACCTGGAGGCGTCTGTCAAACAGCGTGCCTTTGATGCCAGCCTCCCACGCGCCGACGCGTTCGGGACGGAACAGGGGATTGGCATTGCCCAGAACATACCCGCCGCTTTTGAAGCCGCGCGTGTAGGATGCATAGATCATCCCGTTGCCGAACTGGTAATCGATCCCGAACTTGGGAGTCGTCGCGGAAAAGGTTGCGTCGCCGCTCAGGGGGATCTTGTTCGCCCCCGAAAACAGGAACCCGGCGTGGGTGCGCTCTTCATGGCTGTAGCGCACGCCCCCGGTCAAACGAAGGTTCTTCACAGGCTCTACCGTCCACTGTGTGAACGCGGCCTTGGCCGTTGTCCCATCGCCCACATCGCTACCGTCAAACCTGATGCGGAAGCCGGGCACATCCAGGAAACCGCGCAGCCTTTCATGGAAATAGAACAGGCCGACGATGCCCTTGATTCGCTCGGAATCATAGGCCGCGGAGAGTTCCTGGCTGAATTGCCGCGAAAGTTCGTCGTAAGTGAATTCACCAAAGGTAACTGGCGTTGTGTCACCGTCGACAAGGTTCGTGTGGCGCATGAAGCGGTAGCCGGTGATCGAATTTATCGTCACGGCATCGTTGAGTGACAGCCGCCCTATGCCTGATACCGCCCAGGTTTTGAGCAAATTGCTCGGATCCTTAGCGGAATTGACGTCAAAAGGCGTTGTCGCGGCCCGGAGGCCGGCGATCGGGCCCAGGGTGAAAGCGCCTCCATTCGGCGGACCGAACCCGCTCGTCGCCCAGGCCTTGTCATTCTCGTGAGAATATTCGGCTGTCACCAGGTAATCGAAGCTGCTGCTAGGCTTGAACCAGAGAGATAGGCGGCCCGCCTTCTCGTTTTGATCGTTAACGTCCGATCCCGTGAACAGGTTCTTGCCCCATCCACTATGGCTGTTGGTGGAGAACGCGAAACGCGCCAAGATAGTGCCGGACTTGTCCAGCGCTCCGGTTATTGCTCCGCGCGTGTTGAGCGTATTATACTCTCCCGCAGTTACACGAAAATACCCTCCGAAATCTTCTGAGGGTCGCGACGTGATGATGTTTATCGCACCACCGGACGCATTGCGCCCATACAACGTGCCCTGCGGACCGCGCAGGACTTCAACGCGCTCGGCATCGTAAAACGAGGAAAGCTGCGCGGCGGGCCGGGCGACGACAACGCCATCGACATTGTAGACCGAGCTTGGATCCACGCCGTTCGAGGTCGAGGTGAGGCCAATTCCTCGGATAAACAGCCGATTCTTGCCGCTCATGGCGCCACCATCAACGCCAGGCGCGATCTGGCTGATCCGGTTGAGATTATCGACCCTCGCCGTCTCAAGCGCCTCGCTGTTGAGCGCGGTCACGGAAATCGGCGCCTTGAGGACACTTTCCGACCGTCGTTGCGCCGTCACCACGATGTCGCTGATGGTCGCGGCGTCCGAAGTTGAGCCCTTTGAGGACGCATCCTGTGCAATTGCTTCACTAGTAGAGCAAACGAGAACCCCGGCAAGCATGCAACCAGCAAGCAAGTCGATTCTTCCACTGATCTTTCGCATTTTCATTTTGCCTCTCCTCTCCCTCATGCTCTGTATCGAGCCATTTTTTCTGTCCAAAGCATGCCCTCAACCGAAGAGAGACGCGCGCTTCGCAGCCTCGACTTATAACCGCCATGCTTTTGCCTTGACGGTTCTCTGACTGTCTTGACACTAGGTACCATTTACGCTGTCTGCGCTAGCTGATAACTCACCCTTGGCCGAAACCTTCACACTTCTGAAAAAGCGCACCGGCGCAAAACTGGGTTCATGTTCCGCAGGGTGGTGCAGGACGGTTTCCGCGGCGCGGAGACCACCGTCGATCTTCCAAGGTCCGGACTGACAACCACCGGATGACGGCAGCAAAGATTGCGACGTCGCGACGAGGTCTTCTAAAGCTGTTCGGCTTGCGTATGGGCATTGCCAGAACACCGGGCCGGCGTGCCGAACGCCTGTCGGCGTTCCATGCGCGTCCAGATTTGAAGGCCCTATTTGCACCGCTCATCGCGTCCATGGAGGCGATTGAGGAATAGCTGCGCGCGTACAATCGGATGCTCGACGACCGGGCAAAGGCAGATGAGGTCTGCGCCCGGCTGATGAGCGTTCCTGGGGTTGGACCGATCACCGCGCTCACCTACACCTCGACCATCGAAGATCCGCGCCATTTTTGCCAGAAGCGACGACGTCCGCGCCTATGCGGGCTTGTGCCGCGACGCAGTCAATCGGGTGAACGCGATGTCAGCGGGCATATCTTCAAGGCGGGAGATCCGATGTTGCGTAAAGCGCTCTACGAAGCCGCCAATGTCGCGCTGTCCCAGGTGAAGCGACCATTCGCCCTACAGGCGTGGTCGCCAACGCTGACGGTACTTTTCGCCGCAATCCAGATACGGGCGTCGGACCTGGAAAGGATCGGGAAGAGCCGATAGCAGCCGATAAATGGCCTGCGGAGTGACCCTTCGGGGACGGTCACCCGATTCACGTGCCGCTGCATGGCGGCGCGGCAACGGGCTCGGGATGTGGGGCAATTAAACGCGTGTCGATCCCCGACTAACCCGCCCGCCGGAGCGGCGAAGGGCTATGCCTTCTCCAGCGTGCATTGCAGCGGGTGCTGGTTCTGGCGGGCGAAGTCCATCACCTGGTTCACCTTCGTTTCCGCGACCTCGTAGCTGAAGATCCCGCAGACGCCGACGCCACGCTGGTGCACGTGGAGCATCACGCGCGTCGCTTCCTCCATGTCCATGCGAAAGAAGCTCTGGAGGACGTGGACGACGAACTCCATCGGTGTGTAATCGTCGTTCAGCATCAGCACCTTGTAGAGCGACGGCTTTTTCGTACGGGTGCGCGTGCGGGTGGCGATGCCGACATTGGGCCCGCCGGGGCCTTCGCCCTGATCGTCCTGATCCCGGCCCGCCATGCTGACGGACCATGCCGATACGCTGATGCTGTTGTCCATGATGAAGGAGAATATGGCGATTCGGTTGGCCATGGCAAGGGGGCGGTCCCCCGGTTCGCCGCGCGATGCGTCACTTTGACCCATAGCAAAGGGGCGCTCCTTCGCCAGAAGGAACGCCCCGTCGCTTAGTGTAAAGTCCGGCAGGCTCAGGCCGCCAGCGACTTGACCTTGTCGGTGACCAGCGTCACGCGCGCGGTGATCGGCTGGGCGACTTCGCCGGCCATCTTCATCAGCGCTTCGCTGTTCTTCGCAGCTTCCTTGGTGAATTCATCGAAGCTGCTCGAGAGCAGCTGGCTTTGCAGCTGGAAGAATTCGGTGGGGGTCTTGACCGTCGAGAAGGTCTTGAAGGAGGCCGTGGCCTTCTCAAAGCTCTTGCGGCTGTAATCGACGGCTTCCTGACCCATCGTCTCGATCGCCTTGGCTGCGATCTTGCCCGATTCGACCAGCGCCTCGACATTGCCCTTGGCAAGGTCGCTCAGCTCTTCGATCGCCTTGGTCGACTTCTCGACATGCGCCTTGGTCTTCTCGTTGAAGTCGGCATAGGCGGTTTCCATCTTCGCCTTGGCGTCTTCGGCGAACTTCTTTCCGGTTTCGATAACGTCGTTCATAATTGTCGTTCCTTCTATGGCGGGCAGCGGCGCTGTCACTTCAGCTTCGGCCTTGGGCAGGCTCTCTGTCGGGGGCGTCGTCGCCATGTCCGGAACAGGTTCCGGCGCGGCATCGACAGCCGTGGTGGCGGCCACCACGGCAACGGGATCGGGGGTGGCCGAAGCGACCGGCACCGGACGCTTGGCCCGTGGCGCAGCCGGCTTGCGGGCAGGCTTTGCCGGTTGGGGAGCGTTGCCGATGGCGGCTTCAGCCGCCTTCAGCGCTTCGCTCGCCGATAAGGTGCTCGACCCTGTCTTGGGACGGGCGCTCTTACGCGGTGTCTTCGGGGTTACGGCCATGACCTTCCTCCGTTTGCTGCACTGCACAATATAGAAAGATCGAGGCAAATGCAATAGCTATTGTGCACTGCAACAAAATAGCCATATTCGCTCAGTCAGCGCTGCATGACGTAGCGTCCGGGCGCATCCTCGATCGCTTTCCGCTTGCCCCCGCCAGGGATGCGAGGCCCGGTCACGGCGACTGTTTTTTCGTCTATCCGCCCGATCCAGGCGCGCCAATCGGGCCACCAGCTGCCCTTCGTTTCCGTTGCGTGGGCCAGGAACTCATCGATCGTCGCCTGCGCCTCTTCGCAGGTCCAATATTGATATTTCATCGCCGACGGCGGGTTCACCACGCCGGCGATATGGCCCGAACCTGCCAGCAGGAATCGGATCGGCCCGGCGAAATGCTCGGTCAGTTTCCAGACGCTTTCCAGAGGGGCGATATGATCCTCCCGCCCGGCCTGGACATAGGCGGGCGTCTTCACGTTCTTGAGGTCGATGGGCGTGCCAGCAACGCTGATCGCGCCGGGCACAACCAGCAGGTTGTCGCGATAGAGCTGCGTCAGATAATCCTTGTGCCAGCGTGCCGGCAGGTTGGTCGTATCGCCGTTCCAGTACAGCAGGTCGAAGGGGGGATAATCCTGCCCCAGCAGGTAATTGTTGACCACATAGTTCCAGATGAGGTCGCGGCCGCGCAGCAGATTGAACGTCGCGGCCATGTAGCGTCCGTCCAGAAAGCCGCCGGACGAAAGCTGATCGACGAGCTTCATCTGCTCATCATCCACGAACAGGGTAAGATCCCCCGCCTCGCTGAAATCGACCTGCGCGGTGAAGAAGGTCGCGCTCGCCACCTTGTCCGCCTCGCCCCGCGCGGCCAGCAGCGCCAGCGTCGCGGCAAGCGTGGTGCCCGCCACGCAATAGCCGATCGCATGGACGTTTTCGACGCCCAGCAGGTCGCGCACGGTATCGATCGCGTCGATCTGGCCGCTCAGGATATAATCGTCCCAGACCATGTCCTTCATCGAAGCGTCGGCCGATTTCCACGAGACGAGGAAAACGCTCAAGCCCTGATCGACGGCCCATTTGACGAAGCTTTTTTCCGGCGAGAGGTCGAGGATGTAGAAGCGGTTGATCCAGGGCGGGAAAATGAGGAGCGGTGTTTCCAGCACCGTGTCGGTCGACGGCGCATAATGGATGAGCTGGTAGAGCGGCGTTTCGTGGATCACCTTGCCGGGCGTCGAGGCGATGTTGCGGCCGAGTTCGAAGGCCGTGCCGTCGGTATGGGTAAGCTGTCCCTTCTCCATGTCGGCCAGCATATGTTTGAGGCCGCGGACCAGATTCTCGCCGCCGCTCTCGATCGTTTTCTGCACCACCTGCGGATTGGTGAGCGGGAAGTTGGACGGGGACATGGCGTCGAGCAGGCCCGCGGTGGCGAAGCGCAGCCGGGCTTTCTCCTTGGGATCCACGCCGTCGACCGCGTCGGCCATTTTCGTCAGATAATCCGAGAGCAGAAGATAGCTTTGGCGGACGAGATCGTAAAAGGGATGCTCCGTCCATGCCGGGTCCGAAAAGCGCCGGTCCTTGCGCGCGGCAGGGCTGCCGGCCGGTGCGGGTTCCGGCGTATCGCGCAGCAGCCCGCCGGAATCCAGGAACCGCTGCCACAGGGCCAGCCCTTCGTCGGCAAAGCCGGTCTGGATGCGGGCAACGATTTCGGGATCGAAGGGCGGTGCCTGCCCGGTCATCCCCGCCGCCTGCTCCAGCATCAACTGCTGCGCGCGGCCGATCACCTGCGTCCATTGCTGCATCTGTTCGAGCGTTGGGAGGTGCGGTTCCATGACGTGCAATTGATCCATGGCCACCTTCCTTCTCCCGGCATCACGCAATCGCCGCTTTCGCTGGCGCGTCATCGGATGGCGAGTTATAGCCAGATTGTGACGCGCCAAGGGCGGGCCACGCATTATTCCCTACAGAGAGCTTTCAGGAAAGCCCCTATAATGTCCGAAGAATTCTACCGCATGAAGCGCCTGCCGCCTTACGTTATCGCTGAAGTCAATGCGATGCGTGCCGCCGCCCGCGCAGCGGGGGAGGACATTATCGATCTTGGCATGGGCAATCCCGACCTGCCGCCGCCCGACCATGTCATCCAGAAGCTGATCGAGGTGGCGCAAAAGCCGAGCGCGCACGGCTATTCCCAGTCGCGCGGGATACCGGGATTGCGGAAGGCGCAGGCCAACTATTATGGCCGCCGCTTCGGCGTGGAGATCGACCCGGACACCGAAGTCGTCGTGACCATGGGATCGAAGGAGGGGCTGGCCAGCCTTGCCACCGCGATCACCGAGCCGGGGGACGTGGTGCTGGCTCCCAACCCCAGCTATCCGATCCACACCTTCGGCTTCATCATCGCCGGGGCGACGATCCGGTCGGTGCCCACGACGCCGGACGAAAATTATTTCCGTTCGCTGGACCGCGCCATGGCCTTCACCGTGCCACGCCCGTCGATTCTGGTGGTCAACTATCCGTCCAACCCGACTGCCGAAACGGTGGACCTCGCTTTCTACGAGCGGCTGGTCGCCTGGGCGAAGGAGAATAAGGTCTGGGTGCTGTCCGACCTTGCCTATTCCGAACTTTACTATGACGGCAACCCGACGCCTTCCATCCTTCAGGTGCCGGGCGCGAAAGACGTGGCGATCGAGTTCACGTCGCTCAGCAAGACCTATTCCATGGCGGGGTGGCGCATGGGCTTTGCCGTGGGTAACCGCAAGCTCATTGCGGCGATGACGCGGGTGAAGTCCTATCTCGACTATGGCGCGTTCACCCCGATCCAGGCGGCCGCCTGCGCCGCGCTCAATGGGCCGCAGGACATCGTCGAGAAGAACCGCCAGCTCTACCACAAGCGCCGCGACGTGCTGGTGGAAAGCTTCGGCCGCGCAGGGTGGGACATTCCGGCGGCGCGTGCATCCATGTTCTGCTGGGCGCCGCTGCCGCCTGCACTGAAAGACATGGGAAGCCTCGAATTTTCCAAACAGCTCCTCACCCATGCCAAGGTCGCGGTCGCGCCGGGCGTGGGCTATGGCGAGGATGGCGAAGGGTTCGTCCGCATCGCGATGGTTGAAAATGAGCAGCGGCTGCGGCAGGCCGCGCGCAACATCAAGGCGTATCTCAAATCCATGGGCGTCAACACGCCGTCGAACAAGGGCGCTGCTTGATTTGTTGGCATTAGTCTGGCTTTTTGCTCCCCGGCGAACCGGCCGGAGCATCCATCCGTCATGACCATGATCCCCCTGCCCCAGGTAAGCCAGGTCGCTCAGACCATCCAGCTCGCGCTCGCGCCCGTATTCCTGCTGACGGGCATCGGCGCGTTCCTGAATGTCTGCGTCGGCCGGCTGGCGCGCATCATCGACCGGGCGCGCACGGTCGAGCAACTGATCCTCACGTCGCGGGGGAAGGAGCATGACCGGATGGTGGGCGAAATCCGCGTGCTCGACCAGCGGATGACCGTCGTCAACGCCTCCATCTTCCTGTCGGTCGCGTCCGCCTGCGCGGTATGCCTTGTCGTCATCCTGCTGTTCGCGGGCAACCTGTTCGGCGCGCATCTCGGCACGCCGATCGCCGTCCTTTTCAGCCTGGCGATGCTGCTGCAGGCCGTCGGGTTCGCGAGCTTCATCCAGGAGATCCGGCTGGGGTCGAAAATCATCCACGTCCGCAACGAAGTGCTGTTCCACAAAGTCGAGGAGGAAGAGGGCGCGTGACGAAGTTCACCGTCAACGACCGGCCGGTGCAGTATCGGATGGACCCGGACACGCCGCTGCTGTGGGCGCTGCGCGACGCGTCGAACCTCACCGGCACCAAATATGGTTGCGGCACCGGGGACTGCGGCGCCTGCACCGTCGATATCGATGGCGAGGCGGTACGATCCTGCCAGGTGACGATCGGCAAGACGGAGGGGCGGTTCGTGACGACGATCGAGGCACTGTCGCCCGATCGCGGCCATCCGCTGCAACAGGCGTTCGCGGCGGACAATGTGTCGCAGTGCGGCTACTGCATTCCCGGCATGATCATGGCCGCGTCCGTGCTGCTGCGCCGGACCAACGATCCGAGCGACGAACAGATCGACGCCGCGATCACCAACATCTGCCGGTGCGGCATCTATCCCCGCCTGCGCGGCGCGATCCGGCGGGCGGGCCGGATCATGCGCGGGGAAGAGCAGGTTGCCGCCGCGCCGCCGCCCGGCATTTCGCCGCAGGATGCCGCCCGCACCGTGCCGGCGCTGGGCCGTCCGGCCGATCAGCCGAAACGATAGCCGGAAACGGTCCAGCCCAGAACGCTGCTGCGATGGGACAGGGCAGCGGGGTCGTCCCCGCCCGCCCCCAACGCCACCATTAATGGCAGCAGATGCTCCGCGCTCGGATGGGCGAAGCGGGCGTGCGGCAGATCGGCCCAGGCGGCGACGCGGGCCGCGCGGCGCTGAGGATCGGGATCGGTGACGGCATCGGTCAGCGCCTCGTCCCACTGGGTCGACGGGTCCACCGCTCGCTCTCCCCTGACCTGCAGATTGTGGAAGCTCATGCCCGATCCGACGATCAGCACGCCTTCTTCCCGCAGCGGGGCCAATGCGCGGCCCGCGGCGATATGGGCGGCGGGATCGAGATCGTGGCGCAGCGACAGTTGCGCCAGCGGGATGTCAGCGTCAGGCAACATCACCTTCATGGGAATGAAGACACCATGGTCCCAGCCGCGCTCGCTGTCTTCCGCCGTCGCAAGGCCTGCCTGCGCCAGGAGCGCCGCCGCGCGTCGGGCAAGGCCGGACGCGCCCGGCGCGTCCCAGCGCAGCGCGTAGGTGTGAGGCGGAAAGCCGTAATAGTCGAAGAGCAGGTTCGGCCGCTCCCCCACATGAACGGTGAAGGCCGCTTCCTCCCAATGGCCCGACACAAGGAGGATGGCGCGCGGCCGTTCCGGCAGGCTGTCGACGATACCGGCCAGATAGTCCTGCATCGGTTGCCACATGGGGTCGCTATGCGGGCTTTGGGGATCGGTGGGATCCATGAAGAAGCAGGGGCCGCCGCCATGCGGCAGGAAAAGGGTTGGCTGAATCATCATCTTTGCCGCCATAGGATCGCGCGGGCTTAACTTCGCATATGTCCCGCAGATTTTGACATTTTATTGCGCCATCCTGATCCTATCGACATGGCCCCTTCACTCATGGCGACGCCATGGTGGCAAAGGCCGGGCCGGTAGGACAGGCGCCGACAAAGGATCGGCATTCGCGCGACGCGCTGCAAGGAGCGGAGGAGAAAACGTTCGTTTCGGTTGGGAAACCTACGCCGCGTCCATGGCGGGCGCCAGCGCCTGCGCCAGCGTCGCGCCGGAATAGGGCTTCTTCACCAATGTCACATGGGCAAAGCGCGACGGCAGGTCGAGCCCGTCGCCATAGCCGGTGGCGAAAATGAAGGGGATGCCGCGCTCGGCCAGGACATCGGCGATCGGCAGGCTGGTTTCCGCGCCCAGGTTGAAGTCCAGAACGGCAAGATCGACCGGCATCAGCGCCAGGGCTTCGCGCGCGCGGCCGGCGCTGGCGGCGGTAAGCACCTCCGCGCCCAGATCGCGGAGCGCATCTTCTCCATCCATGGCGATGATCATATTGTCTTCGACCAGAAGCACGGTCCGCCCCTTAAGCAGCCCCGCAACGAGCGGAGCATGCGTGCGGGAGCGTTCCGCCGCCACGCTGTCCGGCAATACCGCCACGACATGGGTGGAAGGAATGCAAAAATGCGCCTCGATCCCCGCCAGACGGTAATGGATTTCGGCATGGCCGCCCAGGTCATAGGGAATGGAGCGCTCGATCACGGTGGAGCCGAAGCCGCGCCGGGTGGGTGCGACCACGGCGGGGCCGCCGCTTTCGGTCCAGTCAAGCAGCAGGCTGCCATCCTCGTCCAAGCGCCAGTCGATTGCGACCATGCCGCTGTCCGACAGCGCGCCATATTTGGCCGCATTTGTCAGCATTTCATGGATGACCAGCGCCATGACCGTAAAGCAGCCGGGCGTCAGCAGCACGTTGGGGCCGGACAGGCGCACCCGGTCGCTCTTCTCGCCCAGATAGGCACCCGCCTCCACCTCTATGAGGTCGTAGAGCCGCGCCGGGCTCCAGCGGTCGGCGGTGATCTGGTCATGGGCGCGGGCGAGTGCGTGAACGCGGCTTTCCAGCGTGCCGATGAAATCGTCGACCGAGCGGGCGCTGTCACGCGTCTGCGACAGCAGGCCACGAATGAGCGAGAGGATGTTGCGAACGCGATGATTAAGTTCGGCGATCAGCAGTTCCTGCTTCTCATGCGCCCGCTGTCGTTCGGCATCGACCGAATCGGAGAGGCGCAGGATCACTTCCAGCAGGGCGGTGCGCAGCGTTTCGGCGACGCGCAGTTCGGCGGGGGTGAAGGGCAGCGCCCTGCCCTGCACCAGTTGCGACCAGGCCTCGAAACTCTTTCGCGGGCTGAGACGCGGACCGTCCGGCCCGTCCTCCACATGCTTGTCCTGCTGACCCGCCCAGCGGACGGAGCGCAGCTGTTCGGCGCGGAACAGCACGACATAGTCGCGGGGCCGCCGCGACAACGGAATGGCCAGGACGCCGGCTGCGCGATCGGCATAGGCGGCGGCTTCCGGCAGGACGCTGCTCAGGCTGTCGGTGGTATAGACCTGGCTGGCGGCGACCCGGTTCATCATGTTGACGATCGCGGCAAAGGCCGGCTCGTCCGGGGTCAGGCCCGACAGGATCATCTGACCGTCGATATAGACGCCGACGCCGTCGGCCGGGATCGTGTCGAAGATGATGTCGCCGAGCCAGGCGGCGTTGTGCAGCAGTTCATTGTCCTGCGCCACGGCGGACAGCAGCCGGTCGGCAACCTGGCGGGACTTGCCCTCATAATCGGCGGTCTCGGCCCGCTCGCGGCTTTCGAGCATCATCGAAAAGATCTGACCGAACAACTCCGCCGCGCTGCGTTGCGCGAAGGTGGGCAGGCGCGGGCCATAATGGTGGCAGGCGAACAGCCCCCACAGCTTGCCCTCCACGATGATCGAGATGGAAAGCGACGCGTCCACGCCCATGTTGCGCAGATATTCGATATGGATCGGCGACACCGCGCGGGTGAGGCAGAGCGACATGTCGAGCGCCATGCCCGCCGGGTCGAGTTGCGGCATCACCGGGACAGGCGGCGCATTCACATCGGCGATCACCCGAAAGATGTTGCGCAAGTAGAGCGCGCGCGCCTGCGCCGGGATGTCGGAAGCAGGATAATGGAGGCCAAAGAAGCTCTCGATCCCCGGCCGCAGCGCCTCTGCCACCACTTCGCCGTCTCCGCTGCCGGAGAAGCGATAGACCATTACCCGGTCGAAGCCGGTCAGCGCCCGCACCTGCCGCGCGCCGTCCCGCAGGAATGCGGCCATCCCTTCCACCTGGCCAAGACGCGACACCATCGAACGGACGGTGCTGCTCGCTTCCATCTCGTCATGGCTGGCAGGTTCGCCCTCGATCACCACAAGCTGGCCGGAAAAATGCACCGCGACGTCAAAGGCGGGTCCGCCATCCATGAGGGGAAGGGAAAAGACGCGCTCGACCGCGTCGGGGCCACGCAGGAGCGTGATGCGATTGCGCAGCGTGTGGATGGCGTCGCCGCTCAGCACGGCGCTCACCGGCTTGCCCAGAACCTCCTCCGGCGACAGGCCGATGAAGTCGGCCACGTTGGCGGAAACCCGCGACACCAGCCAGTCCGCCGTCAGCGCGATCAGGAAACCGAACGGCTGGACGGTCCCAAGCACATGAATGGGCTCGCGGTCGCAATTGGTCAGGTCCACCGCCGCCGGCCGGCCGATATCGGACTCAGCCATGGGCGGACGCCATTTCGGCGCTGCCCGCCCGCAGGAACAGGGCGAAGGCGGCCCGGGCGCCCTGCACGGCGTCACCGAGCCAGCCTTCGCCGCCTTCCTCCGCTGCGCCATCGAGCGCGCGCTGGAAGGCGATCCAGTCCCCCTTGCCATGGGTGGCGGACAGATAGGCCCTTGGCAATCCGTCACCCACCTGACGTGCCAGCATGGCGCCGCCCAGCCGGGATCCTTCCAGCGCATAGCGCAGACCCCAGCGGAATCCGCCCCGGCCCGCATCCGTCAACGGCAGCGGATCGGGCCAGGCGCTGCCCAGTGCCGCCAGATCCTGCGCCAGCAGCGGCAGCCGAGGCGACTCGGGCCGGGCGACCGCTTCCAGCGCGCCGAGCGCGCGCGCCTGCGCCGTCAGGAAAGCGGTGTAGTCGGCGCGGGAATGCAGATCATAAGCCGAGAAGACCGAATCGACCTGTCGATGATCCTCCATCGTCGCGTCGCGCAGGGCCTGGCGCACATGGCCAGTGGTGGAGGCTGTCGTCACAGGGATCGTCCTAGGGCCATGTCAACGCCAGCGCCTTGATATGGATTAATCTTGCTGCCCCGAACCGGCATTATTTCAGTCATCCTGGCGCGAATTTCCCACTGTGGGTCGATCTTTGTCTCCGGTCCGGCGACTTGCCTTCCTTTCTGATCGCTGACGGCCGGGTTCAGTCCTGCGACATCCGGGGCATCCTAAAAGGACTGTCATGGCGGACATCCCCTTCGTCCGCATCGAGGAAAGACAGGACGATGTTGAGGAAGATGATGGTGGCGGGCCTGATGGCCGCCACGGTGATGAGCGGCATCGCGCCCGCCCTTGCGCAGGACGGTCCGGGGCGTGGCGATCGCGGCGAGCGCAGTGCGCGTCCCGACGGCGGCGGATGGCGGGGTGGCCCTGCCGGGCAGCCCGGCAGGCCGGATATGGGGCAGCGCTGGCAGCAGCGCGGGCCTGATCGCGCCGGCGGGGTCGTGGCGCAGCCAAGGACGGACATGCAGGCGCAGCGCTGGCAGCAGCGTGGCGATGATCGGCCGGGTCGACCGGCAGGCCAGCCGGGTGCGGGTGCGGACTGGCAGCAGCGCCGCGACAATGGCGGGCAGCGTGGCGATGATCGCAACCGGTCACAGACCCTTGGGCGAGAGGACTGGCGGAACGACAGGGCGCAGGAGCGCCGCGACTGGCGCGATGATCGCCGGGACGTGCGGCAGGACCAACGACAGGACTGGCGTCAGGATCGCCGCGACGACAGGCGGGACTGGCGCGACGACCGGCGGGACGATCGCGGCTGGAACGGCAACCGCCGGTTCGACGACCGCGCCCGATGGAGCACGCAGCGCCGGTGGGACAGCGGCTGGCGGCAGGATCGGCGCTATGTCTGGAACAGTTACCGCAACCGTTATGGCGACCGCTATCGCATCGGCCGCTATTATGCGCCGCGCGGCTGGAGCTACGGCTATCAGCGCTATTCGATCGGGATATTCCTCAACAGCCTGCTCTACAGCAACAGCTACTGGCTGGACGATCCCTACAGCTATCGCCTGCCGCCCGCCTACGGCACGTTGCGCTGGGTCCGCTATTATGACGACGCGCTGCTGGTCGACATCCGCGACGGCTATGTGGTCGACGTGATCCACGATTTCTTCTGGTGACATGAAGCGTGCGGCTTCCTGAACTGGCCTTCAGGAACCACTGACCCCGGAGCAGCGATGCTCCGGGGTCTTTTCATGGGAGCCGCCCTTGTGGCAGGACGGCGGCATGACCGAGACGATCGACGATGGCGGCATCGCTTCGGCCGCGCGCGCGGCCTTTGGCGAAAGCGTGCGCAAGCGACTGGACCGCAATCCGATGGTCAGTCGCATCGATGCGCCGGAGCTTGAAATCTACGGCCGGCAGAATTTCCTGAGCCCGGAGGAATGCGCGGAGATACGCACTCTGATCGACGCCAGCGCGAAGCCCTCCACGCTCTTTTCCGGCAGCGCCAACGCCGAGTATCGGACCAGCCATAGCGGCAACCTGTCGCCCTGGAATCCGTTGGTGGAAAGCATCACCGAGCGGATCTGCGCGTTGACCGGCCTGCCGGCGACGCATGGCGAAACGCTGCAGGGGCAACGCTACACGCAGGGGCAGGAATATAAGGTTCATTGCGACTATTTCCCCCCGACCGCCGATTACTGGCAGGCGATGCGCAAAACCGGGGGACAGAGGACATGGACCGCGATGATCTATCTTTCCCCTTTGGAAGCAGGCGGCGAGACGCATTTCCCGATGTGCCAGTTCATGATCCCTCCGGTCGAGGGCATGGTGCTGATCTGGAACAATATGGATCGCGACGGCGCGCCCAATCAGTCCAGCCTGCACGCCGCCCGTCCGGTGGAGCGCGGGGTCAAATATGTCGTCACCAAATGGTTCAGGGAAAGGCCGTGGGGCTGAGGCCCGGACGGCGCGCCGGTTACACTTTGCGACATAGATGACTGGAATCTGACCGCGCCATTCCCGGAACATTCAGGCGAACACGCGCATATCTGATCCCGTGGCGAAGGAACCCCAAAGCTTTGCCAAGACATATGGGAGACGAGACCAATGCGTAAGTTCATCATCCTGGGCCTGCTGGCCGCGACCGTGGTGCCGAGCGTCGCTTCCGCCCAATCCTATGGCGAGGTACGCCGGAGCGAACAGCGACTGCGCGAAGAGCAGCGCGACCTGCGCCAGGCGGAGCGCTACGGCGACCGCCGCGACGTGCGCGACGCGCGGCGCGATGTCCGTGATGCCCGCGGCGAGGTGCGGGAAGACTGGCGCGACTATCGCCGCAGCCACCGCGACGTCTATCGCGGCGGCAACTGGAACGCGCCGTTCCGCTACAGCCAGTGGAATGTCGGTGCCCGGCTTCGCCCCAATTACTATGCGCCGCGCTATTATATCAGCGACCCCTATCGCTATCGCCTGCGCCCCGCCGGCCGCGACCTGCGCTGGGTCCGCCACTATAATGACGTGCTGCTGGTGAATGTCCGCACCGGCCGGGTGGTGGAAGTCAATCGCGGCTTCTTCTGGTAAGGCCCGCAAACGAAGCGGCCCGGAACGGATATGTTCCGGGCCGCCGTTCCCCGCTTGGCCGCGTCGCCCGTTTCCGGGCGCACGCGGCCGATGACGTGCGCTAGGCGCGCCACCAGTCCGAAAGGGGGGTGGACCGTTCGCCGTAACGACCGACCATCATGAAAGTTCCCCCGCCGGGCGGCAGTCGGCGTCTCAGGCGGCGAGTGCCTCCGCGATCAGGCGGCGGCTGTTTTCCACGCCGTACAGCGCGATGAAGCTGCCCATGCGCGGCCCCTGATCGGCGCCCAGCAGCGTCTGGTAAAGCGCCTTGAACCAGTCGCGCAGTTCCGCAAAGCCGAAGGCTTCGTCCTTGCCGATGGCGTAGACGATATTCTGGATGTCTTCCGCCGACGCGCCATCGGGCAGCGCCGCCAGTTCCTCGTCCAGCCGCTTGAGCGCCGCGGCCTCATTTGGCTCGGGCGCCCGCCGCTTGAGCGTCGGCGCGACGAAATCGCGATGATAGGCAAGGGCATGGCCGATCAGCGCGTCGAGTTCTGGATAGGTTTCCGCGCTCGCACCCGGTACATAATTTTGGAGATAGCCCCAGACCTGTTCGCGGGTCGCATCGCCCATCACACCGACGAGGTTCAAAAGCAGCCCGAAAGTGACCGGCAGTTCGCCGTGCGGCAGCGCCCCGTCATGGATATGGTGCACCGGGTTGCCCAGTTGCTGCTCGACCGCCTGCTTGGGGTAATTGCCACGGAATTGCCAATATTCGTCCACTGCCCGCGGGATGACGCCCATGTGCAGCTGCTTCGCCTTCTTGGGTTCGCGATAGGCGTAGAAGGCGAGGCTTTCCTGCGGGCCATAGGTCAGCCATTGTTCGAGGCTCAGCCCGTTGCCCTTGGACTTGGAGATTTTCTCGCCCTTTTCGTCCAGGAACATCTCATAATTGAAGCCCTCGGGCGGCCGGCCGCCGAGCGCGCGGCAGATCTTCGACGATTGGGTGACGGAATCGATCAGATCCTTGCCCGCCATCTCATAATCGACGCCCAGCGCATACCAGCGCATCGCCCAGTCGACCTTCCATTGCAGCTTGGCACCGCCCGACAGGATCGACTGCTCGATGATGTCGCCCTCATCCTCGAACCGGACCAGGCCCGCTTCGGCGTCGATCACCTCGACCGGCACCTGAAGGACAATGCCGCTCCTGGGGCTGATCGGCAGGACCGGCGAGTAGGTCGCCTGCCGTTCCTTGCGCAGCGTCGGCAGCATGATGTCCATGATTGCAGAATAGCGCCGCAGCACCTGCTTGAGCGCCTCATCGAACGCACCGGCACGATATTGCTCGGTCGCCGAGACGAACTCATAATCAAATCCGAAACGGTCGAGAAATTCGCGCAGCATCGCGTTGTTGTGATGCGCGAAGCTCTCATATCTTCCGAAGGGATCGGGCACCTGCGTCAACGGCTTGCCCAGATGCTCGGTCAGCATCGCCTGGTTGGGCACATTATCAGGCACCTTGCGCAGGCCGTCCATATCGTCGCTGAACGCCACCAGACGCGTGGGCAGGTCCGACAAGGTATGGAAGGCGTTGCGCACCATCGTCGTCCGCAGCACTTCGTTGAACGTGCCGATATGCGGCAGGCCCGACGGACCATAGCCGGTTTCGAACAGGACATGCCCCTTGTCGGGCGCGCCGGCCGCGTAGCGTTTCAGCAGCTTGCGGGCTTCTTCATAGGGCCAGGCCTTGGACGCCTGCGCGGCGGTGCGGATGTTGTCGGACATGGTCATGTCCAGCCCCCTACCCCCGGACGCGGCGAAAGAAAACGGTCAAGATTCGCCAAATCATTTCGGAGGCGGGCCAAAAATTAACCCATCATTTACCCTGCTTGTCGATAATTCCTTTGGACAGGAGGTCTCATGCAGATCAAGCGTAGTCGCGAACGCATCATCGTCGACATCCCCATCGTCGTGACGACGGTGCTCGACAGCCTGGAAGGCACGATCGTCGACCTCAGCGAGGGCGGCGCGCAGATCGTCGGCTGCTCTCTTCCCGCGCGTTCGCAATGCCAGATCGATCTGGACGGCTATACCGTATTCGGCACGGTGCAATGGGCCGAAGAGGATCGCATGGGCATTCGCTTCCCCTATCTCCTGACTGACGGCCCGCTGTACGAGCGGCTGGAAATGGCGCGAGGCCGGCGGCATGCGCCCCCGCCCGCCCTGCGGCCCCGTCCCCAGATGGCTGCGCCCGTCATCGGGGGCTTTGGCCGACGGATGGCCTGACCCCCTTTTTTCCGGTTTCCCTTTTGTTCCCGCTGCCCTAGATCGGCGACGTGATCGACCCTGCAGACCTGCCCGCGCTTCACGCCAGCCATGGCGGCATCTGGCTGCGAGAGGAGGGCCGCACGCAGGGCCTCGCCAAGGGGCAGGCCATCGCCCGCGCGGCGGAAACGCCGGTGCTGCTGCTCAACGCGCCCTTGACCGGCCAGCGGCTCGGCTATCCCGAACTCAACGGTCTCGACCTGCTCGAACTCTGGGCCTTCATCCACCCCGCCCGCTTTCTGGTACCGACGCCCAAGGGGCTTGCGGCGGCGCTGGGGTTGGCCGCGCCCACCGAAGAGGGCGAGATTCCCGGCCTGCTGCAACAGGCGACGGCCGCGCTGCTGGCACGGATCGATGCCGCCGACTGGACGGAACGGGAGGGCGCATGGACCGCCGCCCAGTCGCTCCACCGGCTGCGTTGGGCCTGGTCGCCGCTCGTCGCGCCGCGCATCGCCCGGCCGCGGGAGGCGGAACGCTGGCTCTTCTCGAAACTGCCTGAATGGGAGGAGGCCCAGCCGCGCCCGGCCCCGCGCACGATCAGCCTGAGCGAGGATCAGGTGCTGGATCGGCTGGATCGGCTGACCGGCGCAGGCGCCGAACCCCGTCCCGGCCAGCGCGCCTATGCCGCCGCCGCCGCCGCCGCGTTCACGCCGCGCCGCCATCGCGATCAGCCCAACATGCTGCTGGCCGAAGCGGGGACCGGCATCGGCAAGACGCTGGGCTATCTCGCGCCCGCCTCGCTCTGGGCCGGGGAGGCGCAGGGCACCGTGTGGGTGTCGACCTATACAAAGGCGCTGCAGCGGCAACTCGACCGGGAATCGCTCCGCCTGTTCCCCGATGCCGCAATGGCCGCGCGGCGCGTGGTGGTGCGCAAGGGGCGGGAAAATTATCTCTGCCTGCTGAACCTTGAGGATGCGCTGCAGGGCGGTTTTTCGGGCCGCGCCGCGATCCTGGCGCAACTGGTCGCGCGCTGGGCCGCCTTTTCCAAGGATGGCGACATGGTGGGCGGGGACCTGCCCGGCTGGCTGCCCACCCTCTTCCGCCGCAACGGATCGACCGCGCTGACCGACCGGCGGGGCGAATGCATCTATGCCGGCTGCCCCCATTATCGCAAATGCTTCATCGAGCGTTCGGCGCGGGCGAGCGCGGATGCGGACATCGTCATCGCCAACCATGCGCTGGTGATGATCAACGCCGCGCGGGGGCGGGAAACCGGCCAGCGACCGCAGCGGATCATCTTCGACGAAGGCCACCACCTGTTCGACGCGGCCGATTCGACCTTTTCGGTCGCGCTGTCGGGGCAGGAGGCAATCGAACTGCGCCGATGGATCATGGGACCCGAAAACGGATCGCGCGGGCGGCGGCGTGGCCTTGCCGCCCGCCTCTCCGACCTGGCGAGCTATGACGAGGAAGGCGGCCAGGCGATCCGCGCGGCGATCGACGCGGCGCAGGCGCTGCCCGCCGACGAGTGGCTGAAGCGCGTGGTCGCGGGTGAACCGTTCGGACCATTGGAGGCGCTGTTCGCCGCCGTGCGCGGCACCGTCTATGCGCGCGCCGCCGACGCTGGCGAGGCGGACGCCGGCTACGGGCTGGAGACCGAACTGGCGGAACCGGACGGCACGCTGGTCGAAGCGGCGCAGGAGGCCGCACTGGCGCTCGATGCGCTCATCAAGCCGCTCGTCCGCCTCGCCCGGCGGCTGGAGGCGGTGATCGAGGACGCGCCCGACTGGCTGGACGGCGCGGCACGGGCGCGGATCGAGGGCGCGGTGGCGTCGCTCGGCTGGCGGCGCGACCTGATCGCGGCCTGGCTGGCGCTCCTCGCCCGGATCGGCGGGCCGGCGGACCCTGACTTTGTCGACTGGATGACGGTGGACCGCATCGAGGGACGGGAGTTCGACATCGGCCTTCACCGGCATTGGCTCGATCCCACGCGTCCGCTCGCCGAAACCGTGCTGAAGCCCGCGCAGGGGGTGATCGTCACCTCCGCGACGCTGAAGGGCGGGGGCGAGTGGGACAATGCCGCCGCGCGCAGCGGAGCGGCCCATCTCCCCCACGGCGCGGAGCAGTTCGAGGCGGCGAGCCCATTCGACTACCCCGACCGCGCCGAGGTGCTGATCGTCACCGACATCAAGCGTGGCGACATCGCCGCGCTGTCGGGCGCCTATGCCCGGCTGATCGAGGCGGCGGGCGGCGGCACGCTCGGCCTCTTCACCGCGATCCGCCGGCTGCGCGCGGTTCATGCCCGCATCGCCGACAGGCTGGCGCGCGGCGGATTGCCACTCTACGCCCAGCATGTCGATCCGATGGATACCGGCACGCTGGTCGACATCTTCCGCGACGATCCGCGCGCTTCGCTGCTTGGCACCGACGCCTTGCGGGATGGCGTGGACGTGCCCGGCCATTCGCTGCGCCTCGTGGTCATGGAGGGCGTGCCCTGGTCCAAGCCCACCGTGCTGCATGCCGCGCGCAGGTTGGCAGGGGGCGGCAATGCCTATGACGACCGGCTGATCCGCGCGCGCCTCGCGCAGGCGTTCGGCCGGCTCATCCGCCGCGCGGAGGACAAGGGGCAGTTCGTCATCCTGTCCGCCGCCATGCCCAGCCGCCTGCTCAGCGCGTTTCCACCCGGCACGCCGGTGCGCCGCGTGACGCTGGACGAAGCCATCATCGCGGTCAGCGGACAGGCGCGCGATCAATCGCTTGGCGCACCGGCCGCTTTGGGGCATCAGGGATTCGAATCCGGCCCGCCCCGACAGGAGATCGAATGAAGCGCCTCACCCTGTTGCGCCACGCCAAATCGGATTGGGACGATCCGGTCGCGCGCGACTTCGACCGGCCGCTCAACCGGCGCGGGGAGAAGGCGGCGCGACTGATGGGCGAACATGCCGCGCGCAAGGAGATGCGGTTCGACCTGCTGGTCGCGTCGCCCGCGGTGCGGGTGGTGCAGACGCTGGAAACCTTCTTCGCGGGCTATGGCGAGACGCTGGAGACGCACTGGGACCGGCGCATCTATCTCGCCTCCGCCCCGACCTTGTGCGATGTCGTGCGCGACCTTCCCGACAGCGCGGACAATGTGCTGATGGCGGGGCACAATCCGGGATTCGAGGAGCTGATCCTGGAGTTGGTGCCGGACGATGGCGCAAGCCCGCTGCGCGACGATATCGAAACCAAATTCCCGACCGCCAGCCTTGCCGTGCTCGACCTTCCCATCGACCGCTGGGCCGAAGCGCGCGCCAGCATCGCCACGCTGGCGAGCTTCACCCGCCCCCGCGATCTCGACCCTGCGCTGGGACCGGGCGGGCGCTAGGCCGTCATCCGTTCGATCGGCCGCCTTCGGCCTGAGTAGCCCCCCGAATGCCCGCCGCCGCTAGGCGGCAAACCCATCCGTCGCGCGGATGAGCGCATCCAATATGCCCGGCTCATTATAGGCATGGCCCGCGCCCTCGATCATCTCGAAGCGCGCCTGCGGCCAGGCGCGGTGCAACGCCCAGGCGGTTTCGGCCGGACAGGCCATGTCGTAGCGGCCCTGCACGATCACGCCGGGAATGTCCGCCAGCCGCCCGGCGTCCCGCAGCAGCTGCCCCTCCTCCAGCCAGCCGCCATGGGTGAAGTAATGATTTTCGATCCGCGCGAAGGCGAGCGCGAAATCGTCGGCGTCATGCGTGGCGGACAAGGATGGATCGGGCAGCAGGCGGATCGTTTCGCCTTCCCACACGCTCCACGCGCGCGCCGCCGCCAGTTGCGCCGCGCGGTCGTCGCCGGTCAGGATGCGTCGGTAGGCGGCGACCAGGTCGCCACGCTCGTCCGGCGCGATCGGGGCTATGAACCGCTCCCATTTATCGGGATAGATGCGGCTCGCGCCCTCCTGATAATACCAGTCGATCTCTCGCGCGCGGACCGTGAAGATGCCGCGCAGCACCAGTTCGGTGACGCGATCCACGTGCGCCTGCGCATAGGCGAGCGCGAGCGTCGATCCCCAGCTGCCACCGAACACCAGCCACCGTTCGACGCCCATCATCTCTCGCAGGCGCTCGATATCGGCGACCAGATGCCAGGTCGTGTTGGCATCCAGGCTGGCGTGGGGTGTGGACCGGCCGCAGCCGCGCTGGTCGAACAGCAGCACGTCATAGCGCGCGGGATCGAATAGGCGACGATGATCGGGCGAAATGCCGCCGCCTGGGCCGCCGTGCAGGAATATGGCCGGCTTCGTGCCCGGCGTACCGGCCCGTTCCCAGTAGAGGGCGTGGCCGTCCCCCACATCCAGTTGGCCGGACGCGTAGGGATCGATGGGCGGGTAGAAGATACGCATGGCCATCCTTCTATGGCGCACGCCCGCGTCCGGCCAGCCTCTTTCCCGTCCCGGCCATCAACGGTTCAGTTGCGCCGTTACATCTTGCGACAGTTTTGCCTGGCCTTTGCCAATATCCTGCGACAAGTGGCGGCTAGGCCGGGACCATCATCTTGTTTCTGTTCGGGGGGTTTTCCGTGCGTCGATCCGCAACCGTTTTCCTGCTTCCCTTCTTTCTTGGCGCCGCGCCCGGCGCGTTGCTGGCACAGGAACGCCCGCAGGGTCAGCCGCAGGGCGGCGCTGCGACCCCGGATGAGGATGAGATCGTCGTCACCGGCCAGCCGCTGCGCGGATCGGTGATCGGCAATATCCAGCCCGAACAGTCGCTGGGGGCGGCGGACGTGCGCGCGCTGGGCGTCACCTCCATCGCCGAACTCGTCACCGAACTTGCGCCCCAAACCAACGGGACGCCGGTCATCCTGCTGAACGGCAAGCGCATTTCGAGCTTTTCCGAAATTCAGGACATCCCGTCCGAAGCCATTGCCCGCGTCGACATCCTGCCGGAACAGGTCGCCCTGTCCTATGGCTACGCACCGACGCAGAAGGTGGTGAACATCGTGCTGCGCGAACGATTCCGCGCGGAAACCGTGCAGCTGCGCGGTGGCACGACGACGCAGGGCGGGCGGGACAGCGGTACGGCGGAAGGCGGCATGCTGCGCATTCGCGGCGACAACCGCTTCAGCCTGAACCTGGAGTATGACCGCGCCGCCGACCTGCTGGAAAACGAACGGGGCATCGTGTCGGCTGCGCCCGGTCGCCCCTATGCGATCGACGGAAACGTCACGTCGACCATAGCGGGCGGGCAGATCGATCCAGCGCTGTCCGCGCTGGCGGGTCAGCCCGTGACGGTGGCTGCCGTTCCCGCCAGCGCGGCCGGCGCGCCACCATCCCTCGCCAGCTTCGTCGCCGGCGCGAACGCGCCGCAGATAAGCGACGTCACCCGCTATCGCACGCTCAGCCCCGCCACGGAGAGCTTTGCCGCCAACGCCACCCTGGCCCGCGCGCTGGGCGGCGTGTCAGCGACATTGAACGGCCGGCTGCAACTGTCCGACAGCGATTCGCTCCAGGGCCTGTCGCAGGCGGCGCTGACCCTGCCGGGCGGCAGCCCCTTCTCCCCCTTCGCCAGCGACGTGACGCTGTACCGCTATCTGATGCAGCCCGGCGCTCTGCAACAGCAGGTGCGCAGCAATACCGGCCATGTCGGACTGACGCTGAACGGCGGGCTGGGCAGCGGCTGGCAATGGTCCTTCACCGGCAATGGCGACCTGTCGATCACCACCACGCGCACCGATCGCGGCGTGGCGACGGGCGCGATCCAGTCGGCGATCGAAGCCGGCGACCCGACGGTCAATCCCTATGGCGCCTTCGCCGACACGCTGTTGGGCACACGCGTCGTCGATACCGCGCGGGCGAAAAGCCAGGCGTTGCAGGGCGACCTGCTGATCAGCGGATCGCCCTTCGACCTGCCCGCCGGCAAGGTCACGACATCGATCCGGGTCGGCGCGTCGGCCAACGGCTTTTCCAGCCGGTCGCTGCGCGGAGGCATCGCCACCAGCACTGATTATAACCGGGAGATCGGCAGCGGCCAGATCAGCGTCGACCTGCCGATCACCAGCCGGTCGCGCGCCGTGCTTGGCGCGGTCGGCGACATCAGCGTCAATGTGAATGCGGCGGCACAACATTATTCGGACTTCGGCACGCTTTCCACGCTGGGCTATGGCCTGCGCTGGAAGCCGGTGGCCGCCGTGCAGATACTGGCGTCGGCCAATCAGGATCGCGCCGCCCCCACCGGCGCGCAAATCACCGACCCCCTGATTGCCACGCCTAACCTGTCGGTATTCGACTATGCGACGGGCCAGACCGTCTTCGTGACGCAGCTATCGGGTGGCAACGCGGCCCTGCGCGAAAGCGTGCGCGACCAATTCCGGCTGACGGCAACGGTGAAGCCGTTCGAAAAACCGAACCTGACGCTGACCGCCACCTATCTCAACAGCCGCACCCGCAACCCGATCTTCGCCTTCCCCACGCCTACGCCTGCGTTGGAGGCCGCCTTCCCGCAGCGCTTCCTGCGCGACGCGGACGGCAATCTGCTCCAGATCGACGCGCGCCCGCTCAACTTCCTGCGCGCGCAGAGCGAACAGCTGCGCTGGGGCTTCGATCTTTCGATCCCGCTCAAGTCGCACATCCAGAAAGTGATCGAGGCGTGGCGCGCCGCCGGGTCGAAGCCGGAGGATCGTCCCAAGGAACTGGACGACATCCGCGCCGTCTTCATGCGCGGCCGACAGCAGCAGCAACGGCAGGAAGGCGACGCCCCTCCCCCACCCCCGCCCGGCGACGGTGCGGGCCAGGGCGGCGGGCGCGGCGCGAGCGCAGGGCCAGGCGGCGGCTTTCGGGGTCCTCCCGGCGGCGGCTTTGGCGGCGGGCCGGGCGGCGGCGGTGGCGGGCGGCTGAGCTTCAGCCTCTACCATACCTGGCACTTTACCGAGAATATCCTGATCGCGCCCGGCATCGCCCCGCTCGACCTGCTGAACGGGGACGCCACCGGATCGTCGGGCGGCCAGCCCCGGCACGAGCTTCAGGCACGCGTGGGATACAGCAATAATGGCATCGGTGCGCGGCTGGGCGTCGACTGGGAAAGCGGCACGCATGTCGACGGCGCGCTGGGCGGCAACAGCCGGCTCGAATTCGGCAGCCTCGCCACGGTGGACCTGCGACTGTTCGCCAATTTCGGCCAGATGCCAAGCCTGGTGAAGCAGGTGCCCTTCCTGCGCGGCGCGCGGGTGCAGGTCAGCGTCGACAATCTCTTCAACCAGCGCCGGGACGTGACGGACGCCGCCGGCATGACACCGCTGCGCTACCAGCCCGGCTATCTGGACCCGCTTGGGCGGAGCATATCGATCAGTTTCCGCAAGCTGTTCTCCCCCAACTTCGGGGCTGCGCGGGGATCGCGGGGTTAGGCGATTGTTCGCGCGATCCCGCATGCGAAGAGCACTGCCATGTAAAATCAGTTGACTCAGTCAACTATATGGCGTTTTCCTTTGGCATGGACACCGCCATTGAATCGATCCGAAGCTTCAACCGCTTCTTCACCCGCCATGTCGGCGCGATCGACACGCGCTTTCTCGACACCGACATCACCCTGCCCGAAGCGCGGCTGTTGTTCGAGATCGCGAAACGAGAGCCGGTCGCCGCGCAGATATTGCAGGCCGAACTGGGCATTGATCGCGGCTATCTCAGCCGTGTGATCGCCCGCTTCGAACAGAGGGGATGGATCAAGCGGGATCGTAGCGAAGGGGATGGCCGCATCCGCTCGATCCGTCTTACGGCGGAAGGGCGCACAGCGTTCGAGCAGATCGACAAGCGCCAGCGCGCGGCTGTCGCGCAGGATCTGGCCCCGCTTGCCGACCTTGAACGCGACGAACTCGTCCAGGCTCTGACGAAGGCGCGCCTCCTCCTCGATCCGCACGCGCCGATGGATGTCGTCATCCGAGCGGCGCGGACAGGAGAGGCCAGCCAGGTCGCGGCGCGGCAATCGATTCTCTATGCCGCAAGCCATGGCTGGGGCCGCGGCCTGGAAGTTGTGGAAGCAGAGACCGTCGCCGCATTCCTGCGCGACTTCAAGCCGGGACGGGAGCAATGCTGGATCGCCGATCTGGCAGGCGTGATGGCGGGTGCCGTGTTCCTGACCGACGAAGGCGACGGAACGGCGCGCCTGCGCCTGCTGCATGTAGAGCCGTTCGCCCGCCGTCGGGGGATTGGCGACGCGCTGGTGCGCAACTGCATCCAGTTCGCGCGCGAGGTCGGCTATGACCGGATCATGCTCTGGACCCACACGGTGCTGGATGCCGCGCGCCGCATCTACGCCCGGCACGGCTTCGAATGCATCGATGTCGAGACCCACGACAAGTTCGGCGATCCCGTGCAGGGAGAGACGTGGCGCCTGACGCTGAGGGGATAAGCAGCGGTGCCGGGGTCGATTGGGCCTAGCTCGCCGCGACCCTCGGCGCGGCGCGCAGGCTGCGCAGGTCGATCGCGCCTGCGAACTCCACGCCGGTGCGGTCGTCCCTCGACCAGCGCGCGGTCGCGTTGACGAACTGGTTTTCCGAGACCTCGATGGCGAAGAGCGTGCCTGCAGGCACGTTCCACAGCCCCTCGATCAGCGCGCCGGTGGCGGAGATGTTGCGGATGCGCCCGGTATAGACATGGCCGTCATGATGGATGGCGACGGTGCGCAACATCTTCTTGCGGTCAGGCCGGCTGGATTTGAACCCCTCCGCGGACGCGGCCGTGCCGGCGCTCTGCTGGCGCGCGAGCACGTCCGCCATCGGCATGGGCCGTCCATAGACATAGCCCTGGATATGGCTGCAACCCAGCTGACGGATCAGGTCGAGTTCGTCCTGCGTCTCCGCGCCTTCCGCCGTCGTGTCCATGCCCAGCGCCTCGGCCAGGCTGACGATCGCCTTGATGATCGCGCTGTTCCGGCTGCCCTTCGCAGCGGCACCGCGCACGAAACTCTGGTCGATCTTGATCTTGTCGAACGGCGCTTTCTTCAGATAGCAACGACTGGTTCATTATGCACCTCCTCTTCAAACGTCCGGAAACAGGGACTTTTGGTTTTCCATTTTGATGCGACACGGGCCTCTGTAACGCGGAAACTGGGTCACCTCGTCCTTTTCCAGGTCTGCGGCTCGGATTTGGTGCGGCGCATCCGGTACAACTTGTTCGGTAGGCAGCACGCCCTCCTTGATCAGTCGACGGACGCGATGGGCCGTAACTCCGAGCTTTTTGGCGGCTTCGGTCAGCGTAAGCCACTCCCCATTCTTCTCAGCAGATCGGTATCCGTGGATTTTATGGACCGTGCGCAGTGCACCGACACGGCGTGCGGTCCACGTTTTTCCTTGTCCGGTCTGCATTCCCATCCGGTTCAGAGTAGCGGCAATGTCGGCGTCGGACCATCGGGTGGCCATGGACCGCATTACAGCGAGGGCAGCCTCCGGCGTTTTCTGGCCATGTTCGCCAGGGTTCGGTTTGCGAATACGCAGCTGAGAGTGTTGACCACCTTTCCAGTGGATCGTCAAAATGACTTCACGTTGCTCTTCGTCAACATCGGCAACGATATCAGTTACGAGAGTGCGCAGGAGTTGCTGGCGACACCGCGTATCGACGTTTGGTGCGCTCCAAGCAGCCTCCAAGTCAGTGGCAATGCCGGCAAAATCGGGGATTGGGATGCCAGCGTCGATTTGTCTTGCCTGCGTCAAAGCAGCTTCACAAGTTTCCACGCGCCTGAGCGCGGATTCCCAACTCTTCTCAAGTTGAGCAGCGATCAGGCGGTTGTCAGGGTCGCAAGCGGCATAGCGGCGTTCAGCAAGAGACGCCTCGTATCGCGCTTGCTGCAAGTCCAGCTCCATCATGCGATGTCGCTCTTCCAGATTATCCCGATGCACCCGGTCAGCTTCCATTGCGGCCTCGATTGCCATTGGCGTTACGGCGCTCAATATTTCTTTGCCAATAGCAGGGTCGATCCGAGACGCGCCAAAAGTCATGCATCGGGGTTTGGCCAGCATTTGGTTGATACTTTTGCATTGATAATAGGGATGGCTTGGCCGCCCTCTATAGGAAACAGACAACCGCCTTCCACATCGGCCACAGGTGAGCAGACCAGCAAGCAAAGCCTGGCCGCCACGACCCGATTTGATGCCGCCCTTCTTTGCAAAGGTATTGACGGCAATAAGGCTCTGGTTCCTCTCAAACTCGCCCCAATCAATGTAGCCTTCATGATGATCCTGGAGCAGCACTTCCCACGTTCCAAAAGGCTTGCCGTGGCCGTAGCTTTTGCGAGCCCTGCCATCGACAATCTCTGTCCGCTTCTCACTTTTGCCATAGGCGTATGCCCCAGCGTAGAACGGGTTCTTCAGGATCGAAATGACGCTCCGATAGCGAAGCGGCACCCAATCGAAGGACACTCTTTTGCGCCCGTCAGAAGGACGGGGGAAATGGAAATTGTCCGCGGTGAGCGAAATCAGCACCTGGCGGGCGCTACCAAGCTCGCGGAAGCGGGAAAAGATAAGGCGGATCGCCTCCTGCACCCGGAGATCAGGATCAAGCCCCAGACCATAATCACGGTGCCAGATATAGCCGATCGGAACACTGAGGCGCAGTTCCCCCCGTCGTGCTTTGGCGCGCGCCGCGTCGAGCATGCGCGTTCGCAAAATGCCGAGCTCAAACTCGCTGATGCTGCCCTTCATGCCCAACAACAAGCGATCATTCGGTCGACAAGGATCGTAAACGCCATCGAGATCGATCACGCGCGCTTCCACCAGGCCGCACAGTTCCAGGAGGTGATGCCAGTCTCGACCATTACGGGAAAGGCGCGATGCGTCCAGGCACAGCACTGCGCCGACCATACCTGTGCACAGGCCGCTCACCAGTCGTTCGAAACCAGGGCGGTCGACAGCGCCACTGGCGGTACGGCCGAGGTCATCGTCGATCACTTCGACATCACGGAATCCCCAGCGGCGCGCAACATCGACAAGTTCATATTGACGCCGCTGGCTCTCCAGGTTGTTCTGGACCTGGCCCGGGGTGGACTGCCGAACGTAGACGACAGCTTTGCGATTAAGCACCGTGGCCGGAATGAGATTATTGCCCGTCATCGCTCGGCTCCTTCTCCACGGCGCCGGCCGCCGCCATCAGGAGGGTCGCCAACCTGGCGACGACCGTGCTTCGTTCCGCGTCGGTCAGGCCCCGAATCTGTGGCATATCGAGCGGCATGCTCAACTGACGGGTCAGCATCGGTAACGTCGAGGGTGGTGGTAATGCCTTCATAGGGCGCCTCCTGGATGGCGGTGAGTCCATCCGACGAAGTCTGCCTGAAACCGCGATCGGTAAGCAGTCTATGAAGCTCCACGAGGCCAGTCACCGCAACCCGCGGTTCGCCCATTGCCATATCAGCGCAAAACGCCCGATCCAGCATCCACTCCGAAACCTGAATGATCTCGCCCGGCCTGATCTCTACCCGGACAATCGCACCACTGGCCCGATCCTCGCGGCCTTCATACCGAAAACGGCCGCCGTAATATGGATGCCAACGATAATGAAACTCTACCATCTGCCCGACATGGGCAGAATGAACATGTGACGGCGGCGTCACGCGCGCGTTCGACGTTTCCTGGTTCATCCCCCAGATCGTCAAATATCGCCGCCTGATCGGTGAGGTGCTGCTGGTGACGCTCGGCATCAATCTTCTGGGCCTTGCTTCACCGCTGTTCTTCCAAAATGTCATCGACAAGGTGCTGGTCCACAATACGCTCGACACGCTCACGATCCTGGTAATCGGCTTTGGCGTCGTCTCGGTGTGGGAAACTCTTTTCGGGTGGCTGCGCACCCGGCTCTATTCGGAAACCAGCCAGAAAATCGACGTCGAGCTGGGCGCCAAGCTCTTCCGTCACTTGCTTGGCCTTAACCTGGCGTATTTTGAAGCACGCCGGGTCGGTGACATCGCCATGCGGGTACGCCAGCTCGAAACCATCCGCGAGTTCCTTACAAACTCGTCGCTGACCGTGCTGATCGATCCCCTCTTCACGATCGTCTTCCTTGTGGTGATGTGGTTCTATTCCACCCAGCTCTTCCTGATCTCGATCCTGGCAATCCCGGCCTATGTCGCAGTCGCTGTTTTCGTCACGGGTCCCCTGCGCGCGCGCATCGAGGAAAAGTTCGAGCGCGCGGCAGCCAACAACGCGCTCCTGATCGAGAGCATCGGCGGCATCCAGACGGTCAAGGCCGGCGCTGTCGAACCGCAATGGCAGGATCGCTGGGAACGGCAGCTCGCCGGCTACAGCTTCGCCAGTCAGAAGGTCATCAACCTTGGCAATACCGGCAGCCAGCTGATCCAGCTCATCTCCAAGATCAATATGGTTCTGATCCTTTATTTTGGCGCCAGGGCGGTGATCGATAAGGACCTGACCGTAGGCGGCCTCGTCGCGTTCAACATGTTTGCGCAGCGCGTATCGGGCCCGGTGATCCGCATGGCGCAGCTGTGGCAGGATTTCCAACAGGTGCGGATCGCGATCGAGCGCCTGGGCGACGTGCTCAACCAGCCGGTGGAACCCGGTACCGGTAGCCGCGTCGCCCTCCCCTCGCTCAAGGGCGAGGTGAAGTTCGAAGGCGTCAAGTTCCGCTATGGCCTCGATGGCCCCTGGACGCTCGAAGACATCGATCTCACGGTCGCGGCGGGTACCTCGCTAGGCATCGTCGGCTCCTCCGGCTCGGGCAAGTCGACGTTGACCAAGCTGCTTCAGCGCATGTACGTGCCCGCTGCCGGGCGCGTGCTGATCGACGGTGTCGACATCGCCCAGATCGACCCGGCATGGCTGCGGCGGCAGATCGGCGTCGTTCTTCAGGAAAACCTTCTGTTCAACCGTTCGATCCGCGAGAATATCGCGCTCGCGAACCCAGCCCTGCCGCTCGAAAAGGTGATGGCGGCGGCCGAACTGGCTGGCGCCCACGAGTTCATCGTGCGGCTGCCGCAAGGCTACGATACGCCGGTCGAAGAGCGTGGCACCAACCTGTCCGGCGGCCAACGTCAGCGCCTGGCCATTGCCCGCGCGCTGGTGACGGGGCCGCGCATTCTCATTCTGGACGAGGCGACCAGCGCGCTCGATGCCGAAAGCGAGGAGATCATCCAGAAAAACCTCAAGGCGATCTCCGCCGGCCGTACGGTTATCATCATCGCGCACCGCCTCTCTGCCGTACGGCAATGCGATAATCTTATCTCACTGGAAGCTGGCCATATCGTGGAACGCGGCAATCACGAAGAACTGTTGCGGAATAACGGGCGCTATGCGGATCTGCATCGCCGCCAGAGCGGTGCCGGTTTCGCACGAGGTCCCGAGGCATGAGCGCGTGGCGTCATCATTGGGATGTGCTCAAGGAAGCCCTTCGGGCGGATCGGGAGTGGCGCCGAACCTTTGTCCCCTCGCGTGAGGCCGATTTTCTTCCTGCCGCGCTCGAGGTTGCCGAACGTCCTGTGTCTCCCACGGCGCGGATGGCCGCCTGGATTCTGACGATCGGTCTGCTTCTTACGATCCTGTGGACCGTGTTCGGGAGGATCGACGTCGTCGCTTCTGCGCCGGGCAGCGTGATTCCGACCGGCAACATCAAATTGGTCCAGTCACCTGGAGCAGGCGTTGTTCGGGCGATCTATGTACGCAACGGCGATTTTGTGCGACGGGGCCAGGCCTTGCTTGATCTTGATCCAACGCTTGCCGGTGCCGACCTCGCCTCCGCGCAGAAGGCGCTGGCGAGCACCGAACTCGACATCGCCCGCAACCGGGCAATTGCCGACGCTCTATCTGGCAAGGGTTTGCATTTCACGGCTCCCAACGGCACGCGGCCTGAAATCGCGGAGACCCAACGCCGCCTGATCGCCGCGCAACTTGCCCAGATCGAGGCAAGCGCTGCTGGCCTGGCGGACGGGCGTTCCTCTGCCCTTGCTGACGTGACTGCGGCACGAGCATCCGCAGCCCGCCTTGCCGACACGGTGCCAATACTCGATCGCCAGATCGCCCGCATGAACCGGTTGGACGCGAGAGGGTATGCACCTGGACAGCGCTTGCTGGAACTGGAACGCCAACGGCGATCTGAAGCGGGCGATCGTGAAATCGCTCTGGCCCAGGTCGATCGAGGCCTGGCCGAGGCGCGCAAGCTCGACCAGCAGCGGCGCGAAGCCCGTGAGCAAGCCCGGCATACGGCGCTCACTGACCTTGCAAAAGCAGAGGCCGACGCAATCCTGCGTCGTGAAGAAGTAACCAAGGCGACCCAGATGAACCGTTTCCAGCGGCTCGTTTCATCAGTCGATGGAACGGTACAAAGCCTCGAGGTCCATACCGTGGGAGGCGTTGTGGAAGCCGCAAAGCCATTGATGACGGTAGTGCCCGCCAGCGGTGGGCTGGAAGTCGAAGTCCGCATCCTCAACAAGGATGTCGGCTTCGTTCGGGTCGGACAGGAGGCTGCGGTGAAGCTCGAGGCGTTTCCGTTCACGCGCTATGGCACGATTCCTGGTCGTGTTCGCTCGATCAGCCGCGATGCTGTGCAGGATAAGGACCTCGGCCTGGTCTATATTTCCACCATCGCGTTGGCGCGGAGCTACATAGACACGGATGGTCGGCGGACCAGCCTCGCCCCCGGTCTTGCCGCAACCGTGGATGTGAAAACGGGAACGCGGCGTATCATCAGCTATCTGCTTAGCCCTTTGCAGACGAGCATCGCGCAGGCCGGGCACGAGAAATGAAAAAATATCGTGGCGAGATCCGCACCAAAGTTATCATGGGGAATAAAGCTGTGTTTTGGAGCATAAAGTGGGGTTCCAATCATTTTGACGGCCGCATGCCCCGGCGCGGTCGAATAACTGCCGCCGCAATTCTCATGAGCAGCTGCGCGGTCTCAGCATGCACTCCAGCAACCTCTTATGTAGGCATTCCCTTACGGGGCAACATTGAGCCACAACTACAAGTGCTGGCATCAAAGGCTAGCAGCGGTGATAAAGCGGCCAAGCTAACCCTCGGAACCAAGTTTGAAACGGGCGACGGGGTAGAACAAAATCTGCGATT
>Ga0315899_10000977_pt1 | contig 33434 bp, 30 predicted proteins | sample LakEriMetagenome_2_FD_203518 | JGI IMG/M metagenome (GOLD analysis project Ga0315899, IMG submission 203518) | Freshwater fungal communities from buoy surface, Lake Erie, Ohio, United States - Buoy 4 MA112 | ecosystem: Environmental > Aquatic > Freshwater > Lake | place: USA: Lake Erie, Ohio...
CATGGTTACGCACGATTTCGGCGTCAAACTTTGACATGTCTTACATCCTGGATCCTCGGCGTACCAACCTCACTCTGATGCTTGATAATGTCTTAAGTTGGGTCAAGAAAATCGACCACTACACCGGATTAACTCGAGTCGCGGTACCCGTATCTCAACTGTCCTCAAAGACTTCCGAGAAGATCGATTTTCTGGTCGACGACCTCTTCCGATCTTGTGGTTGGAATGCGCAGGCATGGGTGAGGTCCTGCATGGCAACAGCTACTACTGTTCGAAAAGAAGAAAAGACAAATAGCCATAAGGCGTTTAGCAAAGCAGATCAATCGATTAGTGATAGACATGCGATTAGCGAAATACCGGAATTGCGGTCTATCAGCGATTCGCTGGGGACGAATAGGTTGGAAACAACAAAAGCTTTTGAATGCCTGCTAGATGAAGGCATTAATCGACTTCAAGGATACCTGTGCAACAAATGGCTTACCCAACCACATCAATGGGGATTGCTCCCGTCGTTGGCAGACCATATCGCATCAAGGCTTAAGATACAAACTAATTCGCTGTTTACCGTCGCTCAGAAACTAGCCAATCAGCATGATAGCGTGATCGAACAAATCAATTCAGGATCGACTGAGGAAGAGTTAATAGAAACCAGCCTTTCAAGGCTGGTTATTGAATCACAGTTCCATGCACTAGCAGGGCGTTTACTAGAACGCATCATTCAGTTCCTCGAAGACTATCGAACAAAGTGGAGCAGTTTTTCTAAAGGCTACGCCAAAGAATTACTCGGATACGCGGTTAGGCTTTGCGAACAAGAGTTAAACATGTCGCTAGAATCATTTCTAGCGGACATGCCGCCACCACGAACAGATCGACAGGCAAAAACGTCGGTTAATTGGCTTAACAGCCTTTTGGTACGTCAGTGGGATCGTTATTGCGGAACGAAGGCGTGGGTGCCTGATGAAAATCGCTGGCCAGTTATCATTGACGAACAGGGTCTTGAAGGAACTCAAGAAATACTAACGAGAATTCTGGATCTTTTAAACGACAACTACGTATCTGATAAGCCCGCACAAACCATTAAACCTGAGAACAGTAAAGGTGAAGAGGATAGCACACTCATTGCTTGCAAGATAATCGAAGATCTTACCAGCACAACTCCGAAAAATGGTAGGAATCCTGTGTCCAGCACACACGTCAAAAGCGGAAAAGATTCCATTTTAGAACTCGAAAAACGTCTTCGCGAGGAAGCTCCTTATTTGGTGGAATTCGGGGGTAAAAACAAGCATATACTTCGAATTCCGGACTACATTTGGCATCAAATACCGATCGCCACTCGGGAAGCTCTAAGTGAAAAATGCGTGATACAGCACCCGGACGGATTGACAGAGCCAGTACTAGTTTCCGTCGGATCAGATTTAGACCTCGAGAACTTGGTCGACCGACTTTTTATGCCAACCACCGAGACTTGGCATCTAGTGCCTCGTATCTTGTCAAGAGTGGATGTGGACTGGATTCCGTTTTCAACGTCTGACTGATGATTGCTTCCGTTCAAGAGTGGAGTCATAATACACGTCCAATATCAAGGAGGTGTGAGTTGGCGTTACCTGAAAAATGGACAGAGCAATTTGAGGACTTTGGCGAGGACCCATACCTGCCTTATCGGCGATTGCCTTTAAATAGAACTCGCAGCGTTTTGGAACTAGGGTTCCAGGAGCGACTGGTTGCTTTAAAGCGTGAGGTTATGGCGCACGTAGAGCGCGAGCCCGGAGTGTATGGCATGCTAGACGATATTGGCCGTCTAATCTATGTCGGAAAATCCAAGGCTCTTAAAAATCGATTAGTTAGCTATTTCATGCCCAACAGCCAAGACGAAAAGGCTGGAAGAATCGTTCAGTCTGCAGCTGCAATAGTTTGGGAATATCATCCAAATGAACTTAGTGCTTTGCTTCGTGAACAATGGTTGATTCGCACCTGGTTACCTAGAATGAATGTTGTGGGAATGCCGAATCGACAGCAACAGGCATTCCTTTGTTTGGGCAAAGTCCCCGGCGAGCAATTTTACGTCAGCCGGTATCACGATTCCGATGCGAGATGTAGCGTCGGTCCCTTATCAGGTGTGACTGCCATTTTTCGCGCCGTGGAAATTTTAACTCGCTTTTTTAAGCTGAGAGACTGCAGCCAAAAGATACCTATGTTCCTGACGGATCAACTTTCTCTATTCGACCTGGAAGAGAGAGCTGGTTGCATACGCTACGAATTGAGCAATTGCCTTGGACCGTGCATGACGAATTGCAACCGTGTGGAATACCAGAACCATGTTTCGGAAGCGGCCAAGTATTTGATGAGTGGAGAGATCGATATCGCCTCAGGCCTTGAAACAGAAATGATTAAAGCTTCGCAGCGTTGCCACTATGAATATGCGATGCGTTTAAAAGAGGATCTTCGCATCGTGAGATGGCTGACGAAAAAGCTCCAGCAGTATCGCAAGTCCCGAGATGATGGACCAACCATTTATTGCTTGTCCGTCCGTTCACTTGGCAATGAATCCAACCGTCCCGTTTGGTATTTTTTGCGACAAGGTGGTGTCATAAGTGTTACCCATGAACCAAGAAATCAAAAAGAATGGCAAACACTCAAGCCAGTACTTGATGCTTGGCGGGCAACCGAAAAAATGATTGGCGTAAGCTCTCTCGATCCCGAGGATACGTTAGGGCTGATGACCGCTTGGTTGCAAAAAAATGCGAAGAGTCTTATCGGCAATACTGACGAAGGCTCTTACCAATGGGTAGTCAAATCGACAGATCTACCTGAATCATGGCGAGATGTTAAGGAAGTGTTGACTCAAAAACGTTCAGTAGCTACGACGCATCCCGATCGTGTTGCACAGCTATGATCCACATAGTTGATACGGTATCGTCTAGGATGACGCCTTCTTTTGACGTTCGATTTCAATTAGCAAATCGTCGAGGGTGAAACCATACTTGCCTAAAACCTTTACCAATGGCGATCCAACATGCACACATCCGCCGATACGGTTCGTAGGCTGTGGACCTCGTTTCGAGCGATTGATTTGACCGCTGGACGTTCTGATTGCGGATGGCCTAGAGCTAACCGAAGTGCTGCTGGACTCGTCTGATTGAGTCGTGGCTCCCATTGATAGAATTGGTTCCTCCTCCCAATTGAATTGAGTTTGGACAAAAATGGGTGCTCGCATGGTGGCAGTTGACATGATCGCGTGGTCTCCGATTCACAAGTTTCTTGTTGAAAGGTGATTACTGAAGAGATTTCATTTCCCTTCATGCACCCATCATCAGCAGCGAAGTGACACGTCAGGTCACGCGAAAATGGAATCTCTCAGTCGTATCAAAAAAGGTGCGTTTTTCCCCGGGATGAAAAGCGTCCAGCCCAAGCTGCGATCCCTTGGAACCAACGCCGAAAAACGGGCGATTGCGATCGCTGCTCATCAAAGAGGGGAGGAGATTTATTTTGAAAGCTTGGCGGGATATCTGCTAACACGGTCTCCGTAGGTACAGGCGGCCATCGAACGCTAGCATTCGTTTTTGTGAAAAATTTTTACGCGGGCACGTGTATGGAATTCATCATTTGGTATATTCCCGAAATCACTACTTCGGAACGGCTAGGGTGGCCGTTATCGATGGCGAATGAATTGCGTTTCTTAAACACGGACAGGAATGTCCAATGATGTCGGAGGAGTGAACCCATGACACGAGTTCCTATTAGTCAAGCTGACGAACAAGCACGAGTTTTGCGAGAGAGATTGGACCTAAGCACAGCGCAAATTGGATTGCAAGTGCGGACCACCAATTGCCTGGAAGAAAAAGGAATCTTTACCGTACGCGATTTGCTCAACAGCTCACCAGATACCCTGTTGAGCATCGCAAATTTCGGAGAAAAGACTCTTGAAGAGGTGTATGTAGCACTGGAAAAGATTGGCTATCACCGACCATGGCGCAAGCCACGCTAAGGCAAATTGCTCTTTAGAAACGATAGGTGATGTGCACAGTGTGCTATATGCAGGCTGACGTATTCGCTGTGCGTCAGCTTGCGAAAAGCGGGGAGGGGATCAGAGTTCGACTGAAGTTCTGCAGAGCTTGCATCGTCGCAATGAGACTCTCAACCGATTGTGACCCGTCGAGTGTGCTCGGATAAACCGACAGAGAAAGTGTGGGCAGTCCGGGTCTCATCCTTTGTTTGGCCACAACGTCCCGGTAGAGTTTTATCCCGGCTAAACATCTCACGCAAAACAACATGTCACCCAACATCGGCCCAATCTTTGGAAATCCCACCATGGGGTAGTTCATCCAGTCGCTCAAGTGTACAAATATCTGCTATAGATTTCCCTTGCCGCAAGCAACATAGCCCGATCGCTTTAGTTTCGTAACGAAGGCTTCGATCTCTGCAAAGCTAGAAAACTCGATTTCTGATTGAGACATCCGAAAACAATCCTAATCAAAATGGTGGTCTCGAACTAATAGCCGGGAAACCTCCGAAACGATCCTGGGTTTCTATACCAGCCAGAAACGTTTGTACATGCGACGGATCATCGCATTCGCAAAGGTCCGTTTTCTATCCAATCTAGGCCTCGAAAATGCAACACGTTGTCAACGATACATTACGGGATTGGTTACAACAAATCACCGTTAGAAACGCATCCGACTTGCACTTGATTAGTGGTTATCCTCCCGCGTCGCGTCAACAAGGTCGCATGCATTTTTTGGATCACCCAAAGCTCAGCGACTTGGACATTAGGAATCTGATTACGGGAATCGTTCCACAAGAACTTTTGGAGTCATTTCACTCCGCCAAAAATGCAGATCTAGCCGCTTGTGTCCAAGTTAATGGATTCGACTATCGTCTGAGGATCAATCTGTTTTTGAACCAAGGTCAACTTGGTGTGTGCATGAGAATTATCCCAGATCAGATTCCGGATTTTGCGTGGTCGTCGTTCCCGATTGACACCGCCAACAAACTTTGCTCCTTTCAAGACGGACTGGTTCTTTGCACTGGAATTACTGGATCTGGGAAGAGCACTACTTTGGCGATGTTAGTGGATCGATTATGCCAGCAAGGGGGTAAGAGAATTGTTACGATCGAGGATCCGATAGAGCTTCAAATTCAACCCAAAAATGGATCGATCGTCACACAGAGAGAGTTAGGATGCGATCTTGATAGCTTCGCCGATGGACTGAAGTTCGCGTTACGACAAGATCCCGATGTCATCTTGATCGGAGAAATCCGAGACTGTGAATCGGCACGATTAGCACTTACAGCCGCAGAAACAGGGCACTTGGTTTTATCCACGATGCACACTCGGGATGCCAAGGGAGCGATATCGCGATACACAGATTTATTCCCGTCTACGCTGCAGCAAGAGGCGCGTTCCATGCTAGCGTATAGTTTACGTGCAATAGTGTGTCAACGACTGGTTCCGAGTCCTGTTCCTGATGAACCGCAGGATTTAGCACTCGAGATCATGTATAACACTGCCCCCATCGCGGCTGCCATCCGAAACGGCAAGTTTGAGACGATCGACAACTATATTTTGACAGGCAGGAATGATGGAATGATTACGATGGACGAGTCGCTGCGCCGACTTAAATTGACATAGGTGTCTCAAGGCTGCCCTGCAATCAATTGATGGTCAGTCGCTACTTCAATGCAGGATCCACGCTTCCGAGTTCAGAAAAGCCTTTGGCTCTTAGTAAACACGAATCACAGCGTCCGCAGGGAGTACCATCTTCTGCCGGGTCATAGCATGAGATAGTCAGTCCATAATCGACACCTAAGGCCAAGCCCCGCTCGATTATCTGAGCCTTGGTAAGGTGAATAAGTGGTGAATGAATGGTCAAGTGATTCCCCTCGACACTACGTTTGGTAGCAAGGTTAGCCATTCTTTCGAAAGCGGCAATATACTCAGGTCGGCAGTCGGGATATCCGCTGTAATCTAGTGCATTAACTCCGATGAAAATATCCTTGGACTCGAGAACCTCTGCCCAGGCTAAGGCATAGGACAAAAACACCGTGTTTCTTGCTGGAACATAGGTTAAAGGAATGTCACTCCCGATTTGATCGACAGATTGATGTTTGGGAACGGCAATGTTACGGTCTGTCAACGCGCTGCCCCCGAGCTTGGCTAAATCGATATCAATGATGATGTGATCCTTAGCCCTCAAGTGACGGGCAACGGACGCCGCACGTTCCAATTCAATTCGATGCCGTTGACCATAGCGAAAACTAATCGCGTAGGATTCAAAACCTTGATTCGTTGCCATCGCCAAACAAGTCGCGGAATCCAGTCCACCACTTAGAAGAATAACTGCTCGATTGCTTGAATTTTGCATACCAAAATGTTTCCTTCCTAGGAACCGAGGCCTAAAAGACTATAATCCCGCGCCATGTCTATTATCCAAATACAAAACCTTGCCAAATCGTATCGAGTCTACCAGAAGAAAGAAGGGCTTCGAGAAGCGTTTCGAGGTCTCTTTCGGCGCGAATACAAAACGGTCGAGGCTGTAAAAAATGTAAATCTTGCCGTGGAACGGGGGGAGTTTGTCGCTTTCTTAGGCCCCAACGGAGCAGGCAAAACCACTACGCTTAAACTCTTGTCGGGGGTCATATACCCAACCTCAGGAGTCGCGACTGTGATGGGCTATACCCCGTGGGAGCGTAGCCTCGAGTATCGCCGTCGTTTTGCCTTGGTGATGGGGCAGAAAAATCAGCTGTGGTGGGATCTGCCTGCACAAGAATCTTTTCGACTCAATCAAAAAATCTACAGGCTGGATACCAAGCAATTCGAATCAACCTTGGACCGGCTAACCAGCTTGTTGGATGTTAAACGACTCCTTGGTCGGCCTGTGAGAGAATTGTCGCTAGGCGAACGAATGAAAATGGAGCTCATTGCAGCACTTTTGCATGATCCTGAAGTTCTGTTTTTGGACGAGCCGACGATAGGTCTGGATGTGATCGCCCAGCACAAGATTCAACAGTTTCTGAAGCAATACCAGGAGGAGCGGGGCATCACCATTCTTCTGACGAGCCACTACATGAAAGATGTGGCTGCACTTTGTAAACGTGTGGTTGTGATTGCTGAGGGATCCGTCCAGTACAACGGATCGCTTGACGGAATTGTCGATGTATTTTCAAAGGACAAAATCGTGACTCTTGAACTCGAGGAGGGGCAGTCTGATGCGGGGCTGGAGAGGTTTGGCACGATAGAGACTCGCAATCTCCCGAAAGTTTCACTTCGCTGTGGGCGGACTCGAGTGTCGCAAATATTGACCCAAATTTTAAACGAATACACGATTGCGGACGTCGCTGTGGAAGATCCACCCTTGGAAGAAGTCATCGCGAAACTGTATTCGCAAGTCTCGAGCGATCGAAGTGAAGACAACGAGGGGCAAGCTTAATTTATGAGCCCTGGAATCCAGTTACGAATCACCATTCTGAAGACCGCTTTAGCGGAACGAATGGCATACCGAGGTGATTTCGCGCTCGGGACCTTGATGAGATTTCTACCATTAATCACACAGATATTTTTGTGGTGGGCGATCTTTCAATCGATAGACGCAGACGGTTCTGGCGAAGGTAGCATTAGCGGATATAGCTTTCGGGATATGGTCGCTTATTACCTTTTAACGACGGTGGGTCGAGCGTTCTCTTCTATGCCAGGGCTTTCGTCGTATGTAGCAACAAGGATCCGCGATGGAGAAATTAAGAAGTTCCTGGTTCAGCCGGTCGACTTTCTTTCGTTTCTGTTTTGGTCTCGTGTAGCTCACAAGCTTGCTTACTACACAGTAGCGATACTCCCTTTTTCGCTGGTTTTCTTTTTGTGCAGGGACTTCTTCATCGAGCTTTCTATCTCGCCAACGTCTTGGACAATTTTCCTATTGTCTTTGCCCTTGAGTTTTGCTCTAGGTTTTTATTTGGAGACCTGTTTGGGGTTGGTTGGTTTTTGGATGCTCGAAGTCTCTTCGTTGCTTTTCGTCTACATGTTGTTCCAGTTTTTTCTTTCGGGTCACATGTTTCCACTCGATATCCTGCCCGAGCCATGGGGTAAGATCGTTAGCTATTTACCCGTCAAATATCTCGCTTACTTCCCGGCTGCGGTTTTGCTCGGAAAAGTGACTGGCACCAAACTGATGTTTGACTTTGGAATGCTCGTGTTTTGGGTCGTCTTTTTCTTCGGCTTGAGTCGTTTTCTTTATGCGTGCGGTCTACGCCGTTACAGCGGATATGGTGGATAGCGACAATCGGATGCTACGAAAAGAATGATGATCAAGCGGATGGATCAGTTGGAGTGGCGGGATCTTCCTTGGAATCACTTTTCTTTTTCTCGCGATGATGGGCCCAAAATTCATAGGCGATTGGCAAAATGCTCACCAAGATGATACCGAGAGTCACCAGAGAGAAGTTTTCTTTGACGAACTTCCAGTTGCCGAACCAATACCCCGCAACGAGAAACACAACAACCCAAATGGTGCCACCAAGAACATTGTAAAACCAAAATTTGACGAAGTTCATTCGTCCTATGCCAGCGACAAACGGAGCAAATGTTCGGACGATGGGAACGAAACGCGCGAGCACAATCGCTTTCGCGCCATACTTCTCGTAGAACTTTTGGGCACGCTCGAGATGCTCTTTGTTTAGCCACCATGAGCTCTCGTGTCTAAACACTTTCGGACCTACATAGGCGCCAATCCAATAGTTAAGAGCATCGCCCGTGATCGCTGCAAAAATCAGAATGGGGAGCAATACGGCTAAACTCAAATCTGAGTTCGCTGCCAAAGCCCCCAAGGCAAATAGAAGTGAATCGCCGGGTAGAAATGGGAATACGACCAAGCCTGTCTCGCAGAATACGATTGCGAACATAACCAAGTAGACCCAAATCGCACCAACGGATTCGATCAGCTCATTTAAATGGCGATCTAGGTGTAAAATCCAATCTACGACGTCTGAAAGGGACATTCTTTAACAAGCTTTGTTTAGGGAATCGTAATCAATTGGAATACGATTGAGAATAATCGTTGGCCAAAGACTCCTGTGAAACGACTTGTGCATTATCAGCCATCACAGCTGAAAAGTATATTCCCGACCTTAGGCGATGAATGTTAATCATCACAAAGCTATGAAATTAGTTTTCCGGCGCAACTGCTACGACCGGCTTAAGTCGTGTATTCGGAATTAAAGCGGACGTATTCTGTGTTCAGATCAGTGGTCCAGTGCATTGCCACCCCCGGCCCCATTCCAACTTGCAGTTGAATACGAGTTAGCTTCTGCCCCTTAATGGATTGGCTTACGACGCTAGCCTCGAATGGGAGTGGTTCGCCATTTTTGAACAGCGGGAGGTCATTTATAGACAAACATGTATACTCAGGTCGAATAGGAACGCTTGCATATCCGGCTGCCGAGACAATTCGGCCCCAGTTGGGATCTCCACCAGTGATCGCGGTTTTTACCAAATTGCTCAATGCAATGCTGCGAGCTATCGCGTCTGCATCATGATCGTTGTTGGCCCCAGAAATCGAGATCTCAACTAAGTGAGTCGCACCCTCGCCGTCATCAGGTATCTTCTTGGCGAGTTCGATCGCTAGAGACGTAAGATGCGAGACAAACTGCTCTTCTGCCTGAGCATCGAGTGCAGGTAATTCGGAAGACGGTTGTGCCGCTAAAAGCACTAGAGAGTCATTCGTGCTCATATGTCCTTCAACACTAATGCAGTTAAAGGATTTGTTTGCAGCTGATTGCAGGATCCGCTGCGCCTGCGATTCGCTCAAGGGAGCGTCAGTGATCACAATCGCCAACATGGTCGCCATTTTTGGTCCGATCATACCAGCTCCCTTGCACATCCCGACGATGTGTGTATCCCTTCCATTGAGAGAGAAGGATCTTTCTGCAACCTTGCGTCCAATATCGGTGGTTAAAATCCCATCGCATGCATTCAAAAAGCATTGTTCGGAAGACTGTAATTCTGCCGCAGCGAGCTTTATACCCCTCTCGACTTTCTCCATCGGCAAGAAGCGACCAATCACGCCGGTACTCATAACCAGAAACTGATCAGAGGAAACGTTGCTTCCCCTGACTTCTGAGGCTGCAAGTTCAGTCATTCTTACTGCATCCCTGAAGCCTTGCTCGCCAGTACACGCATTAGCGTTCCCGCTGTTTACCACGATACCTCGAAAGGAACTCGATGGTGTTCGCGACCGAGACAGAACCACCGGTGCTGCTACGATTTGGTTAGTCGTGTAAACCCCTGCGGCCACGCACGGCCCATCCGAAACGATAAGCACTACATCTTTTGTATTGGGTTTGGTTTTGATTCCAGCAGAAACACCAGCGAACCTAAAGCCAACAGGTAAGTGAACCATTGCGTCTAAATTGGATTAATAGGAAGTAGTTGGGAAGGCGTAAGAAGTTACGTGAGCGAACAAGAAAATCTGTAAGCTTGTTGCTCTGATTTTTGGTCGGCTACTGCTGGCCGCTTCATGAACGTTGGCGGGCAAGAGTGCCCAACCTACGTACATTTCAGCGCCAACTTCGTCCGAATCAACAATCGTGTTCACACAGATCGGATCTACCAATTCTGAAATTCGTGTGTACTGAGCACCTTAAACTTTTAGGTCCGCGATATAAAATGAACCGTAGGTGTGAACACGGTCGAGATGATGTAATTGCTCCGCTGTTTGCGTGTCATAGGTGAGCAAATCGTTCAACCGTACTTTCTCGCTACCTCGAGTAACGAACACGTTATTTATAAAGTCAGTTCTTAAGCCGCCTGAACGCCACAAAATTCGGGTTTCTGGTGCTGCACGTTTGAGGATCGCTTGCCATTCCGATTCCAGCCAAGGAAAAAAATGATCGCTCAGCCAATCCATGTGATCCAACAAAACGAATCGATTTATTGTCCCCTCGTAGCGTTCCAAAAATCCTTGAACGGAATGTGTGTGAACTCGCAGTCGATCAATTAAACCATCTTTGAGTAGATGAAAGTTCTTTTCCTTTAAGTATTCGGGGCAGCAATTTGGAGTATACGAACCAGTGATATAAACTCGCCAAAAGTAGTTATCTTGGATTGGTAGTTTTGCAAATACCGCTTCTAGCGAATCTTCTACGAACTTCACGATTCCGCCAGGATACTGCTGATCAATCTGTCTTCGTTGAGCTTTTGGCACCCCCAGCATGCTCAAAGTTGTATCACGGTTCATTGCGAACCGTAAGGATTTTGACCAGATCTTGGGATGTACCTTTTTGTACAGTAGCTGTTGCTCTTCGAGGTTCGGTGCATCCAGAAGTTCGATAACATCAGACCTACAGCGAGCGACCTTGGTGATGTAGGAGCCGATCATTTTGGCAAAAGCGCCGGACGTACCTCGAAAGAAAAATGACTTGGTGGGATGATCGAAAAATCTAATCCAGCGATCCCAATACTTTTGAGACCGATTCGACAGGGATCTTCGCAAATGATTTGCATAAACGGTTTCCACATCTGGCAGATGACCGTTTCCGAACATTTGAAAGAACCGATGATAGTCTAGATTCCGTATCGCCGAAGCTTTGAGCTCCAGTAACGCGTTTTGTCGTGGGTTCATGTCCACAGCATGAACAGACCCTGCGCCGGCGAGCAAATAATCTAGTGCATTACAGCCGGCAGACGTGATAACCAGGACGTTGTCTTGATTGGTTAATTGCAGAGCTTGGCGGTCCAGCCTAGGGTCTTCCCAGCAAGTATTATAGACCAAATTGTTTCCGTGAACGAATTGAAAGACGCGTCCACTCACCCATTCACTGATGGCCATACTAGAATTTCGGAATTAATCGAAGCGATGCAAATCTAGCAGACCGTACGTGGTCCGCTCCTCAACGCGGGAGATTCTAATCTCGCACGCGTATTCTTTTAATCGGACCGAGCCTTTATTTGCAAAATATTCACTGGTTCTAGTTGGCCCGTCACGAGCCTAGGGCTGTTTGCCTGCGGCTGGCGGTTGCGGACCAGGTGCTGCACCACCGGCATTGTTGCCTGGAGCTGCGCCGGCTGCATTACCCGGGCCAGGAGCCTTGGGGGGATTAATTGGCTTTTTCGCTCCGCCTTGAGGTTCTCGAATTTGCCCGCCACCAACCATCGTGAAGGTCCCATTCTGTGGAGCGTTTGAATTCGACATCGTACGATTCCAAGGAATTGTGAAAGCTGCGAAGAAACCGCTCCTTGCGTCAACTACATATACCACGGTTTGAGCTGGACGAACATTGGAGGATTGCCCGACAGTTAATGCGTCCCCGGTAACCAAAAGATACTCGGGATTTTTATTGTTGATGCCCAAAACCGGCTGAACATTGGTCATAAAGTAACCACCAAAAGTCCCCGCTCTAGGGTAGTAAACCCATGCCTTTAATTCTCCGGTCAAATAGTCCAATACGAAGAATCCCTCAGCATCTTCGTCTACGCGACCCGTACAAACCGCCAAGTTCGAGGATCCATGAGTTGCTGATGCTTTTAGGTACTCCGGTGGAACAAATCGAGCGGCTACGCTATTCGCATGGGGACCGTCCTCGATTGGGGAAGCCCCCTTTCCTGCGAGGTACCCGCCTACCGCAACTGCGGCAATGACGATCCCAAAACAAAAACCTGACATCTGCGGCGACCATCGGCAACAAGAAACAGCTTGTTCCGATTCCACTACGGGAAGTTGATTCATAAACTTTTTGACCTTAATCTGGATTCCAACCCAATAAACACAGTGCGAGAAATCCTATCGATCTGCAAGAACCGGTGGTCGGATCGCTTGACACCCCGCACCGCACCTGCCCTGATTGTATCGCACAATCTGCTCCGCGGTGAGATCAAACAGATGATTTTGCAGTCCGGCGATAACGTTTACAGAGCTTTTACGGCCTTTACGATCTCCATAACCGCAGCCTGCCCATCAGAGTAGAACATTAGGGTGTTGGACATAGCGAAGAGTGGGTTAGGGATTCCGGCGAATCCGGGGCTCAAACTGCGTTTGATAACGATGACGGTTCTACATTGATCAACATCTATGATCGGCATGCCAGCAATCGGGCTTTTTGGGTCAGTTTTAGCAATCGGATTCACGACATCGTTTGCGCCGATAACGATGGCGACATCAACGGTCTCCATCGTTGGGTTGATTTCATCCATTTCCTTGAGATTTTCGTAAGCGATGTCCGCTTCTGCCAGTAGCACATTCATATGACCAGGCATCCGACCGGCAACGGGGTGAATCGCGTATTCAACTGTTGCTCCTTTGGCTTCAAGCAGTTTGCTAAGATCCCGAACAGCATGTTGCGCCTGAGCAACTGCCATACCGTAACCAGGAACGATGACGACTCTTTGGGCCCCCTCCAAAATCATTGCAATGTCGTCCGCCGAAGTACTCCGTACATTTGCATAAACTTCATCATCGGATTTGCTGTCGCTTCCAGCAGCCATGACACCAAACAACACGTTCCCAAGCGATCGATTCATTGCTTTACACATTATCTTGGTCAATATCATTCCCGAAGCCCCAACAAGCGAACCTGTAATGATCAGGGCATGATTGTTAATAGCGAAACCGGAAGCAGCACCAGCAATTCCCGAGTAGGAATTCATCAACGAGATTACCACTGGCATGTCAGCACCACCGATGGGATTAACTAGAAACACACCTAGTAAGCCGGATAGTGCAACAATCGCAATGAAGAAGATGACCATAGAGAGCGGGGCTTCGGAAATCGTTAACGCGGCTATCAAAATGCCAAGGATTACGATCAGCAACACATTTGTCATTTGCTGGTTTCCGATACTTTTAGGCTTCTTAAAGTTCTTCCATTCCTGGAGTTTTGCATAAGCGATGAAGCTACCAGTGAATGTTACAGAACCGATCAAACCTGTTAGCCCAATGGCAATTAGGGAGTCCAATGGCTGTTCAAAATCGTGGAGAAGAGCAGCCGCTGCCACACATGTTGAGGCTCCCCCTCCCAGTCCGTTTAGCATTCCCACCAATTGAGGCATGCCCGTCATTTTCACAGCACTCGCAAGATAAAATCCACAGACACTACCAGACACCAATCCCAATATGATAAGCAGGTACCCGGTGACGGCAGGTTCGGCAATCGAAGCGACAATCGCCAAAATCATCCCTAGAGCTCCGAGAAGATTTCCGCTTACTGCCGAGCGTGGATGCGCCATACGCTTCAGGCCAAATATGAACAAGACTGAAGAGATCAAATAAGCAAATGTAAGTATCGGATTCATTGGAAATAACTGTCGTTATAAATGGAAAACAATCTGTCGGTTTCGGTTAATCAGTTAGAAAAGATCACTTTCGACTTTTAAACATCTTTAGCATCCGGTGTGTGACATAGAAGCCGCCAACAACGTTGGCCATCGCCAAAACAATCCCTAGGAATCCGAGTATGTTGCCTGTCAGGCTACCTATTTGCCCAGCCGCAATAACGGCCCCGATAACGGTGATTCCGCTAATTGCGTTGGAACCAGACATCAACGGAGTATGCAATGTCGGAGGCACCTTTGAGATTACCTCAAAACCGATAAAAACAGCCAGGACAAAAACGGTCATGCTACCAGCGAGAACTTGCAATCGCGTCCATCCGGAGTTTTTAATCTCAGCCTCTTTTGCTAATTGAGCGGCCTCGCTTTGCGAAGCTACCGAAGCGGAATCGTCATTAAGTGGCGGGGGCTGCCCCCAAACGAGATTGCGAACGCTGCCTAAAGAGAGAATCAGTGCAAACAGAAGCATGACACTTGATGGATGCCAAATCTTGTCGGTACTCGTCATTGTTCGAAAACTCTAGATTGAAGAGGTTGGAAATTTCTTTTTCTGTGGCGATGGGTGCTCAAGTTATAGTGAATTCTCACCAAGCAAAGCTGATACTCTTGGATTCGTGATTTGCCCGCTATGTGCAACCAAAGTCTCTCGGATGATTTCGTCGTCCATGTCGAGATTGAGTGCACCTGATTTGATCATGTTCAACAAGAACTTGGTTACGTTGTTGGAAAACATCTGGCTTGCATGATTCGGTATTTCTGAGGATATATTGGTAGGCCCAAGAATGGTCACCCCGTGGGCAATGGTTCGTTGATTTGCGAGAGTCAATTCACAGTTCCCTCCTCGCTCTGCCCCTAGATCTACAATAACCGACCCAGGAGCCATTTGCTGAACGGCATCTTTCATCACAAGCACGGGAGACTTTTTGCCGGGGATGGCAGCAGTTGTGATCACGACATCACTGTTCTTGACAACGCTTGTAAGAAGTTCACGTTGTTTTGTATAAAACTCTTCATCCATTGCCTTGGCATAACCACCTTTGTCCTCAGAAGATTTATTGTCGAGTTGCAATTGAACAAACTTTCCACCTAGACTTTCAACTTGTTCTCGACAAGCTGGTCGCACATCATACGCTTGAACGATTGCTCCCAGCTTTCTGGCTGTCGCTATAGCCTGGAGTCCGGCAACTCCAACTCCGATAACAAATACTCTGCCTGCCGTTAATGTCCCTGCCGCAGTCATCATCATGGGAAAAAGCTTGGGCAGCTCGGTTGCCGCCAATAGAACGGCTCTGTATCCCGCAATGGTGGCTTGAGAGGACAGGATATCCATGCTTTGTGCACGAGTGATTCGAGGGATCATTTCAAGCGAGAATAGATTTGCCCCCGTCGATGCAAATTCGCGAATCATCGACGGCTCTCCAAGTGGATCAAGCATACCAATTAGCGTTTGGCTAGGCTTGAGAAGATGCAGATCTGAAGAGGTGCCTGAGCTTTGAGCGCCGCATCCTCGAACTTGCAGTATGATTTCGGACTTGTACACCAGCTCGCGACTCTCAACGACTTGCGCGCCAGCATCGCTGTAGGCTTGGTCGGGGAAACCGGCCTCCAGACCACAGTTGCTCTCAACGGCAATCTTCAAACCAGCCTTTTGAAGAGTCTCTATACTCTTGGGAACGATTGCAACACGTCGTTCTCCTGGCGTGAGTTCCTTAACAACTCCAACTTGCATAGCATCCTCGGATTCTGTTCAAGGTATTCGAATTACGAGTCTATCATATACTTGTTGATAGCGGTTCAACACCGGGGTGACAACAAATCCTCGAAGCCTGAGACGCAACCTACGCGAAAGAATTTCGGAGTGCACCGAACGGGGGGGAGTCCGAACAAGGGTTCACTTTGACAATTTAGCTTGTCGATAATTGAACATTTTCGCCCTAGACCATGTATGGTATCTATAATTCGCAGGAAGGAATTGTTACCCTAAGGGCTAGGGTAAGTTTTCTGATCCCTTGATTCCAGGGCACTAAGAAATTGTGCCCGTATTGGGAGCAAATCAAAGGAGATCTTTCATTGAAAATCGATAGCTAATCATGAAGTTAAACACCATTTTGTGCCCTGTAGATTACTCTTCAGGATCAGATCATGCGGTTGAAATAGCAAGTCGAATTGCAACGCCATCTCATTCAAGAGTTATCGTCCTTACGGTTTCGGATCCGTCGAAAGAGGAGGGTGAAGCTAGTTCAATGGCGGAAGCATTTGCAAAGAATACTAGGTCAAAAGTTCTCGATCAGATCTTTGAGGAAAAAGGAATTAGCGTGGAGCACTTGAATTTGCGTGGGGATCCCACAGAGGTCATCGTCAGTATTGCGGCGACGAAACATGCTGACGCCATCGTTATGGGAACGCACGGTCGGACAGGTTGGACCAAGGTGTTCATGGGCAGCGTCGCCCAAGAGGTTATGAAGAAAGCGCACTGTCCTGTGATAACCGTCCGTCCCAAACTAGAGACCTAGCACAGCTTTGCTGCCCTCTGATGCCGTAATCCCCTTCGGTACGCGCCAGTTTTCGCGCACACTGAGACCAAAATCGTGAGCCGCTCATCTTAGCTAGACCGTTAAAGGGGATCTGCAAACCTTCGCTTGAGATTAGCAACAATGAAGATTGTAATGCTGAAGTAAATCCAAGGTCTTGGCGACTTCGTCTACAGGGATTGGTAGCTAATCTGGCCACGAATTGGATGCATGGCTGGGTTTAGCGTAAACGGGACCAGGTGTCGATGTAGCGGGCGACTTGTTTGCAGATGAAATCGCTACTTAATAAATGATCGCTATCAGGGAGGGTTATCAATGATCTGGGCCCAACATGACGAGGGCCGCCTGCGAAGCCACAGTTCTTTATCGCATGATAATACCCAACGGTCTCATCGGTCCTGGAATGCAAAGCCAAAAGAGGCTTACTCAGATCAGCCACTACACTAGGCAAATCATAACTCCTGAAGTCATCCGGCATCGATTTGTTTACCTGATATCGAAAGCCTCCTATCACAACCTCTCCAGCACCAACTGTTACGATCGATGGGTCCATCGTTTCCAGCAAATTCGCTAAATGATGGGTATCACTCGGTGCGGCCAATGCCACGACCCCACGCACGGACTCAATCGAACCTGCTTCATGCAGACTTGCAGCTCCGCCAAAACTATGCCCAACAAGAATTTCTACCGGTGCATCCAACGTCTTTAAATAATGACACGCAGCCTGCAGATCCTCGCAATTCGCCGTGAAGCTAGAATCACAAAACTTGCCTTCGCTATTTCCAAGCCCTCGAAAATCATACCTCAATACGGACCAACCTAACTCCGCCAGCTCCCGACTTATCTTGACGATTGCTTTCAAGTCCTTATTACACGTAAAGCAATGCGAAAACAAAATCGATCCAACGGGCGTATCCGCAGGAACTTCCCTTATGCCAGACAGCAGTAAGCCGCTGGAAGTAGGTATTGAACACCGAACGGAATGCCTTGCCACCAATTATCTCTGCTTTCCTTTATGAGAGACTGTCTAAAAAAATCCCCTTGGTCTATCCCAATCCAGCGATCGCGTTCAGCGCACACGCTGCATGCGTATGGAGCCCACGTCTTTGGCCGCTTGAAATGAGCCGTTGAGCCCATTCCCACTCGAAACAGCATCCATCGTGTAACTTCCCATCAAAGGTCCCAGCGGCTTGGAAGCATGCAGGTGTACATTACCGTACTGATCGTAACTGGGTTGCATCGTGACCTTGTATGTAAAAGGAATCACCAATGCAAACCGCCCACTAAATCTCGCTTGATAGGTCCCGTCGTTTGCTTTCCAAACATTCGCTCGCATTGGCCCGCGATGCCCGGTGGACTGACTTTTCCACTCACCTCGCCACCTGCCAACAGGTTCGCTTGCATAGCTGCACGACGCTCCCCACATAGCCGCACACAACCAAACTAAATTAGCCACCACACGAAATCGGTTCATCAAACTAACTCCTAAATCGAAGCCCTTGTTAAAGAAGCCCTTGTTCCGCCAACCAGCACATCAGCGAATCAACCTACCACTAGTTTAATACAGGGTGCGCCTTTTCGTATTCGTCAATTTTGGCTTCATGAGCCAAAGTTAACCCAATATCATCCAAGCCATGTAGCAGACAATGCCGACGAAATGACTCGATCTCAAACCGGGTCAAAAAGCCATTGCCATCCGAAACCGTCTGCGTCTCAAGGTCAATTGTTAGACTGAACTGAGCAACTGCAGCATGTCGCTGGAAAAGTTCCTCCACCTGGACTTCGCTCAACGCGATAGGAAGAACGCCATTCTTAAAACAGTTATTGTAAAAAATGTCGGCAAACGATGGAGCGATGACACATCGAATTCCATAATCATCGATCGCCCAAACCGCGTGCTCTCGTGACGAACCGCTGCCAAAATTTCGTCGCGCAAGCAACACCGATGCGTCTTTGTTTCGTGGCAAGTTCAATTCGAACTCCGGGTTGTCCGAACCGTCTTCGTGAAATCGCCAATCGAAAAACAAATACTGTCCAAATCCGCTTCGTTCGATCCGCTTTAAAAACTGCTTCGGAATGATTTGATCGGTGTCTACATTCGCCCGATCCATCGCGGCAGCAATCCCGGTGTGTTTGGTAAATGGTTTCATTTCTATCAACCCTATCTGATCTATTATGGTTTGTTGGATGTTTGTTGAGCGAACTTCAAAGCGGCCTCGCGGAAGACTGCTATAGAGCCGAATCGTCCAATTCTTGGTTGGACCGAAAGTCGCTAACGATACTGCCAATCGCGAATGTCAACGAACTTGCCCTTGATCGCGGCAGCAGCCGCCATGGCTGGAGATACCAAGTGCGTCCGCCCCCCTTTGCCCTGCCGACCTTCGAAGTTTCGATTCGAGGTGGATGCACATCGCTCACCTGGCGCAAGCCGATCTGGATTCATGGCCAAACACATGCTGCAGCCTGCCTCACGCCAATCGAAACCAGCCTCTTTAAAGACTCGGTCCAATCCCTCTGCTTCGGCTTCGCGTTTCACTTGTCCACTACCAGGAACAACCATAGCGTAAACTTTATCACTAACCTTGTAACCCTTTACCACCTCCGCAGCAGCTCTCAAATCGTTGATGCGAGCGTTAGTGCACGACCCAATAAACACGCGATCGATGTTAACGTCCGTCAAAGGCACACCAGCCTTGAGCCCCATGTATTCCAAAGCACTGGCTGCTGACTTTCGTTCTGTATCGTCAGCAAAAACATTTGGATCCGGAACGTTCTGACTTACCGACGTCACCTGCCCAGGGTTTGTTCCCCACGTGACTTGAGGTTCAATCTCTGAACCTTGGAATACGCTTACTCGATCGTACTTCGCACCTGGGTCACTAGGAAGATTTTTCCAAAGTGCGACCGCTGCATCAAAATTCTTCGGAGCGAATTTTCGACCGCGCAAGTAGTCGAAAGTGATTTGATCGGGAGCAATCATACCCGCTCGAGCACCAGCCTCGATCGACATGTTACAAACCGTCATTCGCTCTTCCATGCTCAGTCGCCGAATCACCTCACCGGTGTACTCGAGAACATAGCCGGTACCGCCCGATGTGGTTAACTTTCCGATTAAGTACAAAATCAAGTCTTTAGCTGTCACACCTGGAGCCAAATTACCATCCACTCGTAACTCATAGGTTTTTGGTAACGTTTGAAGGAGAGTCTGAGATGCCAAAACATGCTCGACCTCGCTAGTTCCGATTCCAAAAGCGAGTGCCCCAAACGCCCCGTGCGTTGCCGTGTGGGAATCGCCACATACGATCGTCATGCCAGGTTGCGTGTACCCCTGTTCAGGTCCGATGATGTGAACGATCCCTTGATCCCGATCGTTGAGATCATACAGTCGAATCCCGAACTCCTTGCAATTATTTCGTAACGTATCGACCTGCTGCTTTGCGATTGGGTCAGCGATCGGCAAACTGCGATCGCTGGTCGGGACGTTGTGGTCGGGCGTCGCGACGGTCTTTTCCGGCCGCCGAACCTTGCGACCAGCAATTCTCAACCCCTCAAAAGCCTGCGCACTGGTCACCTCGTGAACTAAATGCAAATCGATATAAAGGATCGTTTGCTTTCCAGGTTCAGAGTGGACAACGTGACTATCCCAGATTTTCTGGAACATCGTTTTGGGGGTGCCTGTCATCGTAATGGTCATTTGGAAAGGAGTTTCGAAACGCGTCCGAGTGGAATTTGATCCCTCTCTGGACCTGCGGCTACATTCTGCTAACTTACATTTTTCACGATTTCCCCAAATTCGGATAGGCGAAACGATGTCGAAAGCTGATTCTTTGCGCGACCGAGGCAATGCCCTCGAAGACAAATTCTTTGCGGATCTTGATTCTCAACTATTAGAAGAATTAAAGGCAAAGCAAGATCGCGACTCAACGCTCGCAGAATTTTCACGAGTAACCTGCATCAAGGACGAGTCTGTGCTCAATTCCGTTATCAAGCTAGGGATTTCTTCACAGTCGATCGCGGCCCTGCGGGTTTTTCCGCTCGTAGCAGTGGCGTGGGCTGATGGAGTGGTTGAAGAATCCGAACGGGAGAAAGTTATGGAACTAGCTTCTAGTCACCTCGGTAATGCTGACTGCCCGTCCTACAAACTGCTCCGATCCTGGCTTGAAAAGAAGCCAACGGAAGATGTTACGGCTGCCTGGCTAACTTACGCCAAAGGACTCGTGGAAGCCCTCTCGCCCGAAGACGCCGCAAGCCTCAAGGAATCGCTGGTTGAAGAGGTGAAAGAAGTAGCTTCCTCTAGCGGTGGGGTCTTGGGCTGGGGAAGCATCTCCAAAGGAGAGCACGTAACCATGAATCAGATCGTCTCCGCTTTAACAAAGTCGTAAATCGTTGCATGAGCGATGACCCACAAGTAATCTGGCACCAACATTCCGTTTCGCTAGAGCAGCGTGCAACTCGAAATGGCCACAAGGGCTGTGTTCTGTGGTTCACAGGTTTGAGCGGGTCGGGCAAAAGCACGATTGCGAATCTCGTCGATCAAATGCTGTTCGCCAAAGGTCTTCAAACCTTTGTGCTAGATGGTGACAACGTTCGACACGGATTATGTGCCGGCCCAAACCTTTTAGAGCCGAAACATGGCTCTGAATTCGCAAGTCGTTTTGGCTTGGGGTTCAATGCAGACGATCGAGAAGAGAACATCCGTCGAGTGGGTTGTTTGGCAGAACTTTTTGCATCCGCAGGGCTCATCTGTCTCTCTGCCTTTGTAAGCCCCTATCGCAAAGACCGAGAGCTAGTTCGTCACTGGTTGGAATCAAAACAAGGGCCGGGATCGTTTCTAGAAGTCTACGTTAATACCCCGATTGATGTGTGCATGCAACGCGATCCCAAAGGGCTCTACAAACAAGCACTAGAAGGCAAAATCAAGAACTTTACGGGGATTTCTGATCCGTATGAGCCCCCTATCGCGCCGGATTTGATGGTAGACACGTCTTCGGAAACAATTCAACAATCAGCAGATCGCGTCATCAGGATGCTTCAGTCAAAGCATGTTTTTCAATCCGTTGAATAACGTGAGCAACAGACTTTTTGTACTGATAACACTTTAAGAATTAGATCCCAACAGACGGGCGCTCGCATTCGATTAACATTCGCTAACCGGACGCTAACGCGAGTCGTCTTACTAAAGCAGCAAGCCATAACTCCTTGAGTGGTTGATCTAGCCCAAGCACTGTGCATTGAATAAGTAGATACTGGTTGAATGCGACTTATCTGCAGTTAAGCTCATTGTTACTCGTTACTTCGGCCCTGGTGAAACCACTATGCTAAACAAATCTATTCTTACATACCAAACTCACCACCACACAAGAAGACTTGCTACTTGCTATAGCATTATCGTATGGTGTTTACTCTGTGTCTCACCATCGAATTCGAATGCACAAGAAAAATCGGACGCGAAAGCAGCCCAAAACAGGAATGAACTTCATACCGATTTTCTTTCAAAGCATGGATTAACGGTATACGCAGAAGCAGCACAGAAGTGGAACGAGGATGTCGAGAAACTGGCTTCTCAAAATCCCAGTGAATCCAATTCGGAGGCAATCCTCTTCATAGGAAGCTCCACAATCCGTTTGTGGGACTCCGTTGAACATGACGTTGCACCGTATGCTCCCATCAAACGAGGATACGGTGGAGCAAAACTCTGCGACCTCGCGATTCACTGTCCCCATTTGATTGAGGGACTGAAGTATCGAGCGGTGGTCGTTTTTGTCGCAAACGATATCACTGGCGGAGTTTCGGATAAAGAACCAGCGGAAATCAAACGGCTAGCGCGCATTACTATTGAGTCCCTTAAAGCTAACGCCCCCGCTGCCCCGGTCGTTTTTCTGAGTATCACAGCGACCCCGTCTAGGTTTGCTCATTGGAAGCGAATTCAATCTGCCAACAGAGCGATCAGCACTCTCGCCAATGAAATGCCTGGAGTCTACTTTCTCGAAACGGAGAAAAAGTACCTTACCGAAGACGGGAAACCGATTGATAAGTATTTTGTCGAAGATCGACTGCATCAAACGCCCGAAGGCTACAAGCTGCTGGGAAGCTTGGTTAAGTCCAAACTTGACGAAGTACTGTCCGTAAAATCTAACCGATAATCTAAGTAAATTGCGATAATCGGTTAGTATTCTTCCCAGGCGGCGCGAGCATCGACAGATCCTACTCGCAAGGCAAAAAGGCTTTGCTAACGCAACCGTGGTTTGCTTGAGCAACCGTTGCGGAGAAATCCGCTAGGTAACCACGTTGATGGCGAAGAACTGGCGGGTTCCAGTTGGCAGATCGCTTCTTCGCTTCTTCTTCGGAAACATGCCAAGTAATCGTCCCAGCCAAGACGTCAAAACTGATTTCATCGCCATCTTGCACGAACGCAATCGGTCCACCCACCACAGCTTCGGGGGCGCAATGGACACCAATGGCACCATGCGAAACGCCTGAAACGCGAGTGTCGGACAGGAGTGCCACTTTGCCGTTGAGTTCCGGAACTGCCAAGGCAGCAGAAGCAACGAGAACCTCAGGCATCCCCGAAGCCACTGGTCCCAAATTCCTCAAAACGATGATATGCCCAGGACGAATCCGTTTCGATTCCACCGCATCCGCCACGCTTTTCGAATCTTCGAAGCAGATGGCGACACCTTTGAATGCGGGCTCCTTCATGCTACTTACTTTGAACACGATTCCGTCTGGAGCTAGGTTACCAAAACAAATCTGCATATCAGCAAATTCTTTGAATGGCTTGTTGATGGGAGCCATTAACACTTGATTCTCTTTGACATCTGGTACGTCAGCAAGATTCTCTGCAATCGTTTTCGTTGTGACTGTCATTGCGGACCCGTCAATAACTCCTGCTTTGAGAAGATGCTTGAGAAGCACGGGCGTACCACCAAGGTAATGAAGGTCGACCATCGTTTGATCACCACGAGGAGCGAAACTGCATAGGACAGGAGTTTCACGGAAGATCTTTTGAATGTCCTTCAATGTGAAGTCGACCTCTGCTTCGCGAGCCAGAGCTAACAAGTGAAGAACGCCGTTAGTCGATCCACCGGCGGATGCAATCGCAGCAGCAGCATTGCGAAAGGCAACCGGCGTTAGGATATCTCGCGGACGAAGATTCGCTTCCAAAAGTTTCTTGACAGCGACGCCAGCAGCCAAGCACTCATCTTTTTTCGCTTGATCGATCGCCGGAATGGAACTGCTGTATGGGAGCATCAAACCGATCGCTTCGAGCAAAATACCCCAAGTATTAAACGATGCTGCGATCCCGCAACCGCCGGCGCCGGGGCAGGCCACTTTCAGGATCTCGTCCGCTTCGGCTTGCGGTATCGAGCCAACTGCTGCGGCCGCTTGGGAATCGTAAACATCGAGGATCGTAACATTCTTTCCTTTGTAGCAGCCCGGCATGATGCTACCGCCACTCACGATCAGCCCCGGGTAGTTCATTCGAGCGAGAGCCATTGCGAACCCTGGCCCGTTTTTATCGCAGTGGTGCAATCCGACCATCGCATCATAACAATGCGAAGAGACAACACACTCGGCTGAGTTGGCGATGAGGTTGCGCGAGACCAGTGATGCATTGCCCCCTTCGTGCCCTTGAGTAATGTTGTCGCTAACTCCTGGTGTCCCAAACGGGAAACCCATGAGCCCAGCGTCTCTGCAACCTTTAGCGATTAGACTTCCCAACTCGTACGCGTGCATATTGCACAGGTTGCCTTCGAGCAGTGGAACCCCGATACCAACTTGAGGACGATCAAAGTCGGAGTCTTTCATCCCTAGCCCGAAGTAAAAGGCCGTCACTCCGCGTTGCCAACCTCGTGTCAAGGATTTGCTATTCCAGTTCAATGCGTGTGCCATCGGGTAACTCCAGAATCAAGGCTTGTTATATTGGTAAAAGATGATTGATGATTTAGGCAAGTGGCCCGTAAACTGGACGATGTTTGGTGTAGCCGCCATCTGTCGTTAGGACTTCACCGGCACACCAACATTCGTTGGCCCAGAGGAACATTGTTGCTGCAGAGATATGCTTAGGTTGGGTTAGCTCACCCATAGGCATCGCGTCTTCGACCGCTTGAAGTCGCCCAGCGCTCACGGGGTTTTGAGCCGCCATGGGTCCACGCAATGGAGACGGTGCTAGCCCATTGAGAATAAGATCATATCTTTCAACGAAGTAGCGAGCTTGCAATCTTAAGAAGTTAAGCAAGCCACCCTTCGATTCTTCGTAAGCCGAGCTTGCGCGTCCTTCAGAGCCAACAGTTGCCGAGGTTGAGAGAACAATCACGCCACGTGCACCTTTAGCAAACGATTGGCACTTAATTCCGTGTTTGATGATGTTGTGCGTGCCCCACAAGTTGACTTCACATGCTCCCATGACATCTGCCTTGGTCATTTCCTCAGGAGGCGTCAGGGGTTTGGGGGAGATTCCAGCGGTCAACATTAAATAATGGATGCCTGAATAGTTGCTAAAAAATCCGGCGACTTCTTCTTCGCTGGTAACATTCACAGCTTCTGTGCAAACCTCGAGGCCCTTTGCCTTTTCCGAGATAGAACGACCAAAAGCCGCAAGCTCCATTTTCTCGGAACCCACAGAGATAATCGGGCTATGATCTACTAAAATAAGCCTTTTCAACCCCAGCCAATTTCCGGCGTTTGTCGCCAAATGCTGGCCCATTAGTCCGACGCCAACGATCATGGCCGTGGCGGATTTTTCATAGGTGAATGGGCCCATAGTCAGTAGAAAACTCCGGTATAACGTGCATCAAAAAGTACAATTTGCTTTGTCGTGCGACCCGCATCACGCAAGCTCGCTAAGTGGGTATGATATTACCTTGCTCTACCTATAGCGGTAGTCCAAACCTCGGTGCTGCATGCAAGCATCCGAAACATCGGCTACAATAAGAAAAATCGTAGTTTATCAATCCTGACCATTAGTGACTTTGATCAGCCGCGTCGTAGAAAACACCACCCCACCTTCTATTTCATATCCTCGATTGCCTCCTTCCTAAACCTTTCCCCTCCGAAAGCACCGCGATGAACACAACCAACTTCTGTTTCGACAAAACAATTTCTAAAGCCGCACCAATCCCTGCAACTCAACGCTTTGGAGTGATGAGTAGGAAGCTGCTGGCGACCTGCGCGATGATCGGGTTGGTCGGTTCGTTTTCAACCAATGTTTTAACGGCTCAGGAATCGGCATCGAATACGACGTCCGTTCCGCAGCCAATCGTAATCGATGGAACTGGTCCGGGCTGGAAAGAGCTTGGCGAATCGGACTTTACTCGTGCCAATTGCGATCCAGAGACATGGATTTGGGAGGGTAGTTTGGTAAAGAGTACCGGCAAGCCCGTTGGAGTGCTGCGTTCCACCAAGTCTTATAAGAATTTTGAGATGGTGGCTCGTTGGCGACACTTGAGCAAAGGGGGCAACTCAGGATTTTTCGTTTGGACCCCCATGGAGGCTCTAGAGGGATTAGTCCCCAACCGGCTTCCGTCGGCAGGTATTGAGGTACAAGTGCTAGACCACGGCTATACCGAACAGTACGAATCAAGCAGTGGAAAAAAGGGGGATTGGTTTACAACAAACGGCGATATCTTTCCGGTTGGAAAATCAAAATTGAAGCCCTTCGCACCTCTATCGCCAGATGGTTCGCGTAGCTTTCCTCGTTCTAAGCATTCGCTTGGTACACCGAACTGGAATCATTATTACGTTCGCGCCATTAATGGTGAGATACGACTTTGGGTGAATGGCCACGAAGTCTCGGGAGGCAACCAAGCAGAACCCAGCCAAGGTTTCTTGTGCCTCGAAGCAGAAGGGGCACCAGTAGAATTCGAAAACATTCGAATACGTGAACTACCCTAATGATTATGCAGCGTGGCATTCTGACCACATTCGTTTGTTGTGATTCAGATGTCTGCAAGGGCCTCAACTAGTTTCGTTCGGAACCTGGTTGACGTGCCATAATGAACGATAGACACTCGATCTTCCGCTCGTGATTCTAGCGACCCCACATCCCAACGCGACGTAGACAATCAATCCCGAGCTCACAAAGCTGGGATTAAACGGCATAAATAGCTCTATTGCCATTATCGAACATGCTATCGGAGTCTTTGTAGCACCGGCGAACACTGCCACGAATCCAATCGCAGCCATGAGATCGACCGGAAAACTCAACCACTGACCAAGCGTGTTGCCAGCAGTTGCGCCGACGAAGAATAGCGGAGTCACTTCCCCACCCTTGAATCCGCTACCGACCGTAATCGAAGTCGCAAGTAGCTTCCAAAACCAACTCAATGCATCTGCACCGTTAGGCTCGAAACTGCTCACGATCGAGATCGTACGGACTTGATTTAGATTAGGATCCACGCCGATTCCCGAATAATCGCGAGTCCCTAACAGCGTAGTAAACACGATAAGCAGGCAACCGCCAACAAATGGTCGAAACCAAGCTCGTGAGACCAACCGTTTGAGAAGCCGCTGAACACCGTGACTTGTCTCAGCAAAAAGCATACTGATTAGACCAAAGGCCGCTGCCGCAACGACAACTTTTGATCCGCTGACTATGTTCATCAATGGGAACGCCAATCTCTCGGATGTTAGGGAATTGTCAGCCGGACTTTCTGCAAGGCTCGGCAAAAAGAACGCTGAGTGTTCAATACCCCACCAGAGAACAACATGATGTGCAACGAAACTAGCAATCACACAGGGGGCAATACGGAACAACCCGCTGCGCCCAAGCCATAAAACCTCAAGGGCAAACACCGCTCCTGCTATCGGCGTTCCAAACACCGCCCCAAAACCGGCGGAGATACCGCATAAGATGAGCGTCCGCATCCATTTATCTTCTCTTCTGATAAACCTCAAGAGCCAGCTTGCAATGCTGCCACCCATTTGGACCGCCGTCCCCTCACGACCAGCCGATCCTCCACAAAGATGAGTGAGTAGTGTGCCTGTAAGGACCAGAGGAGCCAACGCAATCGGGACCTTGGGAAGATCGCTTGGGTTTCGCACACGATCAAAGATCAAGCGATTGCCACCATCAGACTCCTCACTGACAAAATGGTACACAAGATAAGTAAGTACACCAGCGATAGGCAAAGCAAACAACAGCCACGGGTAAGCCCAATGCAATCGCGTCAAAAGATCGAGAGACCACAAGAAGAATGCAACCAAGCTGCCAGTCAAAACGGAAAGCAGGTTTATAATCGCCAGAAACCAAAAGATCTCTTTTAGCCGACCAAGTAAACTCGCCGGTGCTGGCTTCTGATGCTCCAAAATGTGCAAAACGTTGTCCTAACGCGAAAAAGCCCTGATATACCGTGAAAGATCCTAAATTCACACGACACCCATCGCAAGCTCATTACCCACAAGCCAGGAAGTTTTCCGAGTTCTGACTTTCCCCTAGTTTCGATACGTTAATCTTTAGGATAAACTGGATGGGTGAAACAGACTCCAGTTTGCTTTCTCCTTCCCGCCAGCCTTTATCCCTCCCCTTCTCTCATAGGGCACATCGGCCCAATTCCCTCATGGGGGTATCATGTTCCACACAAACATGTCCCAGATTACAAGACAACTGCACGCGTATTTGAGGGGTTTCCATGCGTCGGTTTGGACTTGGCTGATTTGTTTTGCGCTAACCCAATCGCTGCTCGAACATAGATCCGGAGCATTCGCACAAGGACCGGCAACTGTTGATTTCGTTCGTGATGTTCGACCGATTTTTGAACGACATTGTCATGATTGTCACTCGGGTGAACAACCCAGCAGCAGTCTTAGGTTAGATCACAAGGCATCGGCGTTTTCAGGCGGAGAGCTTTTTGGTCCAAAAATCATTCAACGAGGATCTAGTGAAAGTTTGCTAGTTGAGTTTGTCAGCAATCCGAAACACGAAATGCGAATGCCTCCCGAAGGGGAGATGTTATCTCAGCCAGAGATCGATGTCCTAAAGAATTGGATTGACCAGGGAGCAATTTGGCCTGACGGAGTTGATCAAGTTCAAATTGCCGATCCCCGCGAACACTGGTCCTTTAAGCCGCTTAAAACAATGGCTGAACGTGGCTCCCTCAATGGGAAAGACGTCGATCCGGATAACCCCAATTGGCCTCGTTCGACAATAGACCTTTTTATCCAAGAAAAACTTATCGAAGCGGGCTTGAAACCGAATGAAGAAGCGACTCGGCGCGACTGGCTCAGAAGAGTCACGTTTGATCTGACGGGGCTACCTCCATCGTTTGAGGAAATAATCGCCTTTGAAACCAGTAATGATGTCGATAAGTATGAACACGTGGTCGATAGACTCTTAGCATCCCCGAGATACGGCGAGCGTGCTGCCCAACATTGGCTCGATGTCGTACGATACGCCGATACGCATGGCTTCGAAGTGAATACGGAACGTTCTAATGCCTGGCCTTATCGCGACTACGTTGTCGAAGCCTTTAACAAAGACACGCCTTATAATTCTTTCGTCTATCAACAACTCACGGGTGATGAAGATGGGCATGATGCCGCGACAGGCTTTCTAGTGACCGCATCAGTACTATTACCTGGGCAAATTGGCCAGGATGAACCATCCAAACGTTTGGCCCGTCAGGATGCACTCGATGAGATTGTCGTCAATATCGGTCAAACGTTTCTTGGGCTTACCATTGGGTGCGCACGTTGTCATAACCATAAGTTTGACCCTATCAGTCAAGCAGACTATTTCGGGATGCAAGCGTTCGTGGCCGGTGTTGAGTATGAAGATCGTTTTATTCGAGACGTCGAATCTCAAAGAATCAACGAAGAACTTCGAGTAAAACTCAATCAGCAATCCCATGCTTTCGCGGAATACGTCCCCCTCTTTCACTCAGGTGAGAAACGCCCCCCTATCAATGCTCGTTATAACATCGACTGCTTTCCGTCACGAAAAGTAGATCGCATTCGTTTCACCGTATTGGCCACCAATCGACTGGAACCCTGCATCGATGAATTGCAGGTATACGATCGAAATGGCGTCAATATTGCGATTAGCAGCAGCGGCACGACCGTCAATGCTTCTGGGAGCAATACATCTCCAGACCGACACGAGCTAAGGTTCATCAATGACGGATTGTTCGGAAATTCTAGAAGCTGGATGTCGAACGAAGACGGAGCGGGATGGGTAGAGATTCGGTTTCCGAGTGCAGTTGAAGTAGATCGAGTTGATTGGGGGCGAGATCGATACAGTGAGTTTGGAGATCGATTACCCACAAAATATCGAATCGAAGGGGCTCTTGAAAACGATGATTGGTTTTTATTGAGTGATCATACTGATCGATCAGACTACGACGAAAACAGAATACGTCTGCCCATCTTATTGGAAGGGGAAGACCGGGAGCGACGATCGTCGATTGTCAAAGAGTACGAATCGGTTTTGAACGAGTTGCGAAAATACGGTGATGGTGGTCGCCCGGTTTTTGCTGGAGTATTTCGTAAACCCGATGACATTCACTTGCTGAGAAGGGGTGATCCCGAGCAGCCACAGCAACCAATACCACCTGCTGTCCCCAGTTTGTTCGGGGAACTCGCATTGGATCGATATGCTGACGACATTCAGCGAAGACGTGCGTTAGCGGAATGGATCACTCGAAATGACAACCCGCTCACTGCGAGGGTGATGGCAAATCGAATTTGGCAAAGTCATTTTGGAGTGGGTCTAGTTGAGACCTCCAATGATTTTGGCCGCAACGGTACGCAACCAACTCACCCAGAACTGTTGGATCACCTGGCCTTTAAATTTATGGAATCAGGCTGGTCTATTAAAGCGATGCACCGAGAAATCGTGTTGTCGTCAACTTATCGACAAAGTTCTATTCCCAATGCAAAGGGAAACGAAGTAGATGTCGATGTGAAGCTTCTTTGGCGATATCCGCTCCGGAGACTAGAGGGAGAAGCTCTGCGAGACTCGCTGCTGTCGTCAACCGATCAATTGTCATTCACGATGGGAGGGGCGGGGTTCGATCTGTTCGATAAACGAGGCGGCTTGACTGGCTTTGAGCCCGTTGAAATTCTAAAGAGCAGTAACACTCGACGAATGATCTATTCGCATCGCGTAAGGCGTGAGCGGGATGCTGTTTTTGGTGCATACGATTGTCCTGACGGAGGACAAAGCCTGCCTCGTCGCCGCGAATCGACGACACCCATTCAAGCTCTAAATCTACTCAATAGCACTATCGTTATGGAGCTTACAAGAAAAATTTCCGATGCTATTGAGTCGTCCACACCGGATAATCCTTCTCTCCGGATTGCCGAGGTCTATCGAAGAATTCTTGGCCGGGAACCTACGCAAACTGAGCTAGAACAGGCAGAACCATTTGTTCGGAAGCATGGATTAGACATTCTATGCCGTGCCCTCTTCAACAGTAACGAGTACCTGTATGTTCGATAAATGTCCGCTAAATCGCAATCAACAATCGCAATGAAACGACAACGCTCTATCAAACACTCTTTAAACCAAACCTGGCTCGATCGACGCCACTTTCTAGGTGATACGATCAGTGGACTTAGTGCGATTGCGCTCACGAGTCTCCTGAAGCAAGATGGGCTTTTGGCTGCAGACCAAAACAGAATCGATCCGTCTCGTCCCTACGCAGCGCGTGCCTCGCATTTCCCTTCTAAGGCTAAGAGAGTGTTAGTGATCTTTTGTGCAGGAGCTGTTAGCCAATTAGAGACATGGGATTACAAGCCTGAGCTCTATAAACGAGATGGCCAGCTATTGGATGGCGGCCCTTCCGTAACGTTCCAAGGTCCAGCTGGGGAGTTAGCTAAGCCCCAGTATTCGTTTAGACCACGAGGCCAGTCGGGAAAAATGGTCTCAGATATGATCCCGCACTTGGCAGAGCTTACCGACGAATTTGCTTTTGTTCACTCCCTAACGAGCATTAGCAATACACATGGCCCAGCAGAGAATTTCCTATCAACCGGGTCTGTATTGGATGGCTTTCCCAGTTTAGGGGCGTGGGTGACCTATGCTCTCGGCAGCGAAAACGACAACCTTCCCGCATATGTTGCGATTCCTGATCCTCGTGGCGTCCCGCAAAATGGTTCCAATAACTGGGGACCCGGTTTTCTACCTGCCGCTTTTCAGGGGACCACGTTTAGCGCAAGCCAACCTATTCGCAATCTTAAAGCACCAAGCTCGACACGCGAGGAAGATGAAGCCACATTGGAGTTACTGCGATCCATCAATCGAACAGGCGACACAGACTACGCCGGCGATGACAAGCTAGCAGCGCGAGTCGCGAGTTACGAATTAGCAGCCAAAATGCAACTCAGCGTTCCCAACATGATGAATCTCTCGGATGAACCCAATCATATACTGCGCAGCTATGGCGCAGATAGTGTCGAGAATCCAACCAAAGCAGCTTTCGCTCGCAATTGTATCTTAGCACGACGACTGCTTGAGAGTGGAGTTCGGTTCGTCCAGTTGTTCAATGGATCGTATGCTAGTGGTGGTGAATTAAACTGGGATGGGCACAACAAACTTAAAGAACAATATGATCGCCATGCAGCAATCATGGACCAACCCGTTGCAGCCCTCTACAAGGATCTGAAACAGCGAGGCATGCTGGAGGACACGTTGGTCGTTTGGTGCACGGAATTCGGGCGCATGCCGATGTTCCAAAAAGGCGCACAAGGGCGAGACCATAACCCCGATGGGTTTACGTGCTGGTTAGCGGGGGCAGGTGTCAAGCAGGGGGTGAGTCATGGCTCCACTGATGAATTAGGCTGGAAAGCGACCGAGAACATCCATCCGCTCTACGATTTTAACGCGACCATTTTACATTTACTTGGTTTGGACCATACCAAACTAACATTCAGGCATAACGGTCTCGATCGTCGACTAACCAACGTAGAGGGTCACGTCATCAACGAAATACTTCGGTGACGAACAGAAAACATGTCAGACAAACAGCAAAAATCTCCACAAATTACCGCACCTGCAGCTTGCAATGTAGCGACTCATGATCTGGCTGCCCCGCCTAAATCGAGTAAGGACCTCAGCGTTATGAAAGTTCTCCATCCGATGGTTTGTGTCGCTCTATTGATTGCCTTCATGTGGCAGTCGTTAGGTTTAGCCAGCGAGGCCCCTCAAGAACCCACAAGCATTTCATCTGGGGAACGAGAGTTCTTTGAAAAAGAGGTTCGCCCAATCTTGGTGAAGAGATGTTTCGAGTGTCACGGAGGTTCGGCTGCTGAAGGTGGACTTTCATTGGCATCAAGGGCAGGATGGATCCAAGGAGGAGAAAGCGGTCCTGCAATTGTACCGGGATCACCCACCACTAGCCTATTGATCGATGCGATTAACCATCAAACGTTGGTAATGCCTCCCGTGGAACGAGACGGAAAATTGCCGAACGACGAAATTGCGGTTCTGACCAAATGGGTCGAAATGGGAGCTCCCGATCCGAGGACAGGTGATAAGGTCATCGGAGGAATGACTGTTGAGGAAGCAAAATCATGGTGGGCTTTTCAGCCAATCCCGAGCATTCCAGTTCAAGATTACACGAAAGATATTCAGCACATTGACGACTTATTGGAATCAA
>Ga0315899_10000978_pt1 | contig 33411 bp, 6 predicted proteins | sample LakEriMetagenome_2_FD_203518 | JGI IMG/M metagenome (GOLD analysis project Ga0315899, IMG submission 203518) | Freshwater fungal communities from buoy surface, Lake Erie, Ohio, United States - Buoy 4 MA112 | ecosystem: Environmental > Aquatic > Freshwater > Lake | place: USA: Lake Erie, Ohio...
ACACACACACACACACACACACACACACACACACACACACACACATATATATATATATATATATATACATATGTATGTATATACAACACAGACACACAGACATACATACACACAGACAGCAGACACACAACACACAGACACACACCAGTATCGTCGTTGAATGCTCCTCCCTTGACACCGTTTTTGGCCTTGAAGATCCGCCCGTAATAGCCTGCGTATGTATATGTATATGTATATGTGTATGTGTATGTGATGTATAGATGTACACATACACACAAAACGCCTTGAAGATCCGCCCGTAATGGGGCGCAGGGCCTCGCGTGATAGTATATATATTAGCAGCGAGTTTTTCCCCTTTTAAAAAAGAAAAAAAACTCGCTGCTATTCACTACTCATACATTGCTCCCATTGTGATGCATTATCTCCTACAGTGTACCTAAACCCTAAAACCTAAACCCTAAACCGGGTCTGCGTGCTATCTGCGTATATGGGTGTCTGAATGATTGCCTACACACACACACACACACACACACACACACACACACACACACACACATATATACGCGGTGGTCTGAATGATTGCCGCATATACATCATTGCCTATATAAATAGCACATATGTATCATGTATATCATACCCACTGTAAACCCTTCCCAGTCATAGACGCCGCGATCCTTTCTCTATTATTTTCATCATCATGATTATTATTCATTATTAAACTATTATTATTACCTATTGCAAACCCTCTCCAGTCATAGACGACGCGAGCTCCTTTTTGTATGATTATCATCATTATCATCATTATTATTCATTGTAATTATAATGTTTGCTCCCCCGGCAAATAGCCAATTTGTACTGTAAATCCCATTTTTACTACCGAATCACGATAGGACTCTTTTGAAAACGTTGCGAGGCGAACGATCAAAAAGCACTATTATCACCAATTGTAAACCCTTCCCAGTCATAGACGACTCGATCCCCTTTTTCTGGGGTTTCTCCGCTCCCCACCTTGACGTCCTTGTATTGTACGCCTGCACACACGCGCATAAAAAATGTATTAATACGTTTGTACGTGTGTGTGTGTGTATGTGTATTCACGTATGTATAAATACATCATTATTACCGTTTTCCGTTGCTGTGAAATCTGGATACTTGGTCGTTGCTTTGCCATAGTCCTTGCCCTTTAGCCCAGGCATCTTCACCATGTCTTGTTTGTTCGTGGCCGCACCGTCGGGCAAGAAGTTGGCCTGCGGCTGTGTATGCACACACGCACACACATTCACACACGCACGCACGCACGCACGCACGCACGCACGCACGCACGCACGCACGCACGCACGCACGCACACACACACCCACACCCACACACCCACACAGAGAAACACACAAAGGTGTGTGTGTGTGTTTTTGTGTGTGCGTGTCTGTGTATCCGTATTTTAAATACGTATGCATGCATGCAACATATATGCATATATGCAGATACAGGCAGGACATTCAATGCTCCAAATATCAGAAAATAATTTAGCCTTTAGGTAATGGTTTAGTATTGATTTGGGCTACGCACGCAGGGGCAGAGCTCTCCGGGCAGAGATCTTGGCTCTGCTCTGCGCGTACCTGGCACTCCTTGCGCGTGCAGGTGTCAGCACCGGCAGCGGCTGGCAGGCCACAGAGACCCGGAACCAGCATCACCAGGCGATTCAGCGCGGCGCGGCGCGATCCAGGCAACACTTCGTGTTGCATGCGCGGCACACAGCCACCTTGAGCATTCCGGCGGCCGCATGAGGCACCCGGGGACTCGAGAGTGTGTGGCAGTGAGTGACAAAGGAAACCACAGCCCGGAAATGCCGAGGCTGTCGGCAACGTGCACCCCGCCACCACCACGAGCGCGGCCCAAATTGCCACGGACTTCGTCGAAGCCATCATTGTACGCCACGAACTTGCTTCGTGACTCAACCTTGTCTCCTCGAATCGACAGCAGCGGGCAAGGAGAGCAGCCAGCGCATCACCAAGCCAGGCAAGGCGACGCCATGAGAGAAAATGTGAAGAGGATGGAGGGGGCGGCTAAACGGCGCTCTCATCTCGACTGCAACGGCGGCGGGGGCATCCAGCCCCACAGCAATCTGTGTCAGTCGCGGTTGCCTCGACCCATCTCCTGTCACTGCGGCGCGGGGAGTTCGGCGGCCGCTGTCAGTGTCTGCCGCCCGTCGTCACCACTCTGCGCCGGCACTTCGCGCGAGGCAGATGCAACGCCGACTGCCGCCGGCAGTGACGCAGATGCAACGCCGACTGCCGCCGGGTCGCTGCTGCACGCCCGGGGCGCCAGCGCGCCCGCGCTGCTTGGGCCCGCAGCAGCCGAAGAGGTTCGCTGCGAGCGCCGGCACTGTAAGACCGACCTGCGATGCCGAATGGTCCCCTCTCTATTCTTTCAGCACCCGCTTCGGGCGCTTTCGTTTTTCTGTACCCTGCTTTCGTTACTTTCGCCGTCCTGCGGCGCGCCCGCGCTGCTGGGCGCCGGCCAGGACATTTCAGTACGTGGCGATGGCAAGAGCCTGCCACTGAGTTTTCGACCGATGGAGGCGTCAGCATGGACTCGGAGCAATGTCGCGCTGCCGCCCGCCCTCGTCATTGCACAGCATGTGGGCACCTACGGCCCAGAAAGCGCCAATGCCTCGCAAGTGGTTCTTGCGGGCGCAGTTGCACAGGTCCCCTTTGACGTCCAGCCTGAAATTCTGGTCCCACTCACTCAGCAGCAGATACGCCCTGGCGCAGTCATTACGGTGGAGTTTCAAAACAACCCTACCTGCGGGAAACTGCACGGGAATTTATCTGCCCCGATCTTCCGAGGGGTTGCAAAGTTTACCGACCTCAGCATCAGCGAGCACGGACGAGATTATACTCTCAGATTCTGTTTCGGCAAATGTAGTGGCACCTCAGCAGACGGTGCGTGTCATGCAGCCTCCGCCGCTACCTGCTTGAGCAAGGATTTTCTGGACGTTGTCACTCCGCAGTTTGGTGTGCGCTACGGGAGGCTCGTCCTCCTACAGACACCAAGGACGTCATTGGCTGGGAATGTGTTTGGTGTGCAGCCGAAACTGCGAGTGGAACGTGCGGTGAACCGCGATTTTGTGCCTGCGCAGGAATTTGACTTCGCAGTCATTGCACACTATTCCAAGTCAGCATTATATGGTAGGCAAGCAGTGTGGGCAAATACGGCAATAGTCCAGTTCACTGACTTGCGGATTGATAAAGCAAACCCCTTCGTGACTATCCTGTTCACAGCTTGCGCCGGCGCCCCCATTGACGACTGTTCTGAAGGGGCTCCCGACGCCATGACAGCTATCACCCAGACTTTCACTGTCGTGCATAATGTGCCTCGGACGATCGCCGTGGCGCAGCAGCCCGACCAAGCTACCACAGGAGGAGCCCCGTTGGGCAGTGTTTGTAGACAGTGGCTCGGCGACATATGCAAGGTGTACGAAACCGTGCAGCCTGTTACAGTGGCCATGTTCGACGCCTATCAAAATTTGGTCGACACCGACCGGAATGGCCAGTGGGTTGCATGCACTCAGCTCCTGCAGGATGGACAAGGCCTTTCCTCGTCGATTCTTCTTGGAACACCTTCCGAGCCCTTCGAGAAAGGGGTCGCTAGTTTTACAAACCTGGCGTTAGCGCTCCCTGGAGCCGGCTACACATTGAACATCTCCATTCACGTTGGCTCATGTAAAGAGCCCGCGGCATCATCCATTATCACAAGCAGTATCGAGATCGCTACCATATTTATCGACAATCTTGGCATTTTGCGGCAGCCCAAGCGAGGAATAGCAGGCGAAATTTTGCAGGTGGTACCTGAAGTTTCATTTCGAGACGTGCACGGCAACACTATTGCAGATGGGGCAAATCTCACCGTGTACGTTGAGTTGTATAACTATACCGACGTGAATTTGCCGCCACCTGGCGACTGGTCTGATCTTGCCCGTAAGTTTGGCTTTGCGGCCACGTCTGCCGACACATTGATGTACACAACACTTTGCACGCAAGGCACGTCTAAGTCTTGTGTACGAGAAGAAAAATCGAAGAATGGCGTTGTGAAATTTGGTGATTTGGAGCTCCGGCGCATGGGCTGGTACACCTTGCGCTTTTGGGGTTGGGCACACGTTGTAATATCTGAGCCATTTTATGTTTCAAATGCTGGTGCGCATTCAGTTACTACCTTGAGGTCACCATTAGACTCGACATGCCAAGGCAAAGGTAATGGGGCTTTCGAATGTCAATTCGGAGGTCTGATACATCCACAGCCTGTTTTTGGTGTGCTAGATCGGTTTAAAAATTGGTACATAGAAGGAAATCGCATGTTTCGTATTGTCATTTTATCAGCGTCGAAGAATCCTGAGCTACTCTGCAATCAGCATTACACGCCGACCGGGTGTACTCAAAAACGTTGTCATATTGACTCCTGTCAAACGAGGAGTGTCGACGGATACGTGGTCTTTACGGACCTTAGCGTCGACACCTCTGGCCTGAACTATTTTTTTCGTCTCGACTTTGCAGATCAAGCTGATATTAGCCCAGCGTTCACCGAGACTTTCGATGTCTATTCGCCAACTGGCCTCGTTGCTACTTCTGAGCCCCCCTTTTTAGCCGCGTCCGCGTGCTTGCTCAGCCCCCAGCCGGCATTCAGGGTGCCTGGAACACGGGACCAGAGTCCCGTTCTTCCGCTTAATCAGATTCCAGTCTATGGTGCAGTTGCGAGCGCGGAAATAGTTGAGTGCTTTCGGATCACCCATGACATCACTGTGGCTACCAAAGGAGGTGGCATTCGAAACTTGCAGGCCAGCTTTACGCGCGGCGAAATACTCTTGAATGGCCGGCCTTTTTATCAAGAGCACACAGACATTCGATTTGATTCAATGGCATTGTACTTCTGCAATAATCTAGAGAGTATGAACCGATCGTTGGTCAATGTTCCTTGCAATCAGCCCTTTTGGGCTCTGTCGGCACAGGTTGGGACATGCTCAGTGAATAAGTTAGACGGCAACATCGAAGCAAGATCCGTGCCCCTGCTTTACGCATGTAGAAGTGCAAAGCGCCCCTACGATATTGAGGGGTCCGCATGGCAGTCTTCCAGTGGCCTCTCTGTCAACACTATGGTCAACGTGACACGGAGCAGAGTTGATTGTATGGATGATTCCGGGGGCACAAAGGGACTGCTAGGCAACACGACAGCAACCTTGCTGGCCGGTAACGTTGCATTCACTGATTTGGTGATAGCCGTTGCTGGCGACGTCAAGATACGGTATTCATTGCAATTCGAAGAGTCGCAACACACTTTCTCAGTAGACAGAAAATATAACGTTTCGGAAAATTATTTGAAGCGTGTTGTGGTTTTGCAAGACCCGTCGGACACTTCTGCGAATCGCATTCTCACCCAATACCCAATCATTCAGTTGCTAGATGGTAATGACAAGCCAGTCACAGGATGGAACTGCCAAGGTGCACGGTGTGAGAGCGAAGGCGGCCATGTCATCCTCAATGCCAGTGTTCTATCATCCAATGACAAGCCTATTGTGATTCGAGATCCAGTGATTCGCGAGCTCTCCACGTCGCGGGCTCTTCAGTATGAGTTCGTGCCGTTACAATCCGGCAGGGCGCATGTGGTTGAATTCTTTACGCTATTCAAAAAAGACTGCTACGGATCTTCCAAGCACACGAATGTCACCATACGTACCTCTCCATTCCAGGTTAATGGTGCTGACTTCTGGGATTTTCAGGCTCTCCACCAACCTCCTTTGGTTGTAAAAGCCGCAGAGGTGTTTTCATTTTCTGCTGCTTTTTATGACGTTTACGGCAATATGATCCTAGTTGCAGATTGGACGCGTGCGAACGTTACCATCGCACAAGGTCCTGTAGGTGCAGTGTTAAGTCCGTCTTGCAGCTTGCCGCTCCTTCCGGTGGGTCAGTGTTCAAAAGATGATCCTGTTGTCAATACCGCCAATGGGATTGTTGAGTATGAGAAGCTAGTACTCTCTACCCCTGGTGTCTACCAGCTGAAAATTATGTCAGAAGGCTTCACTGCATTATCACGCCCGCTGCAAGTTCTGCCTGGTCAAATCGCCCTCAGCTCGGTAAAAATATTTTCACAGCCTCTTCTGAGAGTGAGGGCTGGTGACATTTTAGATCCTCCGATAATCTTCGAAATTTTGGATGAATTCGGTTCTCGCATAACGAGCATCCCTGATATGAGAGTGAATGTGAGCTGGAAGACATATGAATTCCCTGACTTGCGAGTCGAGGTCGTGAACGGGTCATTACTGGCAGTTCCAAACATCAGCCTGACTGACAGTGATTCGTACGTCATTGGGGGAGAGGTTGTTTATCTGGAACCAAAGCCATTGCGACTCATTGTCACAAAGCGTTTTGGCGCATTGCCAAATGAGACGAGGATCTCGATTGCTTTTACAAGTCCGATTTTAGTTAACGCCACAGACGCCGCATACCTTGCCCTTCTTGAAGCACCCTATGCGGTGCTTGCTGCCGAAAGGTTCTACTCTCGCGTTGGAATAATCTGCATGGACCGGTATGCAAATCCGGCGACGTACACAAGCATTAGTAACATTCAGATCGACTCCTGTCAGCGAGCTTCACCTCAGACTACCACAAGGAACTGTAGCAGCTTCTCTTCTAATGTTCAGAATGGAGTTGCCTTCTTTACAGATCTACAGATTTTGGAAGCAGGAACTGTATATTTTTATGTCTATTCGGACCTGGGCGGTGGTGTTGTGGAGTTTCCAATGCGCGCGATCAATGTCACGGAAGGGAGGCCACATCACCTGCGCATTGTGAACGAGCCCATCACAAGCATCTCGGAGGAACTGATCCTGTTTGCGGCTGAGAATGGAACTTCACAGACCTTCACCCGGATCGGTATCTACGACAGCCAAAACAATATCGTTGGATACGAAATTCCTATGAGTGTGGAAATGCAATGCACTTACACTTCAGAGTTAATGGGTGTTACAAAAGGTCAAGGCGTGGATGGGTTTGCTACCTTTTTTGATCTTGTGCCTGTTCTCAAGGAAGAAATCCCAAACGAGATGTTGAGTTCAGCCGTGCCCATGACAACGCCGCAGGTGTATGGCAACAGCACACCTCCGTCGTGGACTGCGCCCATGTGCATGCTACAGTTTTCCTGCTCTACGTCGCAGGTGTTATTCTCGAGAGCTTTCTATGTGCGTTTGCTTTCGCAGGTGGAGATTCTTCATCAGCCTAAAGATGGTGGAAACCTTCAGCCTCTGGTGTTCGAAAGAATTTCTGATTTACGGACTGTTGACACAATGAAAGTCGCTCTGAAAGACCCCCAGGGATTCGTTCTTCCATCCAGAAGACTTGTGCGGATCTTAATCAATGATATTCGACCAAATCTGGGCATCACTACTGGGAGAGCATTCTGTGCGTGTGGAATTTCAGACTGCTCTACTGGCTTTCCATGGAGTGGACTCGTGGAGTTTTCAAATCTAGTCTCTACCACACCATCGCAGGAGCGACAAGTGGTTTGTAATGCAACAAATGTATACCGTCCCGTAGTTGCGTACAGCAGATCGTACAGTGTCTCAGATCTGCCATCGCTGCTCATTGAAATTGAGGGTTCTAAGATGGAACCTGGTGGAGGATTCCCGCCTCCAATCAAAGCCGTCGCGGGCAAATCTTTTCTCGTGAAGGCCAGAGTGCTTGACAAGTATAATCGTGCAGCTCTTTCTAGCCTGATCGTTAATATGGAGATTGTTTGTCCTGGTCCCTATGCATGCGTTGGGCCAGTAAAACCCTTACCGACTTTGCACCTTTTTTCGAAGAGTGGGCCTGTGCCAGGTACTGGATTGGTAACTTTCAACGTTTCTGCATCGGTTGCAGGGCACACGAATTTGCAGCTGCGCATTTTCAGTAACACGTTATCGATCGCAAACAAGACTCTAGAGGCGTTTGTCAATTTTAGTGTGATACCGAACAACGCGAGCATTGTGGTCGGTGCGCAGCCACATGAGGTGTGCGTTTTGAATGAAAGCTGTCCCTTGCCTGAGTTGACTTTAATTGATGCAAGTAAAAACGTCTACATGGACGAGGTATGGGTACAGGTGAAACTTGTAGACAACTCCACAGGCTCCGAAGTGCCGCTCAGCAGTGGCCTTGCGACCCTCGATCCTCCGGTCGTTTGTGTTGTAAATTCGTGCATGCGTCGCTCCGTGAAAGGCATGGTGGAATTCAACAGCATTCGAGTTAATGCGGCGGGCCTGTACCAATTCAAGTATAATGTGGGTGATGCCTCGTCATTTTACGAATTTCACGTGTTGCCAAAATTAAGATTGACATTGGACCTTGATGCACACGTCAATGTTTCGGCTGGGTCCAGCATCGTCAGCACGGGTAAGGACAATACTTCACTGTTTCTTGCGAAAGCCGTCAACGCTCTTGCTTTCGAGACATATCTTCCTGCCACAGAGATACCAAGTCTTGCTGTCAAGGTCAGTGCCGAGCAGTTGATGAGCGTCAATGGTGATAGCAGATCAGTTATTCTCGAGGGTGGCAATGCGTACCTGGATTCGTGTTCGAAGCCATGTAGCTATATCGAGCATGGAGCAGCAATCTTCACGAATCTGAAACTCACTGTAGCTGGGCAATACCGACTCAAGTTTGAGACGGTTCAATTCCATTTTTTTGGGCCTGCAACCAGTGTGAAAGGATACTCGGCATCGTTTTACATCAGCCCAAGCAACCTCCATCACTTGGATGTACGAGTGAGTCCAAGTGATGGGCGCGTGTCCGCTGCACCGAAATCTGGTATTAAAACTTCGCTGAATTTCCAACGACAGCCCGAAGTTGCGCCTGTCGACCAGTACGGAAACGGCATATCAGGCATTTATGTGACAGTGTCGCTGTCAATCAAGGACAGGGGCCCACCGGATCTGGGGACTATTTGCTATCCCAATCGCCAGCTTGTGAGCAGAGTTGTCGGAACCACGCGGGTGACATCGCAGGATTGGCTGCTTGGAGGCTCCGCCAAGTTCACAGACTTATCTATCGAAACGGAGGAAAATGATGACACTCTTTTTCAGCTGGACTTTGAAGCATCATCGGGTGGGGCTATGACCACCAGCAAAAGCGATCCCTTTTTCTTAACGAGAGCTGCTGCTTTGCAACTGACTGCAGCGCCTGTTGGTCGGCTTGTTGCAGGAAGTACCGTGAATCCCAAACTCAGTGTGATGGCCACTGTAAGCGGAAGTGAGCGTGTGTTCAATCTCTCCAGCCCCATGATCATGCAAGTGGTGGAATTAAAGCGGGTAGGTGGAGTCACGGTGGAAAAGGTGCAAAGTGAGTCTAGTCGTGCACCAGATTTGGGAGTGTTCTCTTTCCCAACCCAAATGAAACAGACGGGATTGGACTATACAGACGATGCATTGACGCGTGACACAGTGCTCCGCTTTCAGTGGTTAGGTCTTTCTTTGCAGACACAAGCATTTCAAGTAATTGCCGCCGCAATCGATCACCTGCTTGTTGATGTGCAGCCATCAAATCTAGATGTCATGGATATCATGAAGCCTACACCCCGAGTTCGTATACTGGATGCATACAAGAATGATTTGATGGCGGTTGATCCGCTGGATCGAATGCATGTGTCCTTGATTGCTTGCACGGGTGTGGAGGTGGCATTCGGATGTCAGATCGGCTTGAGTTCTTACCGTGAAGTTTACGCAGGCATGGAAGGGGCAGTGTTGCGAATGGGCGGGGTTCCATGTTCGGGAACGGCATGCACAGTAGATCACATTACTGGTGTCTCTGCCTTTTACGACCTGCTGATCAACGTCACTGGATACCGTTTTGCTCTGCAATTTAGAGCAGGAGGTGCAACAACGACGAGCAATTGGTTTGCTGTCACGCCTCGCAGGCCGTTCACCATTGCAATCAGGTCTTGGCCTGTGACCTCTTTGGCTGGAGAAGTGTTTGGAGAGGTGTCTGAAGGCGAGTACAGCCCTGCTGAAATCAATGTCTTTGATGCTTACGGGAAAGACGTAATCTTTGAAGAGATAGGCAAAGTAGTCGACGGCTCCGCAGAACATATAACCCTTGAAAATTCTGCAAGAGTAAGTGATAATTACTACAAGGGGCTTTACGTGCAGTTATTTGGGGCAGCCCACAATTCACTACAAAGTGGGGGTGCCGAGTGTGAACTTGAGTTTTGCGGCTTAGAAGGAACCAGGCTTTACGAGATTCTTGAATACGAAGGGGGAGAGAAGAAGAGGGCTGTGGTCGATTTTGATGACAGGGATGCGCCAGCGCCTGGTGATACGTACCGCATCGTTTATGCCCTACGAGTATCAGTCTATCCAGAGTCAGCCGGGAAACCTATGGTCACGCGTACAGAAGGAAGCCTGTTGGCGAGCGTGCAAACTCCGCTACCAGCCAACTCTCCCTTTGGAGTCGCAAAATTCACGGATCTGCGAGTGTTTGAAGCGCAGTATTATCGGGCGAATCTCACTTTTGGATCACAAGATGTTGATGGCAAAAATTGGAATGAAATATTCAATCTACCTGGCACGAGGTTCCAGAATTTGCCGAATATCATTGTGGGGTTGTCGTATGAAATCATCGGGACACAGCCACCATGTCCAGTTCAGAGTCTGACCTGCCGTCTTACTGATTTGGTGGTAATTGCAACCTCCTCCATCAACCCGATCCGGGTCACGATGCGTGATTTGGCGAATAATCGTGTGTCATTTCTCCGAGAGAAATGCCAGTCCAAGGTTTGCCAGGCAAAGGCAATTCCAACTGAAATCAATGTGACAGCCACCATCTTTCCGGACATTTCTGTTCAATCGGGAATGTCATGCAAGAGATGGAGTGGGACAACCAACTGTAAATTCAAGGACGGTGTGTGCACTTTCACGGATCTGCGGATGTATTCTTCAAATGCCTTCGCCAAGATTATCTTCACCGCCTCACTCCCGGGCAAGGATTATGTCAAGGCGACGCCCTGGTTTATTGTTGAGGCTGGTGGTCCTGTATCCATCAAATTCTCCAATGTGCTGCCCATGGCATCCTTCACCCTCGGTTTGGAAAATAATGGACGTTTTCCGATCCAACCCTCTGTGCTAATGGTGGATGACTACGACAATATTGTGCCGCGTGTTGTCACAGCCTATCTATTCAAAGTCACGCCAGGACAAAAATGTCCTGGCACAACTTGTGTATACACACGACCATGCGGATCGAATTGTCCGCTTGGTTCTGGAGCGCCCACTCCAGAACCCATGAGTGGTAATAATAAAATTGACACACTTGGAACACCAGCTACTGATTTGGCCATCACGAAAGCCGGTGTGGATTACATACTCTTGATTGATTTCTACTCCTTTCGCTCGGGTGTGATGGCGGCTTGGTCAAATGTCTTCACAGTATTTGCAGCTTCACCGAACACGTTACGTGTCAAGTCATATCCTCGCTGCCCCCTCAATAAATTAAGCTCTATTGATGAAGCAATTTTACAAACTCTCCCCCAGAAACAGCAAACGCCCTGTGCGTATGCTGGGACAACGTGGATGCCACAGTTTTGGGTTGTTGTGGTCGATAAATTTCAGAACGAATTAAAAGTGAGCTGGACTCCAATAGAAATCAAGTCGCTGCCGCAATCCAACCCCGAACGGTGCAAAGACCCGGATCATCAAATCAACCCGTTGCTTGGCATAGTGAAAGCACAAAGTACTCTCGGAACTGCGATATTTACTGATTTGCAAGTGGATTGTGTTCGAAGGAGGACGGCGGCTCTTAACAGCACGTTTTACAACCTAGAAATCTCTTCGCCTGCAAATGCGAGCATTTTTGTACAGGGAATCGCGCTACGTCCTATCTTTTTCGATATATTAGTTCTCCCCGGCGAGGCAACTCACATGCAGCTCGAGTCACCCGATTTTTCTGGGAAGATTTTCTTTGCTGGAGCATTGCTAACACCAGATCCAAAACTGAGTCTCAGGGACGCGTTCGACAACGAAGCGTGGAATTCTGAAGCAGTCGTGCTAGTTTCACTGCTCGGCGGCTTGGGCAACTTGCCTTTGATTGGAAGTCTTGCGCTGCCGTCCTATAGTAGCACAAATGCCGACGTGATATTCCCGGATCTTCGAGTGCCACGTCCTAATTTTGGACTTACACTAAAGTTTTGTCTCGAGGGAAAACGTTTTTGTGGTATTGACGATCGGACGGTAGTAATGGGTCCCTTTGATGTTTTTGATCTAGGGTCACTGCATGTTCAACACCATGTTGTTGAGAACATGTTTGCAGCCGATACGCTTGTTAGTGCTGCTGGATTACCTCCTACCTTGATCCTAAAGGACAAGAGCGGCAACACGGCACTTGCATCTGGTATCCGCATACGTGCGATGCTGAATAGCTATGAACCCGACAAATTGGTGAAGGCGGAAACAGAACCAGAGCTCCTAGGCGAGCAGGTTGCGCAATCTGTTGAAGGTAATATTACCTTTAATAACTTGCTGCTCCAGGTCAGCGGAAACTACTCTTTGTCATTCCAAGCTGAATATTCATGGACCCCCGGACTTGATAGGGCTGTTGCATCGTATTCTTGGTTGCATGCGGTAACCAGATTTTACGTCGTTCCTGCAAGAGAAAGTGCTAGCTGCAATAAATCGTCTTGCATCCTCCACCTCCTGGATCACTCAAGCAATTCAACAGCCGGATCTCCTTTCACTGTCCAGGTCCTCTTAACAGATCCTTACCAAAACAGAATTGCTCGCCGCCGCCTAAGCATTTCGCTTGGCCTTAATCCCACATCTGCAGACTTGCTTGGCGACCTTAGCGTGACAACCGACGATCAAGGTCATGCGATGTTCTCTGTAAAAATTAAGGCCGCTTGCAACCGTCTTTGGTGCGTACGCTGTAACGGGACAATCGCTGGCCAACAGGGCTGCACAGGTTCATGGATTTCAGGTGCAGTCGGGGGCTACCATCTTTTGATTGCAACTGGTGGTGTTTCTGTTCAGACCAACTTAATCGAAATCTTTCCCGATCTTGATCTTGTCGCGCACTGGATCAACATGACGACAATTGTTCAGAATGCAGGACAAGAGGTCAACCCGGTACCTCTCTTTTGGCCACTCGATAAATACGGAAACCTATTCGACACGCGTGGCATGCCTCTGGAATGGGAGATTATCTATGAAGGTATCGGATTCCTTCCATGTGCTGATGAAGAGCCAAAATGTGAGGACATGGAGGAGCGCGTCAAAGCACGAAATGAGACACGTTGTCTTGGAGCTTCCACGTCTGGCTATCGTCCGTTGCAACTTCGTTTTCGAGCTCCATCCAAAGCAGGGTCTGAGTACAGTCTTAAGTTGAAATTGAGGTCATACCATCCCGCAAACTCTCTTGTTAATAAGTATTTGCCCATGCCAACTGTCCCTGTTCAGCCCGCTCGAGCTGTCAAAATTGAGGTCGTGGAGGAGCAGATGCCAGTCTACACCAGAGGCGAGCAATTGCTTGGAGGTGGAACATTGTTTGCTTCAGCGAGGGTCTTGGACCAGTTTTTCAATCCCTTGAATCATGGAATTGTTTTCATGGATCTAGAGAAAATAGACCTAGATTTCGTTGGGGGGGAGACAATGCAGTCTGATTTTGCTAGTATTGACTCGCGCGTCTCGTCCTCTGCCGGCCCCTTGGGGGCCTATCCTACAAAAAACAACACCGTGACCTTAAAACTCTTGGTCCAACGCGGTTCGCAGCTTCCAACGCTCGCGGAGGCAGAATTTTGCCAAGATAATTTGAATCGCGTGTGCAAGTGGCCTTTCCTGAGACAAATTACGTTTTATTTCGATCCTGACCAGGACCCTCGACTTCGATATTTCGATCGCAACGGACAGCTGGTGAATTTGTTCCAACGTCAGATTCCAGATTGTACAAAGAGCGGCAAGGGCGTGTGTCCAAATATACCATGCCAGGGAGCATGCCAGCGGGCATTACAGTGTACCAACAATTCTGCATGCACAAGATTCTGCGATGAATGTCCGCGGCCTGACCGTTCTGGAATGCTAAAAGTGACTACGAATGCCTTCATTACTGTTGCGGGGCATGTCCACACCATAATGGTGTCGAGCATGGATCCTGTCTACGTTGCGGGCGGTGTTGCTTCTGTGCGTTTCGTGTTCATTGACTCTTACTTAAACGTTATTCCCCACACGGTCGACGGTCGTCCTGTAAATGTCGCATCTAGCATTTTCAACAAAACCTCGTGTTTCGAGTGCGCGTGCAATCAGCCGACGTGCGAGTTGTGTCCTGATTTGTCGCCAACAGGCGCATCTTTGGCTCGCTCTTGCGATCTCGTGGTTGTGCCAAACGACGGATATCATATCGTTGATGTTCCTCTTCCGGTGAGAACATCATCGAGTGTGCAATTCTTCTTTAGAGCCCAGCGGCCGCAGCGGCCGGGGGAATTTGCTACAGTCACCTCAACTCCTTTCAAGGTGGTGCAAGATGCTATTCATGCGATCCTATTTGATCGGAGCAACTATTCCGCAGTATACAATCAGGCTCTAGATCCGGCGCCGCGTATCTCTATAACGGACCGACACGGAAATTTATATGGCTCCGGCATTGTTGTTACAGCAAGATTTGTTGGATGTGCGAAGGCAGAGTGCCTCCCTGTCACGTTTACGACGGATACAACTGGTGTGGCGGTCCCTCCCCCCCTCATTATTACGTACTACTCATCTTACGCTTCGATGCAGAACTTCACTCTTCGAGTTTCAGCACAAATACCTCCAGCACAAATAGTCCAGCAGGATATTTCGGTGTTGTGGTACCGGAGAATCGCACAGTTGGAGCCTACTTCAGCTGTAGAACTGATAGATTTGAGAGCAGCGCTCATTGAACAACCCATGCAGCTGATGGTGCGTGTGTTGAATGCTGAGAAAACACTACCAGTTGCTGACGCCCAGGTTTCCATTAGCTCTTGCTGTCGAGGCCCCCCACTGTTCAATGATTGTCAGTGCTTTACTGTGTCAGGGGCGAAGAAAAGTGTGTTCCTTCCAGCATTTACAAACGAAACAGGACATGCATTACTGGAGGGTTTCATGGTGAGAGGTAGGGCCGGTGTGAACCAGATCTTCTCTCCTGTCTCTCATATGCAGATTAATATCGATATAAGGAAGAGAGGTTCTGCGTCACCTACTGTCGCGAAAACCATCAATGTATCAGCATATTCTGTCACATCAATTTATGTGAATGCCCAGCCTAGCAGATCACTCGTAAACAATCCTCTGACTTCTCCGGTGGAAGTGGGAGCTTGCGTCGGCGATCCAACGTTTCCAGATGCTTGTGACAAGACAGTTGAAGTAACGAGCCTTGCATACCCTTTCACCGTCAAGCTAGTGCAAAGCAATGATTCTGCTGTATCCTTCGACAAGAACGCAGCGGCGACGGGAAGGACTTCAAACGTCTATCTTCGGGACAGAAAGGCAGTGTTTGATGCAATTAGAATTACTGGTTCAGGCTCACAATTCAGGCTCCACTTCTCGCTGCCGACGATTCCGCCTCTGCACGTTCTGAGCAACATCTTTAATGTGGAAAATCCATGCTCGGTACATATCCAAGTCGCAGCATCAAGACTAACAACGGCTGGAGAACCATTATCCATCACTGCCCGTGCTTTAAATTTTACTTTGGATGTAAATCCACAGTTTCGACCCAGAACTCGAGCTGAATGGAATCCTGGATGTCTTCTATGTAAGGAAGTTAGACTTGAAGGCACGAAGGAAATAACGGCAGTTGACGGAGTTGCAGTTTTCACCGATCTGTCAGTGGCAGTGACGGGCATATACAATGTATCGTTGTTTTTCCCTGGGTCTTCAGGATTTGCTCTTGGTATTGCAGATGTCGCAACCGTCGAATTCCGTGTTGTCAACGCAGCTCCAAGCAGGTTGAGTATTGTCGTGCAACCTGGAGCAGGCGTGGAGGGCAAGCCACTTTCAGTGCAGCCAGTTCTGAGGATCTTTGATGCCTTCGGAAATCCGGTGCTGGACGAAAATGAGTTCCAGATTGTTGCCAATGGGACAACATCAATACAAGGATTCAAGTCAGAGGTCCGGGGAGGTTTTGCCAAGTTCGTCAACCTGACTGAATTTTTGTCCGCAAATTGTCGGGCAGGTGCCTGTGGTTCAATGCCAAAGCAACATTTAACATTTTCACTTTATCAAAATCTGCTGAATCCAGTGCAGCATATTTCAAACGCGGCTGCCAATTCAGCTGATTTCGACATTTTTACAATAGGGGCAGTACACGTGGTGGAAAGCTATTGGCACTCTAAATCGCCAAAGCTTATAGTTGCTGACCAAGTAGCACGATTTGACCTTCAAATTACAACGATCTTGGGTGCTAAAGTACCACTGTTCTTGATGGACCATTCGTCCACTATTACTGGTTGCGACGCATCCATCAACAAAACTAAGCACGTCGAAAATATTGGAGGCATAACTGTTGAGCTCCTCATGACGAATGCCTTATGCACGGCACCTAGTACTTGCCAGGGTTGCATCTTGACGATGTGTGTTTTTGGTGTGTGCAACAGCACGCACGTTTTTGAGGTCAGCCGAGGAGTTTATAATGAGACGGCCTTGGTAAGACAGCCAACTGCGTTTGTGGTTGGTGAAGAAAACACCATTGAGGTGCGTGTTCGAGACCAATCTGCATATCTCGCTGCAACTCCCCAAAGAATATTCATTGAGTTAAAGCAAGGCGTATTGCAAGGAAGCATAGCCAGTGCTCAGCTCCAGACGGTAGGGGTGCAAGCGTCCTTTCTCTTCAACGAGTCTGTCGCTGGCATTGCATCCTTTCCTGGGACTGCTATCTCAAAAGTCGGCGCAGGATTCCAGCTTATCGTTACGCGGTGTCCGTCAGGGTGGTCCTATGAAAAGGGGAGGCCTGGGTGCTGCAAGCCGGGCCCATCTCAAGCCTTGCAATGCGATTTGTATGGGATTTTCAGTGCGGTCACGTCAGACAAATTTTCTGTCAAGAACACAAGGCTGTCGACGATGAATGTGTTTCAGAACGAGGTTGGTGAGCATAGTGCTGCTCCAGAATTGATGGTCGCAGGCACTCGATTCGACATGAAGGCTCGGCTGATTGACTCAAAAGGCAATATTCTCGCATCCAGGCCCTACGAAGTCCAGGTAAGCCTATCGGAAAGTGGAGACGCCATTTCCAATCCGAACGTTTTGATGGGCCGGGGAGAGATCACGACTATCACAGACTTCGCTTCTGAATTTGCTGGAAGTGCACATTTCACTGACCTTGCAATCACAAAAGCTGGCAACAATTGGAGGTTGCGTTTTGTCGTGATAAGAGAGTGCGTGCTTATTGATTCGAAAGCAGAATTGTGCTCAGAGACGCTTGCAAATTTTGCGGGCTTGCAGCGGCCACAGATTACTGTGCCCCAGACCACTACGATCGCTGTCGTTCACAGTGAACCGGCAGCTTTAGCATTTTCCACTCAACCCGTCGATTCGACCGTGGGCTGGAACATTCCCACGATTGCGGTCGATCTCATCGACGTTTACGGCAATCCAGTGTCTTGCACAGGGTACAATCTAGAGCAAGATGATTTTGTCTACAGAGAAGTGCATGCGTGCCGAGATCCCACTTTTTCCTCGACGGGTCGATTTCAGATTCAACTTTCGCTACTCGCGGGTTGCTACACGCCAGATACGTGTGATGGTGCGAGTTTGACTGACGTTTCAATTTTTGAGGAAAGACGGGGCGAGACAATAGGAGGGCGAGTCAGATTCCGCGATTTAAGTGTTCAAACGCCTGGATTTAATTTCAAGTTCCTTGCTCGTGTGACATTAAATAATGGCACTGTTCTCACGCAGCAGAGTGATGAATTCAAGGTCTTCGCTCTCGTCTACGATTTCTTAGAGGTTACAGGATGTCCATCCGAAAACAGTCAAAAGGTGTTGGCTGGCGCTGCACTCCCTCCCGTCACAGTTCTCGGGGTATTCCAGGCCTTTTCTTCAGATAGAAAGTTGAAGATGCAGGCAAACACACAGGGGATGATAGATCCAGGGACGGGAATGACGCCAGGTGTGTATGCTCGGGCACGGATGTGCAGGATAAGTGAAAGTACTGGGTATTCTGTTTGCGGATACTACATGGCGCCTCCTATGGTACTTGGTGGGATTACGGAAGTCCGCTTCCATCCAAATGGTGTGGCAACCTTCGACGGCTTGCTTGCATCTGACCGAAAAGATGATGCGGCTGTGCTTATATTGGAGGTTGTCAGCCCATTCGATGGTAGGGTTGTAGAATATCGGTGCCCTTCCATTCAAATTATGGAAAGGACACCGACGCTCTTTCAGTTTTTGACAGAGCCTCATCATGCCGGTGATGCAGGGCTTGTGCTGACAATCCAACCTGTTCTAGAGGCCCTGGATAAATTTCAAAACCGTGTAAGTGTGAACCCTGAAACAGGCCAGCGAATTCGGAGTTACGCGTCGATTTGTGGAGAATGCACCTGTCCCTGCATTGAGAAACGGCAAGAAAAGGGTGTCACCATTCATGGGCCGGCACCAGATGCGCAGTGGAGTGTCTTTTCGCCATCTTGCAGCTACTGTTCGGCATCTGATACTTTCCTGGTCGATGCTGAATCGACCGCAGATTCAAGAGGTCGTCATGCATATCCCTTGATTCGTATCCTCAAAGCGGGTCAGTGGAAAATTGTCTTCGCCCTGGTTGGGAACGATTCTGTTTACTTGGCATCTTCCGCAGTCAAGATTGTGCCTTGCACCTTGAAATTTCTTTCTCATTCTGCTTCCACGAAGTTTGGAGCAGTTCAGCCGGGGGACAATCTGTGCACGAACGGGCTTTGTACATTCGAAGCCCGCGATGCTTTCGGCAATTTTATTACGGACATTTCTTTGACGTTGCAAGCTTCACTTGGTATTTTGCCAGACCGCGAGCTTGCTGGATTTACCATCCCTGAGACGTGCGCATGCACAGGTGTTAACGAAAATGCTGGCCAGTCCCCGCCCCCGTACTTGGGAGTGGACTACGGCATATCTTGCCGTGCATGGGAGACTGATGGTGAACGCGATTGCAAGGATCATTGGCCAATGTGCACGCCTGGCAAATGGTGCTGCATGTCGTGGTGCTACGTCGATAAGGCTTGTCCAAATGCCATTCCAGATGAGATCGTACCTGGCCTATTCTACTCGTATGAAGCTTGTACCAGCGACACTGCGAAGGTCAGCTCCTGTCCTTGGAAAGACCTTGGGTCTTGTCCGCAAAGAGATGTAAGGTCGAGCGCACTGTATCTGGAATCAGAGATCAGTGGGACGAAAGAGACCATGATGATAGGTGGAGTTGCATTCTTTACAGATCTTCACAGCCGATTGCCTGGCAGGTTCCAACTAGAGATTGTGGCTTTTTCTGCTGATTTTGGCACGAAATATTCATCAGAGCCGTTTGATGTGCAAGTGACTGAAACACGTAGATTGATGATTCTTACACAGCCCAATGGCAATACATTTTCTGGGAACCCGCTCGGGCACCAGCCAAGCCTCGTACTAACTGATCCTTTCGGCAACCGCGCCTGGGGCGCTGGAGGCGACAGTCTTTGTGGTGCTGTGACAGCTTCTGTTGTGAGATGGAGGGAGCCTCCTTGCCGGCACCCGCCATGTCTCGAGGAAATTCGGTATGTGTACGGGCAAGGCGTCGGTGATACCACTCATTATCCCGATAATTGCGAGAATACCGTGCTCGACCCTTGCTACGTCACTGCCACGGCACAGAACGGCATTGCTGATTATTCCTGGTTGCACGTAGGAGGGGGTGCTGCTGATGCTGTGGTGCTGAATTTCACTTCTGGTTGCTGCAGTCCAGACCCCTACAGGTGCATTTGTTCATCATCTGGGGAACCAACCAGGGCAGATCGACGCTATGCCTCAGCGGATATAAGGATTGCACCTTGCGCTTGGGTGGCCTCTAAACCCTTCTTTGTAAAGAGGATGATTGACACTATTGAAATAACTCGTTACACCTCGTGGGCTGCGGAGGCTGAAATTAGGTATGACAGGTTCAAAGTGCCGCACAATGCAACTATCAAGGGCATGTCGTTGTCGTTCGTAGCAAAAAACAATCTCATGCCTGGCGACACAGTGCAAATGCCCGAGTCACTTGTTTCGAAGCTAGTGATGAAGAATTGCAGCGACGGGCTTCCAGTATATCCCTGCCATTTACCTGTGCACACCGTGACTCGGACCCATGATGGCCAAGACTGGAATCGTTTCGGACCCCACACTAGTCATCACAGTTGGACTACCAAGTGGAGCAAATTAAGCCGGCCAAGTTGCTATCCCCGTTGTAAACCAGAGGACCTATACCATGTGATACATACCTTTGAAGTACACATAATGGTCGGTTCGCACGTGCCACTTGGCGGCCACGTGCGGCTCACCATAGACGGTTTTCGTGCTTCACATGCCGATGATACAAAATTGCCGAACAATGTAGAGCTTAACGTTACATCGATTATTTTCGAAACGGGACAAGCCTTCCCAAGTGATGTGAAGCTACTCGACTACACAGGAGCTGTGATTGTGGGTGCAGACGACACCGTGAATGTGATGCTAGTCCAAATGGATGAGCTGCCTGCGGATGCTCCCAATTCTACCCTGATTGGACGTAAGACGATATCCTCTGTAGCGGGTGTGGCAATGTTCTCCGATCTCACAGTCCTCAATATCACACGTCGAAGTCGCTTTGCGCTGCGCTTCAAAGTTGCTGCTGCTAGTTCAGTGATCACTGGCGTTTCACAGACATATTCTGTGGTGCATTCGAAGCCTGCAAAAGTGCTGATTGAATCATTTAAAAACTCTGCAGTCGTGCCAGATTTTGTCCGTGCCACTCTCGTGCTGCATGATGCATATGGCAATGAAGCTGTTTTCTCAGGTGGCATGCTTGCACTGCTTTCTATCCAGGAGTTTTCTCCATACTTGGGTGCCGCACCTCCAAAAATAGCAGGCTCACGAGTGGCATACTTTCATGGGTCTACGGCCAATTTTCGGGCCCCAGATAATTTTGCAGATTCTCAAAACTACTCCTCTGCTGCTCTAAGCGCAGCAGGGCAATATGTACTGCGTTTTGTTGCTTTCACCGATCCATCTCAAATATCCTTTGAGTTCACTTCATTTCGCGAATGGCGAGTGCGCTCCTTGTCAACAGTTTCGAGCTGGTGTATTTTTCAATTGTCCATGTATGACGAAGAAGGACGCAGCCTGATCGATGAGGGCACCGGTCGTGCCATTTACTCAGCCAGCGCTTCAGACGCTGAAGAAGATGGCGTTCCAGGATATGAAGCAGAACAAGCCCTACTTGGCCAAGGGGGCTCATGGGGCGGTCGCCTCTCAAAGGAAGGCAAAGTGTATCTAGGATGGTCTTTCGGTGTGCCTACACGTGTGGCGCGATTGGAAATCTTACAAGCCGCCCCAAGCACCAGTACATGTGTCAACTTCATCACAAGGATGATCGTCGAGGCGCGAAACGCGGTGCCAGAGATGGGGCCTGAAGATGGCTGGGTTCAGCAATTAAGTGCTGACCTTGGAGACGCAAACACAACACAAATTCTGCCCGTTCCGTTCAAGTTTGAGCCAGGAATACTCAATCTCGAAGGAATATATTCTGCAAATGTTTCAAAACATCCAATATTTGCCCATGTGCAATACAACATCACAACAGGGCCTATTGCCCGTATCTCTGTTTTAAAAGCAGACGCTGCGTTGATTGCATGGGAGCCCTTCGACGTGGAGCTCGAGGCAAGCGACGCATTGGGTAATTTGATCCGAGATGCAGACGGTCGACTACGGTTGACGAGCAAGGGATTTTCAACCGAGAGAGAGCCTCTGGGGACCCTCGCGCAGGATGGGGGCTGGAGCCCTGGATGTTTTGCTGACATGAGGAATGGAAAGGCAAGCTTGCAATGCGTTGCGCATGGGCTACCCCAGGATGCTGATAGTTATCAGGCAGGGTACGTTGTGACAGTTGAGGTGGCTTACTGCTTGGGGGAAGATTGCTCTGATTTCAAAATATCCTCTGAGTATGGAGTTGTATTCAGCGCTCCTGTCCACTCAATGGCGTTCTATTCGTGCATTCCCGATGAAATTTGCCAGAGGTACTATCGTGACCATGGCGACCCCAGGGACTGTGATTGCATTGCAGAAGAAATCGGTGAAACCAAGCCTCTTCGGGCCCTCTTGTCTCACGGTTGGTCAACGGGCCCTACCGACGATGGCGTTACCAAAAGATTCCCCTGGGTAAAATCTACCCAGCCAACACAGGTGGCTAATGAATACTACTTTGAAAAACCGGAGATCAGGTTGCTGGATGATAATGGGAAGCTCTGTACCTTCTCGAAACTCTCGGTAGATGTGTACATGTCAAGCTCATTACAAACCGGTTCAGGATGTGCAAAACTTTTGGGGCCGAATGGTGTGATTCCAATCGGACAAAGAGTCTCCTTCACAGCCCTGGGCGGCGTTGTGCGATTTAGTACGATTGGAACGCATGTAACCAATTGCCCTATCAAGTTTGACATGGAATTTGTCTTTGAAACAAAGCACATAGGACGATCCGAAGTTGATCAACTTATCGGGCTGATTTGGCTTCACACAGTAGGTGTTCCGGTCGACAAGCTTGTTCTGGAGCATCCGATGGCGAACATTGCAGCCGGCGAAAGTGGCGGTGGAGTGACGGTGGCTCTCCATGGCCGTTGCCAAGAAACGGAATGTTCGAATACCGTGCCAATCGACCGTTCAACGAGCAGAGTCGTGGTAGACGTGTTCAAGGTCCCGCGCCCTGGTGTTCCAGCTGCAAATGCAAGCTTGCTGGGTACAACAACTGCGATTTCCATCCGAGGACGGGTTATTTTTACCGACCTTTCTATGGCTCGATCAGGGTCGTACTATATGCAATTTCGCAGCGATACCATTGCGAGCTCAGTAAGGCCGCTGACAAGTCCTGTTTTTAAGGTCTCGCCAAGCCATTTTAGCATTCTCAAGGTCGTATCAGCACCCGATGCAATCCTAGTTGGTATTCCGTACTGTGAGCCAATTGAGGTGGAGCTCGCGGACATGTTTGGAAATCGCGTTGATTGCCAATTTGCTGAATGCGCGGAAGATCTATATGGATACCCCGAGCAAGTAGATTCAAGGCCTTGGTTTTTGCAGGATGGATCCAATACGAGGGTGCAGACTGAAATCGTGCGCCCGCCTGACCTACATGAACCCTATTTCAATCCAGCATTAACTAAATGTGCGGAAATTTCGGGCTCTGTGTACACTTCAGGTGTTCGAGGCTTAGTGGATTTCGGCTGCATGAGCACAGGACTTTCGGGGCGTGGCATTTCGCTACGGTTTTTTGCCCCGTCTTTTGAAGGCGGTCTAATGCGAATGGTCGAGGCTACGAGTAAGCCCTTTGTCGTCATCGCAGGAGATGTTTCACGATTATTTGTTCTCAAGCAGCCAAAAGCTTTGGCTGTGGCGGGCGAACTTCTTTCCGAAATCGAAATTGTACTTTCTGATGAATGCGGCAATCCAGTCACCACTGAAAACACGCAAGGTTTGCGTGTTTTTGCCGAAGACACGCAGCGCCGTCCACTGGTTGGGGAGTTGGTCAGAAAGACAAGGGATGGTTTTGTTTATTACAACAATGTGCAAATTAGGCAGGCATCGCAAGGAGTCAAGTATCGTCTAAAATTCTATGTGGGAGTCTTGCCTGATGTGATGGATATTACCATACCCATCGAGGTGGTGCATGCACCCGGCAAGCAGATAGCGATTCGCGATCAGCCCGTTTCAGTTGTGCAAGGTTTACGCATGTCTGCGGTGGTTTCTGTTCTCGATGAGTTCAAAAACATTGCTGAAAACGAGATGATGCATGTGATTGCGCAATTTACAAATGATGGCTGCGAGCCAGGAGCTCAATGTGCGGTTGTTTGTGAAGGAAGCATGTTTCATGGAAAGTGCTACAGACTCGTCTCTGATAAATTGACTTGGGACGAGGCGCGACAGCGATGTATTGACTGGGGAGGGAATCTGGCATCCATTGCCACGCTGACTGAAAACTTCAACATCAACACCATGATGAGGGGTGAGAGCGCATGGATTGGTCTGCGGTATTCCTATGGAAGAGGCATCTGGGAGTGGCAGGATCCGACATTATCTCCGGTAACCGTCACTGAAGGATTTACGTCGTGGGGCGAGACAAAGCCGGATGAAAGTGGCAAACAGAACTGCATTGCTTTGGCTAATGTAAATGCAGTTTGGAACTCGAATAATTGCTCACAGAAACTGAGCAGCATCTGTGCTAAGAAGATGAACAAGCCCTCCACATCAGATGAGCTAAATCTCTCGCGTAGGTGCTCGTGTTGTCAAAGGGTCGCTGGTACCAGCAAAGTCCAGGCGGTTCGTGGCATCGCTGTATTCGATAATGCATATACGTTCGCACAAGCACTGGGTCCGGATAAATACCGTCTGGTCTTCAAGGCTGTGCCCTACACTCCAACCGTCAAGGACTTGCTAAATTTTGGTGTGTTTGCCGTGTCGCAAACCTTTGAAGTGTATCCACGTACTGTGGCACTCATCACTGTGCAGCATCCCGGTGATTCGACTCCTGGGCAACCGTTTCCCATTCAGCCAATCGTCAATATGATTGACGGAAATGGAAATCGCATCCTGAATGAGGCCGCTAGCCTTCATGCTACCTTGGAGTGGGTATTCGGCGTGCAAGAAGGTTTCTACCTGAATGGTACAAGAACGTTGGCATCTAAAGCCGGTCAAGTAATCTTCACTGACCTTTCAATCACAAGTAGAGATGGCGAGGGTGCCAACAGGGCTTTTGTCATCCGTTTTATTGCAGTTGTAGGGCCCGTCGGTGAGCAAACTACGATTTTCGCTCGAACTAGGACGTTTATGATCCTGAAGCCCGCCGCATCGCTTGCGCTCGACACTCAGCCTAAAGAGGATGCGTATGCGGGTGAAGATCTTGGTACGCTGACTGTGAGGATGCTCGATCAGATTGGGAAGCTTGTGCTTAATTCAAATTTACTTGTGAGAGTCAGCGTGTATGAAGCAGCCACGGACAACAAAATAAATGACAATGTTATCCGAGGCAACAAAGGGGTGGCGTGCAAGGGAGGGCTGGCAAAATTTACAGACCTGTCTCTGGTCAAAAGTTCTGGGCAAAATCTGTACAAGCTTAGATTCGACGTCGCTGAGTTGGGGCTGAAGGTCATCTCTGCATCGTTTCGCATCAGAACTGATGTTTACGTCAGTGCCATATTCACACAGCAGCCTGTCGATGTCAAGGCTGGGGAGGAGCTTCCTGACGTGACTGTCATCCTGGTTGACAATTTCGGCAACCCAGAAGCACTTTCAGGCGTTGAAGTGCGTTTTGAAGCAATGCACGATGGTCAATCTGTCGGTCAGACGCGTACACCCCAGCCCTGGATAGAAGTGGCCAGAAACGTTACTAAGGACGGTCAGGCAGGTGCTAAAGGTCTCGCATTTACCATGGCATCCAATTACAAGTTCCGTTTTCGACTGAGAATTAATCTTGATGAGTGTAAAGAGGAACGAGCTCTGTTGCGGTTCTCCTACGAGCAAATTGGAATTATCTGCGACAGGCGATACAATCTTCGTGTCGAATCACGTGAGTTCAAGGTGCTGGCAGCAAACCCCAGCAAGATTGTCGCCCTGAAGCATGTCAGCCTATCTGCAATTGCAGGCCAGAGATTCTCGCAACAACCCGAGTGCAGGATGCTTGATGCTTATGATAATGTCGTGACCGGTAGCTTCGATGTGTCAGCAACTGCTCACGACATTAATGGTGATGGCTGTATGTGCGATTTCGAAATTGATGACGATCGAACCCGTGGATGCATATCAAGTGCCCCAGCGAAAGGACACAGCATACGTGTTTGCTCGGATGGCGACTGTCCAGTCGATGACTATGCGGATCCTGCAATAGTGCAGTCAACTGTTGAAAAGAGTGTGTTTAACGATTTGGCTTGCACAAGACAAAGTTGCCGACTCGGGCAATGCAGGCCGTATAACATATCGTGTGTTGTGTATGCCCCACCCAATTGTAATCCTTGCAGTGCTCATGTTGGTACCATCAGCATTGAGCCAAACACGTACCAAAGGCTTATACCGGGAGAGCTGGGAGTGGGTGTTGCAGGAGATCCCCTGTTTGGGAGACCTGATGCGGGATTCTATGCCGCTGCTGGAGGGGGGCTCAAGGTTACTGCCGACATGGTCAAGATGCCGCCATCTTTCTTTACTGCTGACAAGTATGGGAATTTCAATCCATCCTTGAACGGTGTTGGCAGCATTTCCATTCAAGTGGGTTCTCCTGACATGGCGGGATATTCCTTCTGCACTTCTCCCGAATCGAATAGCGGTACTAAGTGTTTGAATGGTGTGTTCTCTGCACCCGTTTTAGGCGGATTTGCTGAATTCACGGATGTCTACATCCGGCATCCTGGTCCCGGATATAAATTCCGATTTCATTTTAATGGAATCTTTTCCATAACGCCGCCTTTTGATGTTCTGCCGCCACCGCCACGTGTTATTGGTGCATTCTTCAGTCCCTCTTTCACAGGACTCACCGTGAAATTTGATGCTGAGACCAACCAGGGCGACATGGGGGATTCAATCGCATGTAACGCTATCTTTTCAGCGCCCACGTTGACAAAATTAGGAAATGGTGCAGTGTGTTCTTGGGCTGATGCCAAGACGCTGGATATAATCCTTGGCAACGACGCACAGCTTGTGCCCGAAGGCACATTGGAAGTGTCAAAACAGGCCAAGATATTCTCCCGCATCTATTTTGACAAGTTGCCGCAGACTGATGGCAGCACGAAAAATCAGAGAATTGATTTAGCATGTATAAGGTTCGACACATGGAAACTCGATCTCAAGTCGCCCTTATTGCATGTTCCTGCATGCGTACAAGTTGTCAGACCGCAGCAACTACTTGCCGCTCCTGAACTGCCAAATCTTGTGGAGGACCACGTGAGTGTCTCTGATGCGGAGCTATTTGAAATGGACGGCGAACACTACGTGCTTTCTTTGTACCGATGTAAAGGTTCCTTGGTGGAAGGGAAAGGTTGGGCATGCATGCTCAATCCCACATTGAGAGGCCCATCACAGCACTACAACCTTGACTCGAAGATATACCGATGGAAACAAGATGGCACCATGGTTTTGCATCAAGTTTTGCCCACGCGAGGTGCAACTGATTGTGAACATTTTGTGTTCGAGGATGCAATATTTCAGGGAGGTGAAACCCCCAATGATTTCTTGGTCATCGCAAATTCAATATCAGATGAGTTCAATTCACCTTCAAGTGTCACGCTCTGGGTGAGGCGACCAGAAAATTTCAACCTTTTTTCTTTGCGTCAAGAGATTACAAAACATATCGACATTCCATCGGCAGTAAAAGTGAGGTACCACGAGTATTCGGTACAGAAGTCAGGGTTCGGCGTGCTTCCCGAAAGGTCTCTGTTGCTCATAGTGGCAAATACAGGTCAAACGAATGCGATTACTGTATTCAAATGGGTACCTGGTTCGTTTCGTGCGCCTGGTGGCAAGAGCTGGGTTGATGGCAAGTTCGATGATGTGCAAGATGTGCAGTCGATACCTGCTCTTCAGGCTCAGAATATTGAGGTTTATAATGTGGGGCCTGACTTGTACCTTACTGTTGCCAACAGCGAAGAAAGTGGATCATATCGGACACCTGTTGTCATTTACAAATGGACCCGGGATGTATCATGCTCGAGTGCTGACAAGATGTGCTTCCGACCTCAAATATCTTTGCCGGCTCTTGGCGCGCGCTCGGTGACTGCATTTTCGCTACCTGGCCCGGCAGGCCTTCCCAGATACTTCTTGGGGGTTGCCAACCATCTAGAAGGCGAGAAAACAACCGAAATTTCAGCGCACTATGTGGTGGACACCTACATTTATGAGATTTATTACGACTCTAAAACTTCCCGCCTATTGCAAGCCCTTCAGAGCTACGGTGCAAATAAAATCACAGTGTTCGAGCGGTGCGAAAACGTGATCTGTGAGTCCTTTTTAGCTATTTCGAATCAGCAAGATACTTGTGGACCATACTCTTATACAACAAAATCTCATATTTTCAAGTGGACGTCTACTTTCCACACAAATTGTGCAGAGGTCACGAATGGCATGTTTCACCTCGTCCAGGAGGTGACCACCACTGCGGCGCTAAGTATGCAATACAAGAAAATGTACGGCAAACATTATCTGGTACAAGTGAGCGGTGGACCAACAGGGATCTCATTCCATCAGTTTGACTCCCTTATTCCTGTGCCAGAACCCATTGTTGAATATGCAAGTTCTCTTGGCCCCTGCAACGCATTGCAATTTGATGCGCGCAGTTCCCTGAAAAGTGGTGGGCGAGACTTTACGTCATTCAGTTGGAAGCTTGTCAGTGATCTCCCTGCGGCATGGCAAAAATCTCGTCCGGGAATGCTGCCATATGCTCTTGCAAAGCTCCATGAAGAATCCAGCGCTGTGGTCAATATCGATTCGACTTGTCTGTCTGGATTTTACGTTCACCCCGTTTCCAACTACTCCTGCATGAATTCATCATCGCTGCCTGTAGGAATCTACACAATCCGCCTGTCTATTGTCAACTGGATTGGAGCATCTGCGTACACAGATCTCGTCTTCAAGAAGAGTAGCGATCCCCTGCCAATTGTGATAATTGTTGGCCCTAGTGTGAGGACAGTCTTTGCGGAACAAGAGACCGTGTTGGAGGGCATATCTGAACCGTCATCCTGTTCGTCTGGGCAATCAACGCTGGTTCACACCTGGAGAATTGAACCACCTCTTGAGGGAGTGCGCATCAGCACGAGTGGTGATTCTTTGACGATTCCTGAGAACAGGCTAATAGCCTCCAAGTTTTACCATATTTTTTACACTGTATCACAGGGCGAATACAGTGCCACTGCACAAGTGACCGTGACAGCCAGGATGCCTAAGCCAATTGCCAAAATCGACAGCTCTGATAGAGTGATAGGTTTGAAAGCAAACGGGACTGTCTTGCTGTTGGATGCTTCACAATCGTATATTCCTGGCTACGAGGCGATGGCCTTAGCGTTTGTTTGGAAGTGTGAATATTTTGTAAAAATCGGCGAAATCGACCAAGGGTATCAGGAATTTGATTGTTCGATGTTGTCGTCGCAATCCGCGCCTCCGTGCTCTTCTCAGTTCTACGTTGATTCTGGCATGCTTGCTCTGCCGCCGTCTCGGTTGATTGATGGCGCATCAGACACCATTGTCTACACTGAAGGCTGTTTCGAGGGTTCCGCCCTTCGCTGTGATCCATCGGCTCAATACCGCATCACAGTAGCTGTAAGCGACCTGTCCATGGCCTCAGATGCATGCGAAGTGGATGACTCATTGGCATCCAAGGCGTCTGTTGTTTGGGGCACCAGTCCAAAACTTAATATTGACGTGAATGTAGCGCTCGGTCCCTTTCTAAAATCGCACAGAATTAGCAATGGTATGGACATTACTTTCATGGGAGGCGTGAAGAATGTCGCGACTGATGCTCAAGTTTCGTATCTCTGGGTCCAGATGAAGCCGGGAGGAATTCACAACATTCTCAGCCCGTTAAATATGCTGACGTCGATTCAGTCGCAGAATCTTGCCGTCAAATCTGGCTTGCTGCAGGGCAAGTATATGTATCGATTCCGCCTATACGCGTCGCTACGGGGAGACCTAGATCAAAGCGCCCTTTCCGCATGTCACGGTGCGTGCGGATGGGCAGAGATTGAGGTGGAACCAAATACTCCACCGCAGAGCGGGAGGTTATCCATTTCACCGTCTATCGGTGACGCGTTGTTAACTCCCTTCAGGCTCAGTGCAGAGCAGTGGGAAGACGAAGACCAGCCCATGAAATATACATTTTCGTACATAGACCCCGGTGGTCTTATGAAGTACATTGCAGTTTTGACTGGTAAGACACAAGCTGAAGCTGTGTTACCACCTGGATGTGAGAAGACCCCGTGCCCAGGCTCAGGCGCCCTGGGGGGGGGGTCATGTTTCCGGCTCAATGTCACTTTGTCGGTGACGGATGCTCTTGGCTCGAAAAGCGACACGATGACGAAGGCGACCGTCAGGATGCCTGATGTGCTAACGCAAGTTATAAATGAGAAAATAATGGTGAGAATCAAAGAACTTATTATGGCTGGGAATGGAGGTGGCGTCTTGGCACTGGCCGGGAGCCTTGGGGACTTGCTTAATCATCAGACGTTGACCAGGAATCCTTCTATGCAAGGATTCTACATGAACACTCGCCGAGAAATGACTGAAAGCATCCAGGAGGCCGTACAACTTCTTTTACCACTGTCTGTGGGTGATTCCTTGCACGCGTTAGGTGCTATTTGGGCAGTGTGCGGACGAGCATCCGAACTTGAGGCAACTTCCCGTGATATTGCAAGCAATCTTGTGGCGATGATTTCGGACGAAGTCTTGGATCGATTGAGCACAGGGGACAGCACCGCACAGGCGCAGGCACCCACTGTTGCGAGTCTGATGAAGAAGATCCTTGGCTCCTTACTTACGCCATCTGCAGGAGCAGGTCGCCGATCAGACACGCGAAGAGATATCGATGTATCGACTGCAATGCAAACCATTGCAAATGTCGAGAAACTGTCGAGAATCATTGCAAATGGCCATGAATTGGGGTATCGTGAAGACGTGGTACAAGACACATCCTACGTGAGTATAACCAAATTGGTGACCGAGGACATGCTCAGTAGTATGAATCGACACCTAATCGGGAGTGTAGTCGGTGCGTCCTCATTGATAAAGCCCCAAGTCGTCGCTGGCAGCATTCCTCAGGTGTCAATTTGGTTCCCGAACGGCGTCGCGCTGGATCAGAGCACGCATTACGAAGTGCAGATGTCACTGCTGTATGGAAATCCGCTGTCCGTGGGCCTCATGGAAGAGCGTCTAAAATGCCTCGATGAGAGGCAGACGGTAATTTGGAGCAGTACTCCCGTAGATGTGCCCAAAAACAACATGGGTGAAGTGATTCAGGAAAGTCTTCGCCCCAATGTCGCCACTTACAAAAATCGTGCGTGCTCTGTGCTGGGCAACGCCTTGATACTCATCGTCAGGAAGCATAGACAGGCGTCGCATGTGACGAAATTGGCTCGAAGACGCATGCAGTCGACGCCACTTATCCGTCTGCGCCTGCCGTTCGACCCCATGCTTCGCAACGAAATCAGGACAAATTTGCAAGACCAAAAGTCCGGACAACTTACAACCGTCTCGTGTGTTTATTGGGATGCCGTAAACAAAAGATGGTCGGCTGAGGGTCTTCAGCGTGTTAATTTCTACCTGGGATCTCCGATAAATGGATCAGGCGCGTATGTGGAATGTACTTCAGATCATTTGAGCATCTTTGCCGTGAGTGAGGTCCCAGCTGATTGCAAGGGCACACCGTATGGAACTGTCAAGATGGACGATTGTGGTGTCTGTGGTGGGGACAATAGCACATGCTCTGGCTGCGACGGCATTCCGAACTCTGGAAGGACAAAGGATTGCAGTGGGCATGGACGGTGCGTGGGTAACAAGTGCAGCTGTAATCCGATGTATCATGGTATCGTGTGCCATGTCCTCTGTGACCCAGCAGTCAATTGTAGTGGGCATGGTCGGTGCGCAGTTGAGTATGAGGGACTAAGTGTCAAGACCAAGAGCTACTGTGTGTGCGAAGCCTCCTATGCGTATCCATATCCCGACGATATTGCGGGCGAGTTACCGATGCCGACATGCGTCTTCGTTCCCAAGAAACAGTATGTGATGCCACCCGAACTCTTTTATGGGTTGACTGTAGGCGCACCGGCTTTCCTTGTGTGCTGCTCGTGCTGTCTCTTCTGGTGCTGCATATCCCGCATGCAGGCCAAGAAAGTGAAGACGATGAAAGGAGACTTGGAGCGCTACATGGTCTCATACGAGTCGGCCAACAAGTTGGAAGATCACGAAGTCGAGGTTGACCTGTGCATGCCGCTGGGCCCCACGAATTTCGATGCGCCTCCGAATCGCGGCAATGAAAAGGCCTTGCATCTTACGAAGGTGGACCGCACGAAAATTCAGGAAGCAACTCGAACACAAGATCTAAAACCCGAAAGCGAGGTTTTGCACAGTTCCAACAGGCCCCACCTGGGCTTTGCGGATAGTTCAGACTCAGACTCAGACGAAGACGAAGAGGATACGATGAAGCATGAGGCTCAAGATAATCGTGTCGAGCGCTTGCGCATGATCCGGGCGATGCGACAAACTGTCGCTCGTGCTGCAGCGGCCGGGCCTACCGAAAGCAACTCTGATGATGTGGAAGTTGCTGTCTAGGTACAGTCGGATACCACAGCTAGTATACCGGTACTGATTGTCTTTCTATTTGTCGTACAATAAACCCATTTGACCCTGGCGTGTGTCGGTATACATACAAATTAGCCCCCCAGAGCATTTGTTCCCGGGCGCTGAGTCGCGTTTTCTCTATCTATACATCACTTGCGTGAACATCGTTTCATCGCTTCTATCCCGCGCAGGCGACTCCTCAGCCCTGTTGCATGAGTAGTAGTTAGAACTCCGCACCACCGTCAGCACCCGCCGCTGCACCCTCGCACCGGCATCCTTAAATCATAGTTCGAGCGGCGGCCCCCACTGATGATTTATTCTATTTTGGTCGAAACCACTACTCATCGACGTTCCAATGTCCGAAGAGCAACCATTTGAAGCCCTCCTGTACTCCTACACTGTGGACTACTCAAAGCCATACTTCTTGGCAAAGAAGTTCAAGTTGTTTCCAACAGACTCAAGCCTGGTTGGCCTTTCTCCAAGCTCAGTGGTTGATGGCCAGATTGAAATCTTTGACAGCAAGTCTACCTCCGGACAAAACATTGCTGTATCAGCCGGCCTCGAGGGAAGCTGCATGGCCTTCTCTGGTAAGGCATCGATGGCGGTCAGTGCAGAAGACAAGAGTGACATTCAAACGATGCGCATTAGCGCAAGAGTTCGAGCTGCGAAATTCACCGCCACCTTCAGTTCTAAGCTTGCGTTAAATCCTCACCAATTTTTAGAACAGGGTGTCGTGGAAGCTAAGACGCGTACCCCTGGGGCATCTAGAGGCTAGAGGCTAGGGACGCGGGAGGGAGATGTGCGGAGACATACTGTAGTTGGATTGCAGCTTTACTGAAAAGGCACTTGTGAAAAGTCACGATAAAACCAGACTAAACCTAGGTTCCACAAATTGAGCTGAAGAAGGGTCTCAATTTCAACT
>Ga0315899_10000979_pt1 | contig 33385 bp, 23 predicted proteins | sample LakEriMetagenome_2_FD_203518 | JGI IMG/M metagenome (GOLD analysis project Ga0315899, IMG submission 203518) | Freshwater fungal communities from buoy surface, Lake Erie, Ohio, United States - Buoy 4 MA112 | ecosystem: Environmental > Aquatic > Freshwater > Lake | place: USA: Lake Erie, Ohio...
CGGAACGCGGCAACGCCGTATAGAAGCGCCTGCAGCGGATAGTGGTGGTGCGCCATCTCGTCGCGGAGCCGCACCGGCGAATAGCGGTCGATCGGCGCAAGGTCGTCCGGTTGTGAGATGCGGTTTGATTTGTAGTCGCAGATGACCAGTCGGTCCTCGCCGCGCACGGGGAGCCACAACATCGTGTCGACCGAGCCATTGAGCACGCCACGGAAGTCAACCCGTAGCGCGACGGATGCAAGCTCGACTGCGTAGGGTCGCAACGGGTCGTCGGCGGCGAGCACACTTGCCAGGTGCTCTCCGAGCCCCGCTACTGGCACACTCGACTCCGTCAGGCCAGCGTGAAAGCGCATCTCGTTCACGCGCTGCGACGGGCGCAGGTCGCACAGGCGCATGTCATCCCACGACGAACCGAGCGGTGTCTCCAGCACCTGCACGAGGCCCTCGACCAAGGCCTGTTCATGCCGCGCCAACAAGCCCGGCGACGCATGGCGACGGACCGACTCGGCGACGCGATCTGCGAGTGGGATGCTTTCGTCCGCTGACACGTGCTCAAGGATTGAGTGCAGCGCGATGCCGAACAGCCGTCCCGCGGGCAGCGGCCATAGCGGAAGGTCCAACGAGCCCGCCGGGTCGACCGACGACTCGGCGGATTGACCAACCTGCTCATCGTCGACGCGTGGCAGTTCATCCGGCACGATGGCACCCGGCTGCGACATGGCATTCGTGATCGCAGTGAAGGACGTCCGGGGGTGAACGATCGACGCGACCCGGATCGCAGCGGCAACTTCAAGGGACGGCGGAGCCTTTCGGTGCGGCGTCGAAGGGCGCGCTGGCAACGACCGGGGCGGTTCGATGACCGCCATACCATCCGTCGACGGGATGCGAGAGAGATTGAGGCACCCGCGGTCACCGTCACGGACCGCCACGGGCTTGTCGTTCGAGGAGAATGGTTTTCCTTCTGCGGCCGTCGGCACCATCACCGTCAAGTGATGCTTTGCTCGCGTGGCCGCCACGTAGAACAACCGACTGCGCTCGTCAAACGTCGCCGTGCGTCGCAGCCGATCAATCTCGTCGACGAGCCCCGACGCGTCGTCTGTGCTTGACTCGACCGTTCCGCCGATCGCGTGTCCGAGGTCGACCACCTTCCTGCCGGCCTCAATGTCGTGGCCTCCTTCCCATTCGACGACAGTCGCGCCCCGTCCGTCGTTCTGCGTGATCCACGACTTCCAGAGATCAGCCACGATCACGATGGGAAACTCCAGCCCCTTTGCCGAGTGGATGGTCATGGTCTGCACGGCTTCCTCGTCAGTTTCGACTCTCCGTGCGGCAGCCTCTGCCTTCTCATCGAGCTCCGAAAGATCGTCGAGGTGAGCAAGCAACTCGGCCGGCTGAATTCCCCGGCCGCGGGTCGCGGCGTGGACGTACTCGATGACGTGGGCGAAGTCGGTCACACGTCGAAGACCATCGTCCGTTCCGAGAAACACCGACGACACCGGGGTCGTCGTCGTCGGTACATCTGCCCCAAGCACGGCTGCGGCCATCGCCGTGATGCCATCAACTTCCAGAACCGTCCGCCACGAATCGAGCAGGTCCTGCATGCCAGCGAGGAAGGCTTCGTCGCGAAGGATCGGATCGAGCATCGAGCGGCCGACAATCGGACTTGCGGTGAGCACCCGCACAAGTCCGTCGTGCGAAGGACGTGCAAGTGCCCGGGCCAAGCACCTGATCGCCCTGAACGTCTCTCCCTTAGCGACTGACTCGGTGCTGTTGCTGACTGCGGGCACGCCGAGGCGAAGCAGGTCACGCTGAACTTGCTGTGCAACGGCGCCGGTGCGCGCGAGCACCGTGATGTCGCCCGGTCGAACTGGACGGGGAGCATCTCCGCCCTCGGTCAACGTGACACTGCCGTCAAGCAGATGGAGCACTTGCGCCGCGACCGGCTCGTACAAGCGCGTCTGACCCGTCGCCCCTGACAGCTCGACGAGCACCATCGGCGCGACTCCCGACACGACTGATCCGCCCCGTTTAGCTCGCACTACCTCAAATCCGATTGATGGCCCGTTGACGACGCCGCCGAACCGCGCACCGTCGAGCATCACGTTCAGCGCTCCGACGAGATGTTCGTCACTTCGGAAGTTCGTCGTCAGAGTGCGACGTAGGTCGTCCGGTGTCTGCCCGACTTGGCGCAGGTACGCGTTGACATCGGCCCCACGGAACCCATAGATCGCCTGCTTCGGATCACCGATTGAGATCAGCCCTCGTCCGGCATCTGATCCGGCACTTCGGAAGAGTGCACCGAGGATCTCCCATTGCTGTACATCGGTGTCCTGCGCTTCGTCGACAAGTACCCATCGGAAGCGCGACGCAAGCGCCTCCCGGACCGACTCGTGCTTCCCGCCACACAGCACCTCGTGTGCACGGCGGATGAGTTCGTCATAGGACGGCTTGGCGGCGAGGACGCGGCGCACTCGGGTGAGCACGTCATCGACAACCGTGCGCAGCTCATTGGCTACGGCACGTCGTGCTTCCGGATCCAAGTCGCCCACACCAGTCGCGAGCACCTGGACTGCCTTCGGGTGCGACAGGACTGTCTCGATGACGTCGACGAGCGCGTCAGCATCGAGGTTTCGCTGGAGGAATCCCCTCGCAGAGTCCCGACCCCCCTCCCGACCCATGAGCAGCACCTGTGCGTCGTTCACCGCACGCGCGATGGTCCTGCGGATCGGTTCCTCCTCGCTGCCGACCTCGATCTGTTGGGACGCCGATCGAAGCACGATTGAGCAGAACTGGTGGATCGTCATGATGTTCGCGGTGTCGAATGCTGCGATGGCGCGCTGCAGTCGTGCCGCGCCGTCGGCCGGATCCGCAACCGCCCGCAAACCAACCAGGAACGGATCGTCGGGAACCTCCGCCGAGCGAAGTGACGACTCGGCCTGCACGAGCATCCGTCGGATCCGGTCCCGTAGCTCTGCGGCTGCGTTGCGGGTAAACGTCGTGACGAGCACTTGGCCGATCGACAACTGTTCGTCGGCCACGAGCTCGCGTGTCAACAGTCCAGTGATGGAATAGGTCTTGCCCGTTCCTGCGCTCGCCTCTACTGCGAGGCCATCGACGAGATTCTGTGTGCTGAGGTCCAGGTTCATTCCGGCACCGCTTCAGAACGCTGCGCACGGTTGGCCATCCCCACGAGGTAGTAGGGGCGTTTGGTGACCTTCCCGAGACCACCCTTCTTGAGCACGGGCGGCGACCACCAGCGGCCCAAGAGTGCTCGATACTCAAGGATCGCCGGGACTGCACGCTGAATGGACTCGATGTCGGGTTCGTCCCCGAACATGATCCGCTCCTCGTAGCTGTCTTCTCGGACCTTGTCAGAACTCTCCGGGTGCTCACCTACTGCGATCCTGCGGCGGAGATCCTCACGCTCCGCGGGTCGAGGCGGATCTGCAGCCACCTCTTCGGCCCACTTCTTCGCAAGTCCGGAAAAGTCCGGGATGGGAGCGAGCGCCGCGAGGCGGTGCAGTGCGACGAGTTGCCCAAGCCACGTACGAGCATCGTCCTGCGCCAACATCGTGGCCATCGCGTACCGGTGGAGGATCAGGGCCGACGACGCACCGTGCTCGTCCTCTTCGGGCTCCCCGTAGCCCGCCACTTCCAATGTGCCGTCGCACGCCGATCCGGCTGCTGTCGCCACGATGAGCGCGACGAACCGCTTCGCGATCGTCCACGCGGTGGGCTGGCGTTCGGCGAACGACACCTCGAGGAACCAGTGAGAGCCACTCGTCATGACGTCTGGCTCGTCCTTCTTCTGCTTCACGACGACATCGGCGGTGAGCTCAATCAGCGGTGGGACCGTCGCCGTCACTATCACTCCACCGCAGACGACATCCACCGCTTTCATCTCCTCCGCGATTCGCCACGAGCCGCGCGGCAGCGCTGCGGTCGCGCGGTTGATCGACGCCTCGACGGCAGACTGCGCCCGTGCCCTGCCGCCCTCGGTCACTGGGAGGAGATTTCCATATCGTCGTGCTGTGGCCGCCGAGGTCAGCACTGTTGGATCACCAGCCACATAGGTGGCCCCCGCAAGGACTGCCCGACGCGTCGCGTCAAGGTTGAGCGGGATTTCCTCCCCGTCCTCATCCACCTCTTCGTCTTCGAGGTCAAACCTCGAGATCTTCAGGGAGTGCTCCAAGAACACCGACAGCGGCTTCTCCACAGCTGCAACCAGGTTCGAGACCGACAGCTTCGACGGCGCCTCGCGAGCAACCGGCTCCCAATGCGCTGCCGTGACCGCAGGGCCCCCCTCCACGATCCGCCGTGCAGTGTCGCGCGCACCTAGGTCGTGCGACCAGATGCGGCCGGGGACCACGGCATCCGTCCTGAAGTTTCTCGTGCTCAGGGAGTGGCGGGGGTGCAGCACCTCGAGTTCGAGGTGTGATGCGTCCCGCACGGGCGCCCCAATGGCGCGACAGGTATCGAGGAGTTCGGAGATCGGTACCGGGGTCGGTATCGGATCGTTGTTCTTCAAGCTCTGTCCGTTGCAGCAGATGACCAACCGGTCGGAAGCCGAGAGGACAGCATCAAGGATTGCCCGACGCTGTTCAACCCGCGGATCAGGGTCTCCAATCAGCTGTTGACGTCCGATGAGGTCGTCACCCTCGGAGTCCCCGGCTCCCAATGCCTCATCGTCGACACCGACAAGGCAGATGACCCGATATGGGACGAGGCGCTGCGAGGCCATCGACGTCGCCAGGACACCGCCAAAACGCGAGAGACGGGCGTCGGGGCTGCCGTCGAAGCGGTCGGCGAGACACGACGCCACGTCGGAGAATGGCACCGCCGTCGTGTCCCCGAGCTGCGCAAACTCGGCAAGTTCGCCCGATGGCACGGATAGCAACGGTGAGTCCTCCCCGCAGAGGGCGACAAACGCATCTTCAATCACTGCCGCCCACTTGGCTGGTGTCCGATCCTCCGACTGCGCATCCACAAGCGACACGAGCGCACCAATCAGTTCTGCGAGCTTTAGCGCAGACGGCAACTCGTCGGCCTCTACATCCGGAAGCGGGTGCACACCTGTTACCGCAGCAGTGACCGCAGGAGCCGCAACCGCGCCGAGGATCAATCTCTGCACCGTGTGCAGCCAGGTGTGCCGTTGTTCAGGCTTCCCGTCGCCATCGACGATGTCGACACCTTCTCTGGTCCGGTGCGCTGCGTCAGCTCCCCAACGTTGCTCGGCGCGCGCGATCCACTGCCACCACTGATCAACGTTGTCAACGCCGTGTGATGCCAGCAGTACCGGGTCTCCCAACAGCGCCTGCACTGACGCGGCGTCCAGCCGGCCACCAACGGCACGAAGGAACTCAACGAAGACACGCGACCCATCGTCGATCCGCTGCAGCGCACGATCGGCGACGACGAGCGGGATTGACCACTCCACGCTGCGTGAATCCACAAAGGTTCGGCCAAACGTCGCCCGAAGATATGGCGCCATCCGCTCAATGTCCGGTGACATGACCGCGATCTCGTGGAGCTGCAATGTCGGGTCGTCCTGAAGCGCGTGCACGATCGCGTCGTGGGCAACCTCGCACTGCCGAGCCGGGCCATGGCAACGATGCAGCCTCAATGAATCGTCGGGTTGCGTCACCGCGGACACACCTTGAATTCCGTCACGCACCGACGCCTGGAGTACCTCAAGCAGATTCCGTGGTCGGCGCGGCGAATCCGGCCGATGGGGAACGCAACCCACTCCTGATCGACCCAGCAGCAGTTGGGTCTCACGTGTTGCTCGCAACCACCCGAACGACAGAGGGAGGACGCTCGTTGCGAGTTCGGCCGGCAGCGACGGAATCGTCCGAACTGGCAGCGCATCGACACCGTCTTCAGCCGCCGAAGTAGCCGCCCAGGCGCTAGCCAGCACCGGCGACGGATGCACGAACACCACGGTCACCGCCGAATACCGAGCAATCGCTCGCAACACCTCAATCTGGTGCTGGCCAAGCGCACTGAACCCGAACACGAGTAACCGCGACGGCAGCGCGCTACGGATGATCGGTGACGGATCAGCAAGCTCGACCTCAAGCCTTGACGGGAGGCTTGGAACACCGATCACCGCCCGAAGGTCGCGCCACACGTTGAACTGCCACTGGTCGTGCTCAGAGAGCTCTGCGGAGAGCCCGTCGTCGGGACCGTCCGCAACCGGTGCAAGCGAGCGCGCGCCCTTCTCCCACAGCCGGATCATCGCGGGACGACGGGCGTGGTAGCGGTCGAAGCGGTCGGCCATCCGGCTCGCGAATCGCAGTGGGCCACCTGCAGCGGCGGTGCGCGCTGCGAGGAGATCCCGCCACTTGCCACTCGCACACAACGGCAAGAGCGCCGCGGTCATCGCAGACACCGACCACGGGTCGTCCTCCGGGCGGCCGGGCATGAAGTGGTCCAGTACACCGGGAAACCGGAACGAGATGTTCGCTGCGACGCCGTCACGGCCACTGGTCGCACCAAGCCGAAGCGCCACCTGCTCTGTCAACCACTCGCGTACGCCGACTGACGGCACGACGACGGTCATCTGCTCGAAGATCGCCTCCGGTGTGGCCGCGGCCGACGATTCGAGAAACCCGATGGCGTCACCGAGCCCTTCCACGAGACTGCGGACAAACTTGACCTCAAGCGATGGCGTCTGCGCCGTCACGCCACCCTCGCCACGAGCACGCCGAGCGCGGCGAACTGCAGCACGGCGGCGACCACTGTCATCACGTGCCACACCTCGTGGTAACCGAAGACGAGCGGCCTCAGCCGCGGACGCTTGAGATAGAACAACACTGCTCCCACGGTGTAGATGACGCCACCAAGGGCGTAGAGCGTGAGGCTGAACCAACCGGTACGGGATTGAGCCCAGGGCAGCACCGCGATGACCGCCCAGCCGATGACCAGGTAGAGCGCCGCCGCGGTCCGCCGTGCCCGCCAGGCGACCTTCAACCCCATGCCGACAGCGGCCATGCCCCAGATCGCCGCGAGGAAGATCCACCGCAACGGACTCGGGAGACCGAGCAGGCACACCGGCGTGTACGTGCCCGCGATGAGTACATAGACCATGGCATGGTCGAGCTGCTGCATGGTGCGTTGCGCACGATACGACCTGGTGAACAAGTGGTACGAGGCCGACGTGGAATAGAGCGCCATCAGCGACACGACGTAGATAGCCACTGCGATCCGAGCTAACCCACTGGGAGTGAGCAACGCGAGCACCGCGCCCGCAGGAATCGTGCACAGCAGTGCAACGGCGTGGATCCGTCCGCGCCATGTAGGACGCCAGTCGCCGCTTGGATGGCTGAACACCGGTATCCGGCCCATTGACACTGAGACTAGGGCTCCGATCTGACACGGATGGGTCGTGCGCCGTAGCGTTCCAAACTGTGACGACGATCTATTCCGTGGCCCTCGCGGCGTCGTCGTGGAACGACGAAACCCGAGATGGCGTCGTCGCCCTTGTGGACGAATGGTGCGAGCGGCTTGCTCCGGCGGGTCGGCTGCCTGCCAACGCGGCGCTCCGTACGTTGCGGCCGACTGGGAGCAGCGAACGCGATCCTGTGTACCGCATCCAGTACTCGGAAACCTTCCAGCGGGAGGGGATCGAGCGCGCAACCATCGTGACGGTCCTCCCTCTCCGTGGCGCACTGACCCTCGAGGCCAGAGTCATCGAGACGGCCCTGCGTGCACTGGTCGAGCCCCTCCGATCGCGGCCGGCGCTACCTCGCACTGGGCTCGTCGACCTCGTGGCCCGCGCCGCCGAGGCCATGACCGTGTACGACGCTGAGCACCGCGTCCGTGACGTTCCCCAACGGCTCTCGGGCTTCGTCGATGGTCAGGCACTTGCCGCACTGGCCATCGCCCCCAGCCGAAGGTTGCCGATCATCGTGGACGTCGTCACAGGCCATGGCGCCGGCGCCGAACGCTCCGCGGGCGTGGCCCACGCGCTTGTCGGGTTGGCCCACGTCGCGCACATTGCGAGCGACGATGCCATTCGGGGATTCAACGACCTCTGGGGTTCCGAACTCGTCACCGCCGCCTATCCATTGATTCTCTGGCCCGGCAGTCATCGCCCGCAGGAACTCAGCGCCAACGCCCGCGGCACCGATTTCGTTGCGCCGGTACTCGCCGCCGCAACATTCGTGCCACCGCTCATCGTGCCAGCACCGCCCCGCGAACCGCGGGCGGACACGCCACAGCAACCAGTAGCCGCCCAGCCACCTCCAGTGCATGCGGTCGCCGTGGCGCCCGCAGCACCACCCGCTCCACAATCAGTCATCCGCGACGACGACTCGCGGACTATCGCGGTAGAGCTCCAGCGCACCGTCGACCAGCTCCGCGCGCGCCATGACGAGGACCGCCAGCACATCGACATCCTCGACGAAATCCTTGAACAGACGGAGACCGAGCGCGACGAGCTCTTCGACCGCGTCAGTGAGAGAGACGAGGAGATCGAGCGCCGGGACGAGGAAATCGAGCAGCTGCGCAAGAACATCAACGTCCTCATCTCCCGTAACGTCGAATACGAGATCTACCGCGAGTCGCAGCCTGCGAGCATCGTGGTCAGTTCCGTTGCTGACGCCATCAACATCGCGGCACGGCGCTGCACCAACCTTGGCTTCGCCAAGGAAGCCTTCGAGACGGCGGAGGACCTTGAGGGTCCCGACCCGAAGATGCTCCTGCGCGACCTCGCACGACTGAATGACGTGGTGGCCGACTGGCGCGCCAACAAGGTGTCGCACGCGGGGCTCGAGAGTTGGGCAAAGGGCACCGCCGGCCTCGACTATGTGCCCAATATCGGCGAGAGCACCGCGCAGAAGCACACCGACTACTACGTCGCCACATGGCAGGGCGGGTTCGTCCCACTCCGCGCCCACCTCAGGCGCGGCCGCGGCACGCGGCTCATCCGCGTCTATCTCCACGTCGACTCTGCGACAAAGTCAATCGTCGTCGGCAAGGTCGACCGCCACGGTCCCGACCGCACGTCCTGACGACGCGCCACCGCGGCGCACAACCGCCGCGCGCACGGGGCTCTTGCAACCACTCGCCTAGCGTGACGGCATGACCTCCGCCGTCTACCGCCTGTCCGACGACTACATCGAGCGCTCCGCCGCGCTCGATCCCGGCACCGCGACCTACCTCGGCATCGCGGGACACGACCACGAGATGACCGACTTCAGCCCCGCAGGGCACGGTGCGCGTGCTGAACTCGACCGGTCGACACTCGCCGCATTGAACGCACTCCCCGCAGACACTGACGACGACCGGCTCGCTGCGGGCGTGCTTCGGGAGTCGCTCGAGATGTCCGTCGCAGAGCATGAGGCCGGCGAGCACCTTCGTGCGATCCGAGTCATCGCTGGCGATGTCGACTCGGCCCGCGCCGTGTTTGATCTCATGCCGATGGAAACCGCCGACCACTGGTCGACCATCGCCGAGCGACTCGACAAGGTGCCAGCCGCGTTCGTCGGGATGCGCGAATCATGGTCACTGGGCATCTCGCGCGGGGTGGTGGCGCCGCGCCGCCAAGCGCTCGCCGTCGCACAGCAGTTGGAGGACTGGTCGGGGCATTCCACTGGCGCGGGCTTCTTCGGTCCGTTCGTCGAGCAAGCCGCGTCGATACCAGGCGCCCCCATTGACGCCCTCCGGCGCGCAGCCGCCACGGCCAACGACGCCCTCGCCGAGACCGCGTCGTACCTCCGCTCAACCTATGCGCCAAAGGCCGATCCGAACGACGGCATCGGCCCTGAGCGCCACGCGCTTGCCCGTCGCCGTTGGCTCGGCATGTCAACCGACGCGGTGGAGACCTATGCGTGGGGATGGCAGGAAGTGCGTCGCATCGACGAGGAGATCGGCAAAGTCGGCGAGCGCATTCTTCCCGGTTCGACACCTGCCGAGGTGCGCGAGCTGCTCGACACCGACCCCAACCGTGCCATGCACGGAGAGGGAGCGTTACGAGACTGGCTGCAGCAACTGATGGACGAGGCGCGCGACTTCCTCGTGTCGGGTGGCCACTTCGACATTCCTGCATCGATCCACACGTGCGAGGCGATGATCGCGCCTCCGGGCGGTGCCGCTGCGATGTACTACACCGGTCCGAGCGAGGATCTCTCCCGGCCAGGCCGCACGTGGTATCCGGCCAACGGCCGGTCCGTGTTCCCCCGCTGGGGCGAACCGACCACCGCATACCACGAGGGTGTTCCCGGACACCACCTGCAGGTCGCCACGGCCACCATCAACCGCGACCGGCTGTCGCGCTTCCAGCGGAACACCTTTGTCTCGGGTCATGGTGAGGGATGGGCGCTCTACGCCGAACGGCTGATGGACGAACTCGGTTTCTTCGCCAACGATGAGTACCGGCTGGGCTACCTCTATGCACAGGCGTTTCGCGCCGCACGCGTCGTCATTGACATCGGCGCCCACTGCGGCCTGCCCATCCCCACGGACAGTGGCTGGCACCCCGGCGAGCACTGGACGCCAGAACTGATGCTTGAGTTCCTCTCCGCGCGATCGTCGAGTGACGACGCATTCAACCGATCAGAGATTGACCGTTACCTTGGATGGCCGGCCCAGGCGATCTCGTACAAGGTTGGCGAGCGCGTGTGGCTCGACCTGCGCGACGATGCAAAGGCGCGACTCGGTTCGCAGTTTGACATCCGCGCATGGCATGCCCACGGCCTGCGACTCGGCAACCTTGGGCTCGACTTGCTCAAGCAGGAGATGGCGCGCTTCGGTACCTGATACCGCGCCGCGGCGTCCGACCGCTCCTCTAGTCAACGACGACGATGCGCGTGCCGGTCTTTGCCCAGCGGAACATGAACACGGCGTCCGCGGTGGACGAGCGAAGGCAGCCGCTGCCGAGCGGCGTGCCGAGCTGCTCGACCGTCTGCATCGGGCGGCCAAACTGCTTCGGGATCTCGTGGAAGCCGATGTTGCCGCCCTGCCGGCCGATGGCGAACCGCGTCATAAATCGGAACGTCACACCTTTCAACTCGGGACTGAAGGAGTTGAGCGACTGGCTGAACACCTTGTACGAGCCCGGGCGGGGCTGGGTTCGCTGACCTGACACGGGGAACGATCGGATTACCGCACCAGACTCGTCCACCACCCAGACGTACTGCTCGGACAGTGAATACACCGCACGACGGCCGGTGCCTGAACCCTCAGGGAGCGGCCGCGGTGCAAACGGGTCGATCGTCGTGGTGGTCGTGTCCTCGGGAACGGTCGTGTCGACGGTGGTGGGCACCGCGGCCACGGCCTGCGATGGGAACGAGGTTCCAGCGAATGCTGCACCGGTGCCGACGAAGGCGAGCACGAGGACAGCAGCGACGGTGGGAGACGCGCGCACGGTTGTTGAGCCTACGGGGAGCAGGTGCCCGATGCGCTCCGGGCGTCTACGCCGACGAGGGCTGGCTTCTCATGTGCACGAGACTCGTTCCCACGGCTGCGACGGCAACGCCGAGCGCGTTGCCAAGTAAGTCGGTGGGTTGGAAGGTGCGGATCTCCGTGAACACGGGCTGCAACGCCTCGACCGACGCACTCCACACCAGCACCCCGACGAGCGACCACCAGCGGAAGCGCCGCTCACGGAACGATGCGGCGAACAGCGCCCCCACCAGCGCCCACGACGCGAGGTGAAGATCGAGGTCTCCTTTGGGTCGATGCTGCAGCACCGTCGACGCCCCCTCACCGGTGCCCCTAAGCCCCTCAATGAGCGAGTTTGACCATCCGATTGCCTCGTCGGACCACATCACTGCCGTGACGACGACGATGGCGAGAAATGCCGCCGCGCGCACTGCTGCGCGGAACGTCACGCGACGCGGACGGCTCTGCGCACCGGACGATCCCAACCAGGTTGGCCCGTCGACTTGGGGCTGGGCCAGAGACCCGGACCCATCTCGACCATGCCGTGGTGCGCGCCGTATGCACCGAGGAGGTTGAGGAAGGGCGAAGCGGGAAATGCCTCGGCGCCGCGCACTCCCGTACCCTTCCAGTGTCCCGTGCTCAGCAGCTCGAGCGCCACCACAGGGCAGATCGCGGTCTGCCACAGCACGGCCTGCGATCCCCAGTCACGCATCGTCGTCTCGTTGTCCGCGACGTGGTACAAGTACAGCTCGCGCGGCTTGCCGTCATAGGTGCCCTTCACCCAGGTTCCCGCACAGGTTCGTCCGTGCATGAGATGGCCCAACTTCGCTGGGTTCGGCAGCACCGCAGCCAAGACGTCGCGCGGCGCCACCGACACGTCGCCAACGCGCACGTGCTCCTTGCTGTCGAGGCCAAGGTAGGCGAACGTCTTCAGCCAGTCGATGAACTCGGCGCCGAGGCTGTACTTGAAGGTCACCCGCTTGCACTGGATCTCACGCGGGATGAGTAGGACTTCTTCGTGCTCGACGTTGACGCACTCGCTCGGTCCGATACCCGCGGGGAAGTGAAAGATCTCCGGCTCGCTGAAGCAGTCCGTGGTGTGCAGTCCCCGCTCGGAGTCCCACACGATCGGCGGATTCAACGTCTCCTCAATGGTTGTCCAGATCGAAAAGGTCGGGGCAAACTCGAGTCCGTCGATGGAGAGGTTTGATCCATCGCGAACCCCGATCTCGTCGATCGTGTCGAACAGGCTGTCGGCGGCGTACCTCGCGAAGACATCGCTCAGCCCTGGCTCGACGCCCATGCCCACGAGGGCGAGGATTCCCCGCTCGCGCCACGCCTGGTCGGCGTCCAGCTGCGCCTTGCCGAGCGGGACCCCGATTTCCTCGTAGGGGTTGGTGGGGTGCGGCTCGCTGAGATTCATCGCCATGTCGACGTAGTTGCAGCGGCTCTCAAACGCGGCTTCGAAAATGGGCTCGTTGAGCCGCGGGTCGCAGGCATTGACCACGACATCGGCCTTGACGTCGTGGATCAGGGACTTGATCTCTTCCTTGTCGCGCGCATCGACACCGCGCGCGGTGAAGCGAGTCCGATCATCAAGCTGGTTGATGGCATCCTCCGCTCGCGCGACTGAGATGTCCGCGAGGATGAACTCGTCAAAGAACGTGCGAGTCTCCGCGATTGAGGCCATGGAGGCACCGACTCCGCCAGCGCCAATCACCAGAATTCTCATTGTCAACCAAACCAGTTCATCGCGCGCGCAGCCGCGTGCGCGCAGCATTGATTCTATCGGTTTTTCAAGAGAATCGCCTTCACGAACTCCGTGGAACTCGCATACCCGACAGTCAGCGCTGCAAGAAGCACGAGCACAAGGATGGAAATTGACTGCATGCCAAGTGGAGCCGCAAAGGGAGAGAACGGCAGCGCAATCCCGACGACGGCGACTGTGGCGCTCGCCCATGCAAGTGAACGACCGGGTGCGCTCCTGAAGAACGGTCGTTGGGTGCGCAGGACGAGCAGTGCGACCACTTCCGTGAGTAGGGACTCGACGAACCACGCCGATCTGAACGCAGCGTCACCCGCATTGAAACCTGCGCGGAGTAGGACGAACGTGCCGATGTCGAAGACGGAACTGACCGCACCGAACATGAGCATCGCATTCCGGATCTCCCGGACGTCCCACGACCGCGGTCGTTCCACGAGTTCTGGATCGACGCGATCGCTCGCGACGGCCATCGCCGGCACGTCCGACAGGACGTTCAACAACAGAATCTGGCGGGGCAAAAGCGGGAGGAATGGCAGGAATACCGAGGCGGCGCCCATCGACAACATGTTGCCGAAATTCGCGCTCACGGTTACTCGGATGTAGGTGAGAGTGTTTGCAAACGTGCTGCGTCCGAGCAGCACACCGTCGGCAACCACGCTGAGGCTCTTGTCGAGTAACACCAGCGCCGCAGTCTGTTTCGCAGCGTCGACGGCGGTGTCCACCGAGATGCCCACGTCCGCGTCGTGCAGTGCCACCGCGTCGTTGATGCCGTCGCCAAGGAAGCCCACGGTCTCCCCCGCATCGCGCAGCGCGGCCACGACGCGCTGTTTGTGCAACGGTTCGACTTCGGCAACGACGTCAACCGTTGCGCACCGCGCAGCGAGCTCGTTGTTGTCCATTGCGGCGATGTCCGCTCCGGTCAACACCGTTGATGCATCAAGACCCACCGCGCCAGCGATGTGGGCGGCTGCAAGACGGTTGTCGCCGGTTACGAGCACGATGCGCACCCCGAGTCCCTTAAGCCGCCCGATGGCCGCCACTACTCCCGCCTTTGGTGGGTCGTGGAATGCGAGCAGTCCCCGCAGCACCATGTCGCGCTCGTCGCCGACGCCGGTCGTCGTCGCACCGGGGAGGTCCTTCGTAGCGACCGCGAGGACCCGATATCCCTCGGCACTCAGTTGGACGAACTGGTCACGCACGCGGGATTCCATCGCGGACAGCGGAACGTCCGACCCTCTGGCCCTCGCCCGCGAACACACCGCAATCACCTGCTCGACGGCACCCTTCACGACAAGCACCGTCGTCGCGCCGTCACGCACAAGCACGCCGAGGCGCTTCCGGGTGAAGTCGTAGGGAATCTCGTTGAGCAGGATGCCCGCGGGCCGGCCACCGGCGCCCACGATCGCTTCGTCAATGGCGTTAGAGGTATGGCGCTGGAGCGAGGCGTTCAGTGCGGCCAGCCTCAGCACCTCGGCGTCGTCTTCACCTTCGACCGTGATCGCTCTGTCGAGCCGAACCGCACCCTCAGTGAGCGTGCCGGTCTTGTCCGTGCACAGCACCGACATTGCGCCGATGTCCTCGATGGCATCGAGCCGACGGACGATCACCTTCTGCCGAGCCATGAGGCGCGCTCCGTTTGCTAGAGACACCGAGACGATCGCGGGGAGCAACTGTGGCGTGAGGCCGACGGCGAGTGCGAGGGAGAAGAGGAACGACTCACTCCACGGACGGTTGAGCACCACATTCACCGCGAAAAGCGCGACTACGAGGACGGCCACGACCTTGACCAACATCCTGCCGAAACTGGCCATGCCACGCTCGAACCCAGTGGTGACATCCGCGCCACTGAGCGATGACGTAAGTGCGCCAAACTCGGTGTTTGCGCCGGTGTGCACCACCACCGCGTCGCCCGTGCCGCTGACGATATGCGTTCCCATGAACACGCAGTTGAAGCGCGCACCGAGTTCCGTCGTTTCAGCGAGTACCCCAGCCCACTTGTCGTCGGGGGAAGACTCGCCGGTCAGCACGGCTTGGTCAACGACGAGTCCGTCCGTGACAAGTAGGCGCGCATCGCCCGGTACGAGGTCTCCGGCGCGCAGCACCACAACATCGCCGGGCACCACTTCATCGATTGGTACCGACAACTCCCGCCCATCGCGCCGTACTTCAGTCGCCACGCGGATCTGCGCCACCAACGAGTCGACCGCACTGCCGGCACGGTGCTCCTGCCAGAAACCCAGCGCGCCGCTTGCCAGCACGATCCCGAGAATGATGGCGCCATCGACCGTCGCGCCCAGCAGCATCGACACCACGGTCGCGGCGATCAGCACGAGGATGATCGGATTCTCCACCTGTGCGACGAAGAGCCTCCAGCCCCGGTGTCCGCGCGGTCCCTCGATCGTGTTCGGTCCGTGCTCGGCCAGACGGCGGCGTGCCTCCGTCCCAGTCAGCCCGCCGCGACCCACCGACAACCCGTGGAGTAACGCAGATTCGGGAGCCGACCAGAGTTCGTGTGCGTTGCGAAGAGAGGAACGCGCACTTGCCATTCGGACAGTGTCACGGTGCACCGTGCCGCGGACACGGGACTCCAGTCCCTCACCTGCACGTCGCAAGTGCACCCGTCAAAGCGGGCGAGAGTCGCTCCAACTGCCGTCGCAGGCCGGCCCGACAATGACGAAGGCCCGATCCCTTTCGGAGACCGGGCCTTCGATGTGGTGGCGGGGGCAGGATTTGAACCTGCGACCTTCGGGTTATGAGCCCGACGAGCTACCGGACTGCTCCACCCCGCGCCGATTGCTCTGCACGGTAGCGACCCAACCCCGTCACAGCAACCCGACAGGTAATCTCCGGACGATCGTTGCGCCCGTCGCACGAACCACTGACATGCCGCTCTTCTCCCGCTCACACAAGGCGTCTGCAGACGACCTCGCCTCACTGCGTGCCGAAGTCGAGGCACTGCGCACCGAACTGGTGCGGCGCACCACGGACCTCTCGCTCGTCACTGCCGCCGCAAACACTCTTGACCAGCGAATCGCGTTACTGGACGCCCGCGTCGCGGCGATGACCGGCGAGATCTCCGCGCAGCTGCACGAACTCGGTGGAGAAATCGACCGGCTCGCATCGCAGGCTCCGACGCCGCAGATCTCCGCCGCCATCGACGCGCTGCAAGTCAGCCAGCGCCGGCTGGCCAACGAACAGGCGCGTTACGAGATCGCGTTCCGTCAGGACCTCGCGGCAATTGCCGACTCGCTGAAGCGCCGTTAGCGCGCGATCAGCCCGAGCGCCCGACGAATAAGGTCGCGCGCCTCAGCCTGCTTCTGCTGGTACAGCGCGAAGTTCGGCGGCGTACTGGCGAGCGCCGCATCGGCCTCTGCAAAGAGCTGGTCGGCGAGCTCGAGCAACTGCACCGCATCGAGCGACCCCGTGTCGACGGTTGACGATGGCACGGTCGTTGTGGTCGCCGATCCGTCGTCGGGTGCAGCTACATCGGTGGCGGCTGACGAGCCGTCGTCCGGCGCCTCAGATTCGCCGTCGTTGATGCGGTCACCGATGTCACCCGTGTATCCGGGGAACATGCGACGTACGGCCTCGCCGAGCGAATCGGCGATGACGACCTTGTTGTCGTAGAAGGCGAGGAACTTCCTGACGAACACCTGGCGCGCGTTGGCGTCATCGGGGCGCACGTACAGCGGGCGCACATAGAGGAGACCCTTGCCGACCGGCACGAGCTGGATGTCGCCGAACACGACACGTGAGCCCCGCTGGTCGAGCAGGGTGACTTGCTGTGCGACCACGGAGTCGCTGCCAAATTCGGCCGCAACGGTCGCCGGGCCCTCGGGCAGCGGGGATGCGACGTCATACAGCGTGAGGCGGCCATAACTAGACGGGTCGCTCGACACCACCATGAACGCCCGCAGCTCCTTTCGGGCATCGTCCGACGAGAACGGCACGAACGGCCGCAGCATCGAGAACGTGCCCACCCCCGACGTGTCGCCAGGGGCATGGAACAAGGTGAAGTACGGCTCGAAGCGCAGCACGTTGGCGTCCTGCACATCAATGACCTCGGTCTGGCCGACCGTGCCCGATGTTCCGGCGAGCGCAATACCGCCCTCAGGCTCGGTGGACGACGCCTGCGCCACGCTCCATGCCGCGTCGCGGTTGAAGAAGAGGTCGGCGTCGTCGAACTGGTAGCGGCCGAACATGTTGGTCTGCACCCGGAACAGATCCTCCGGGTAGCGGAAGTGCGACACCAGCCCCGCAGGCGCCTCGCTGACCGGCGTGAAGAGCTCGGGGAACGCCGCGGCCCACGCCGAAACGATCGGGTCCTCGTCGTCGACGAGGTAGAAGGTCGGCTGACCGGTGTAGCCGTCAACCGCGACCTTGACGCTGTTGCGCACGTAGTTAAACGTCGCGTTAAGCCCCGAACCGGGCGTCAACTGAGAGGTGTTCGCGAACTGGGCGTACGGATAACGGCTGGAGATGGTGAATGCGTCAACCACCCACGTGATGCGGCCGTCGACGACGACCGGGTACGGATCGGCGTCATAGCGGAGGAATGGTGCGATCTTGTCAAGGCGCTCGCGCACGTTGCGCACCCACATGATCCGCGACTCGTCCGTGATGAGCCCCGAGCCGAAGAGGTTGAACTCGCCGAAGTGCACGGCGAACGCGGCGCGGCGGACGGTCGACGACAGCAACACTCCGCCGTCACCGTCGTATGTCTCCACCTCGGTGTCGGGACACGGCTGCTCCGGCTGCTCTGTCGCGAGCAGCGCGTAGTCGTCGATGCGGTCGCCGACGTAGAGCTGCGGCTGTTCCACACCAAGATCAACGTAGGTCGGACGTCCGTCCGAGGTGACCGTGCTGGCGGGGGCGACAACGAGACCGCACCCGTGCGTGTAGATGAGGTGCCGCGACACCCAGGTGCGGTTTGGGATGCCGGCGCTGTTCAACTCGCGCGCCGCGACCATCACCTGCTGTGAACGGCCGTCAATGGCATAGCGGTCGACGTCAAGATCGCGGATGGCGTAGAAGGACGACTGCCCTTGGTCAAGTGCGAAACGGTCGCGCATCTCCGTCGGGTCGAGCTGGCGCACGTCGCGCAACGGAGCCTCGTTGGCCGCCACGTCGTCCGCGCTGATCGAGCCAAACGAAACCTCCTCGCGCACGATGTCATCAAGGCCGATGCCCACCTTCGTCGCGACGATGTTGCGCTCGATGAAGGGACGCTCCTTCGTGCTCACGTTGGGCTGGACGTTGAAGCGCTGGACGATCGCCGGATAGACGGCTCCCGCGACGATCGCGACGACAACCCACACCACCGTGGCGAGCACCGGCAGGCGCCAGCCCTTGCGGGACGGGCGAACGTTCCAGAGGAACATCAGTGCGACCGCGACCGATACGAGGATCATCAGGTTGGTGGCTGGCAACTGGGCATTGACGTCGGTGTATGTCGCCCCCTGCACCACGCCGCGCGTCGATGTGGTGAGCGAGAAGCGCGACAGCCAGTACCCGGCCGCGCGCACGAGAGCCAGCGCGGCGAATAGCACGGAGAGATGCGCCTTGGCGAGCGGCGTCACCTTCGAACCGGCGGTCTGCAGCCGGATTCCACCGTTGAGGTAGTGCGTCAATGCGGCAACGATCGTCACCAGAACCAGCGCGCCGAACAGCCAGTTCACGACGAACGTCGCGAACGGCAGGCGGAACACGAAGAAGCCAATGTCGTGCCCAAACAGTGGGTCGGAGACCCCGAACGGCTGATGGTTCGCGAACAGCAGCCACTCCTGCCACTGGGTCATCGCTGGGAGCCCGACCATCAGGCCGAGCACCGACGACACGACGAGGCGCAGCAGCCGACGGCGTCGTTCACTGAGGTCGCGGTACACCGACAGCGCCTGCTCCTCCGGCGACCGCGGGACGGTCGCGGGACGGAGCCGGTCTGCGATCCACATGTTGAGCACGAGTAACACACCCATCGCAAGCACGAAGGCTGCGCCGAGCGAGAGCCGCGTCCACAGCGAGGTCCAGAACACCTGCGATTGACCGACCGATCCGTGCCAGAGCACGTCAACCCAGAAGCCGGCGATGCTTCGAGCCGAGAGCACCAGCGCAACGAGTGCGCCGACGATCAGCGTGACGAAAAGACGGGCGCGGGAGGGACGAGGAACGCGGAAACCGCCGCCGCCCTCCGGCTGGCGGCGCGGAAGATCGGAGGGATTTCGCACGCGCGCGAGATTACTGGTGCGCTGGTGCGATGAGGCATCGGCACCCGGGGTGTGCAACGGGGTGCGAATGTCCCGTTGGGAACTTCGCACCAAGGCCGTTCACTCCAGCGAGCGCATTGTCCTCGGCGTCTGCACACGGGGGGCCGTCGGGGTCGACGACCCAGCACACTTTCGTGCCGTCCGCGAGCGCGAGGTAGGCGCCACGGCTGTACGCGAGCCGCGCGAGGTCGCCCGCGACTTGCTCTGCGCGCTGCAACTTCCACTCGCGGTATGCACTGCGAACCGCCGACGACATGGCGTCCTTGCCGCCGTTGCTTGACTCAACGCACTGCTGCAGCTGCTCGCGCAGCACGCGCACGATCCACTCGTCAACCCGACGCGACACCTTGGAGAGCACCCGGGACCGCCTCAGCGACGCACGGAGATCCGCTCCGCCCGCAGGCATGCTCTTCGCGCCGGCCATCGCGATGCGCATCAGCTCGTCCTCCAGGTCGGCGACGATGGCGTGGACCTGAGCGTCAGCTGTAGGGAAGAGCGACTCGAGCGCGATGGACACTTTCCGGTCCTGCAGGCGGGTTAGCGCTCCATTTTCCTCGTCGGCAAGCAGACGCTTGAGCTTCTTCGTCATCGCGGCGCGCGGAGCCTCAATCGCCGCCTCGCGCTCTGCAAATCTCGCGGGGTCGACGGTGGCGGGTTCGACCATGACCGGCACTGCAGCCGGTTCACGGTCCTTCGCCATTTCGTCTTCCACCTTCCTTCCCGTCTTCTTCTCCGGCTTCTTCGCTCGCGGTTCGGATGAGGCAGGTGATCCGCCGAACAGCGATGGACGCCGCTTCGTCGACGGCCGCGCGACCCTCGAACCGCCCTGCACGTCCTTCGCGACGGAAGTTCGGGCGTCGGGCTCGGTCGCCGTCGAACCAACACCGGACGCGACGCGGTCGGTGCTCGACGCGCGCAGTCGGGCGAACAACGCATCAACGACCGGATTGGTCGGACGCGCGACGGGCTGCGGTTCGATCTCGAGGTCCACGATCTCCACGTGCTCCCGTTCGGTCGCACCGTCCACGATTTCCACATGCTCTGGCTCGTCTCCGACATGTGGAACTGGCTCCGTGACGTGGCGATCCGTCGGCTCGATCGCCGGCGATGGACGACGGCCTCGGTCAAATAGCGACACGACCTCTGCCATGTGGCCGGTCACAGGATGGTCGATCGAAGGATGTGACGCCATCGAAGACGACACCTTGCGGTCGGGGTCCTCATCATTGATCTTCGTGGCAGTCTCCGTCGTCACGTCGACCTCCGTGCCGTGCGGGCGCGGCAGCGATCCGGTGACAGCAGCCTCGTCACGACGCGCCTTCTCCGCGCGCTCGAGCGTGTCGAACCCGAGCGACGTGCCCATGATCGGCGTCGCGTCAACCGGCACCTTCGGAGGATCGTGTGGCATCCTGCGCTGCGGGATCGCATCGGGAATCTTCGTGTGGTCGAAGAAGAGCACCTCTCCGGTTGGTTCGCCATACAACTCGGGTTGCGGCGCAGGGACAAACCGGTCGAACACCACCCTCGGCTCGACCTCCGGAACGCCAGTGATCTCGACGATCGCGTCGGCCAATTCGTCAAACTCAGCGAGGTCACCGACGGCGAGCTCTGCGGCGTCGCGCGCTCGCTCGAATGCGTCGACGAGCCGGTCGCGGAGGCGGACGAGGTGCTCGATCTGCAACTTCACCTGGTCGCGTCGCCTCGTCGCGTCTGACACCGCTTCCTCGCGGAAGCGCCTCGCTTCTGCCACCATGTCGCGACCCTGCTGCTTGGCAAGCTCGAGTTCGGCCTCCATCTGGCTGTCGAGGTCGGAGCGCTGCCGGACTACGTCAAGCATCGCCTCTTCGCGAACCCGCCGAGCCTCGTGCTCCGCATCGCGCAGCGCTCGGTCGGCTTCATCGGCGGCGTGCGCCCTGATCTGTTGAGCAGCCTCGCGAGCGACGGCGAGCACCCGCGCCGTCTCCTCGCCGACGAGCGCGGCAATCGTCTCCTCGTCAAGCGCGCCTGGATCAGACAATCCTCGGGTCTGCTGCGCCTTCAACTCGCTATCGAGAAACCGGACTCTGTCATGCACGCGGGCAAGCTCGGACGACACCATGCGGAGGAAGTCGCGCACCTCCTCTTGGTCATACCCGCGGCGGACGACGCCGAATTGAGCCGACCCGACGGCCGCCGGCGAACCGGGATCAGGTCGCGAGAACGAAATTCCCACGCGCTGAGCGTACGCCTGCGTCAGAGGGTGGCTGTGGCACCGATGCCGCCGCCGAGCTCCTCGAGCACCGCGAGCGCCTCGGCAAGCGACGCGACCGGGACGATCCGCAGACCCTTACCTGCCACGCGACGCGCCTCCGCGAGCTCCTCTTCGGATTGCGACGCCGGGACGAGGAACACCTGCGCGCCCGATTTGCGCACGGCGACCGTCTTTTGGCGCAGCGCACCGATGGCCCCCACCGACTCGTCCGCGGACATGGTCCCCGTGGCGGCCACGCGTATTCCGGCGGTCAACTCGCCAGGCGAAAGCTCGTCAATCAGCGCGAGAGTGAAGGCCAGTCCGGCTGAGGGGCCGCCGATCTGGTCGGTATCGATCTCCACCTCGAACGGCAGCAACACCGTCCGAGTGTCGGCCGGCACAATGCCGATGATCGTCCTTGAGGGGTCGTCGGGGCTGACCATTAATTCCACCCTGCGCTCGACCTCGCCCGACTCACCGTGCGGCACCACGACGAGCACGATCACCTCTCCGGGAACCCTGCCCGACATGGCTCCGAGCAGGCCCTCGAGATCGGACACAGGTCTGCCGTCGACCTTGCGAATCGTGTCCCCCGGGTTGAGCTGCCGGCAGGCGCTGAGTTCGGCGGGCTCGTCGGCGCAGACGAGTTGTTCGACGACGATGTCGCCCCATTCGAGGCTGACGTCAAAACCGAGCCGTCGCAGTGCGACGAACTCGGCGATCTGCTTCGAACTCGTCATCGATTGGAACCCGAGCCGACGCTGCTCGCTCGGTGCGATGTCGCCAAACCGTTCGCGACGGGTCTGCACGTCGGCATCGGGGTCGATCGCGGCGACAAGGGCCGAGAGCGCAGTGAGGCGATTGCCCAGAGCCGTCACAAACATCACGGGCGAGTCCGGCTCGTAGCGCTCGGCACCCGCCGATTCGGCCTCGGTAAACGACATCCGCTCTGACACCTGCTCGGCCGATCCCGGAGCGATCTCCCACAGTCCCACCGTCACCACCGATGCAACGACGATCGAAAGCAGCACGAGCCACGACATCGTGAGCAGGGGAAGCGACCACCACAGACGCGACTGCGGCACACGAGTGCGCTCAACGACGATCGGAGGCGGCAGGGATACGCTGGACCGAGTCGTGGTGTTGTTCGTCGCGTCCATCGCCGTGTTGTCCGAACCCACGGCCGGCACCATCTGGCGGGCTGTGCTCGCCGCACTGCTCGGAATGGCCGCCGTCATGTTGCTCGGACGCCGTCAGCCTGCCAGACCCGAGGGCGGCGGCACCCATCGTGTGGAACTTCGAGACGCCCCCCTTGAGCGCCAGCCCGACGCGCGCGACCGTAGCAACGCCGCCACCGGCCTCGTTGCGGGCGGACTCGTCGCGGGTGCCCTGGTCGCGCTGGTCGTGACGGTCGTCCTCGCCTACCTCGTCAACCAAGTCGAGTCGCTGCTCGGATGACCCAGTCAGTCTGCATCCAGGGCCTCGGCTTCGTCGGCTCAGCCATGGCCGTGGCATGTGCCAGCGCCGTGGACGCGTCGGGGACACCCCACTTCAACGTCGTCGGGCTTGACCTTCCCACGCCCGCGGGCACCGCACGAATTGATGCGATCAACCGAGGCGAATTTCCCTTCGCCACATCCGACGCCTCGCTCGCGCGCGAGGCCGCCGCGGCACGTGCGCGGGGAAATCTCTCCGCGACCAGCGACCCCGGGGTGCTCGCAACTGCCGACGTCATCGTCGTGGACGTCCCACTCGACATCGACTTCTCAGGTCCGCGCCCGAGCCTCGTGATCGAGCCGTTCAAGGCCGCAATTTCCACAGTCGGCGAGTTCGCGCGCGACGGTGCGCTGATCGTCGTCGAGACGACCGTTGCACCGGGCACGTGTGAGCGCATCGTGCGCCCCGTACTGGAGTTCTGGTGCGAGCGCCGAGGCATGTCGCACTGCGGCCTGCTGCTCGCGCACTCGTACGAACGTGTGATGCCCGGCGAGCACTACCTCGAGTCGATCACCAACTTTTGGCGCGCGTACGCCGGCATTAACGAGCGCGCGGCCGACGCCTGCGAGGCGTTTCTCTCGAAGGTGATTGACGTCGCACGGTTCCCGCTCCGCAGGCTCCCCTCGACGACGGCCTCCGAAACCGCAAAGGTGCTCGAGAACGCCTACCGCGCCACAAACATCGCGTTCATCGACGAGTGGGGAAGGTTTGCCGAGCGCGCCGGCGTCGACCTCTTTCAGGTGATCGATGCCATCAGAGTGCGGCCAACCCACGACAACATCCGACAGCCAGGCTTCGGCGTCGGCGGCTATTGCCTCACCAAGGACCCGGTCTTCGCAGAAATCGCCGCCCGCGATGTGCTCGGCATCGGCGACCACAACTTCCCCATGAGCGAGCTGGCAATGTCGATCAACCGTGACATGCCACTGCATGCACTCGACCTGCTCGCAGAGCGAGTGGGCACCTTGAACGGCCGGCACATCGCTCTCGCGGGAATCTCCTACCGGCAGGACGTCGCCGACACGCGCTATTCGCCGTCGCAGGCATTCGTGCAAGAGGCCGAGCGGCGCGGTGCGTCCGTCCTGTGCCTCGACCCCCTCGTGTCCCACTGGGAGGAACTTGATCGTCCGGTTTCGGGCGAGTTCGCGTCCTGCCCCGACGTCGAAGCCGTGGTCTTTGCGGTGCCGCACCGGGAGTTCCGTGCGATCGAGCCCGGCACGTGGCTCGCCGGCCGCCGACCCGTCGTACTCGACGCCAACGACTGCCTCACCGGTGCACAGCGCGACGCGTTTGCCGCCGCCGGATGCTCGGTCGCCTCGGTCGGCCGCGGCGATGCGGTGTCGCAATGAAGGTTCTCATCACTGGTGGCGCCGGTTTCGTCGGCGGCCACCTCGCGGGGGCGCTCCTCGACGGCGGCGCGAATGTCACCCTCGTCGACAACTTCGCGCGCGGCGTGCAGGATGCGACGTTCCAGCAACTGCTCGCACGACCCGGCGTCCGCGCGCAGGAGGCCGATCTGCTGTCGCCTGACTTCGCCGATGCCGTCGACCGCGACTTCGACGCGATCTTCCACCTCGCAGCGATCATCGGCGTGCGACACGTGCTCGAGCGCCCCTACGACGTGCTCGCAGACAACGCCGCCATGACCGTGCACGCCATCGAAGCCGGCCGCCGCCAGCACGCGCTGCAGCGGATCGTGTTCAGCTCGACCTCCGAGATCTACGCAGGATCGCTCGTGCACCTGCCGTCAATGACCGTGCCCACGCCGGAGACCACCCCAATAGCCCTCACCGACCTCTCTGCGCCGCGAACCTCCTACATGCTCTCTAAGGCGTTTGGTGAGGCGCTGTTCCACCACTCCGGACTCTCCGCGACATCCGTGCGCCTGCACAACATCTACGGCCCGCGAATGGGCATGTCGCACGTCATCCCCGAACTGCTGCACAAGGCGTGGCGCGCGACCGACGGTGACGAACTCGCCGTCGCCAACGTGGGGCATCGCCGCACGTTCTGCTACGTGGCCGATGCGGTTCGCATGCTGGTCGCCATCCTCGGCGCACCGTCCGCAGCCGGCGAAGTGCTGAACATCGGCAACTCGAGCCCCGAAGTGACGATCGGCGAGGTGGCCGAGACGGTCGTGTCCGTCGTCGGACGGCGGATGGCCGTTGTCGCTGGACCCGACACGCCCGGTTCGCCCGCGCGGCGCTGCCCCGACGTGTCGCGGCTGACGGCGCTGACCGGCGCGGTCGGCACCACGTCGCTCGCGGACGGGATCCGGGCCACGTTCGAGTGGTACCGCGAGCACGCCTTCACGGGCGACGGCCCCGTCGCACGATGATCCCACTCGCGATTCCCAACATGGCGGGCAACGAGGCCCGCTACCTCGCCGAGTGCGTCGCCACCAACTTCGTCTCGACCGTGGGTCCGTTCGTCGGTCGCTTCGAGGAGCAGGTCGCGTCTGCCAGTGGCGCACGCAACGCAGTCGCGACTAGCTGCGGCACCACCGGTCTGCACGTTGCACTCGTCGCGCTCGGCGTGCGGCGCGACGACCTCGTGATCGTGCCGTCCTTCACTTTCATTGCCACCGCGAACGCGGTGGCCCACGCCGGCGCGACGCCGTGGCTGCTCGACGTGCACCCCGACACGTGGACGCTCGATCCGCAGCGGCTCGGCGACGCGCTCGACCTCGAGACGGTCCGCGGTGCCGACGGCAAGCTCGTCCACGTGCGCACCGGTCGGCGCGTGTCCGCGATCGTGGTCGTGCACACGTTTGGCACACCTGCCGACATGGACGAGGTCACGGCGATCGCCCAGGCGCACGGGCTGCCGCTGCTCTCGGACGCCGCCGCAGCGCTCGGCGCGGAGTACAAGGGACGTCCGGTCGGCCGCCTCGGCGCTGACCTCACGATGTTCTCGTTCAATGGCAACAAGACCGTCACCGCGGGCGGTGGCGGTGCCGTCGCCGGCGACGACGACGAGCTGCTCGCGCGCGTTCGCCACCTGAGCACCACCGCCCGCATCGGTGCCAACTACGACCACGACGAGGTCGGCTTCAACTACCGCATGACCAACCTGCAGGCCGCGGTCGGGTGCGCGCAGATGGAGCTGCTCGATCGCTTCGTTCGCCGCAAACGCGAGATCCGCCGCGCCTACGACGAGGGGCTCGCCGGTATCAGCACGGTCGAGCCGTTCCCCGTGCCGGACTGGGCCGAGAGTGCGTGCTGGTTCTCCGGCTTCGTGACCGATCCCGAGACAGCTGACCGCGTCCGTGCCACGCTCAACGACGAGGGCATCGACGCGCGGCCGACATGGAAACCGATGCACCTCCAGTCGCCGTATGCGGATGCACCGCGATCTGACGTCTCGATTTCGGACCGGATCTGGCGGCGGATCGTGACGCTGCCCTGTTCGACGGGCATCACCGACGGCGAACTCGACGTCGTCGTGAACGCCGTCAGACGTACGTTGCCCCAATAGCCTGACCAGCCGTGGCCACCGCTCGCCGGGTGTGCGTCATGACGGGCACCCGGGCCGACTACGGGCACCTGTACTGGGTGCTCAGGGAACTCGACGCCGATCCGCGCACCGATCTCCAACTGGTCGTCACCGGCGCGCACCTGATGGAGCGTTTCGGCGCCACGGTGCGGCAGATTGAGGATGACGGCTTCGCCATCGCGGCCCGCGTGCCGATGGACCTGTCCGACGACACGCCACGCTCGGTCGCCGGTGCGCTCGCCGCCGCCACATCGGGGCTCGCAGACGCGTTCGCACGGTTGCAACCCGACCTCGTCGTGCTGCTCGGCGACCGGTACGAGGAGCTCGCAGCCGCGCAGGCCGCGCTGATCCTCGGCATTCCCGTCGCGCACCTGCACGGTGGCGAGACCACCGAAGGCGCGTTCGACGAGGCCATCCGCCACTCCGTGACGAAGATGTCGCACCTCCACTTCGTCGCCGCCGAGGAGTACGGGCGCCGGGTGCGCCAACTCGGCGAGGATCCGGCTCGCGTGCACGTCGTCGGCGCACCGGGGCTCGACCATCTCCACCGCACCGAGCTCGCACGTCGCAACGAACTGGAGGAGTTCCTCGGCATTGCACTCACTGCGCCAGTGCTGCTGGTGACGTACCACCCCGAGACGCTGGGCGACGATGGCGGCCAGTCGGGACTCGGCGCCCTGCTCGGTGCGATCGACGATCTCAGTGGTGCGACCGTCGTCGTCACCGGTGTCAACGCCGATCCGGGCCACGGCCCGCTGTCGACCGCGCTACAGAACTTCGTCGCCATCGATCCCGCGCGTCGGTGCATGGTCGAGTCGCTCGGTCAGCGCCGGTACCTCGGGCTGATGTCGCTGTGCGACGCGGTGGTCGGCAATTCGTCGAGCGGCCTGATTGAGGCGCCCGCCCTACGCGCGCCGACCGTGAACATCGGCGACCGGCAGAAGGGGCGCCTGCGCGCCGAATCGGTCGTCGACTGCAGACCCGAACGGCGCGACGTCGCCTCCGCGCTTCGGCGGGTGCTGGACCCCTCGTTCCGCATGTCGCTTGCTGACCAACCCTCGCGATATGGCATCGGTGACGCCGCGGTGCGCATCCGGGACGTGATCGCGACGACAGACTTGTCCGGCATCACCATGAAGCACTTCCACGATTGGAGCGAGCCGTCGTGAGCGGCGACCCGTACGTCATCGCCGAGGCCGGCGTGAACCACAACGGCTCGGTTGACCGCGCGCTTTCCATGGTGGACGTCGCCGCCGAGGCCGGCGCCGACGCCGTGAAGTTCCAGACGTTCACCGCCACTGCGATGATCGCAGCGCACGCGCCGAAGGCCGACTACCAAGTGCAGGCGACAGGTTCCGGCCAAAGCCAGCAGGAGATGATCGCCGCACTTGAACTGTCGGCCGATGCTCATCGGCTGCTCAGGGACCGGTGCGCGGAGCGCGGCATCGAGTTCCTCTCGACGCCGTTCGACTACGGGAGCCTCGTGCTCCTCGTCGACGGCCTCGGCATGCAGACCATCAAGGTGCCGTCGGGTGAGGTCACCAACGCGCCATTCCTGCTCGAGGTCGGGCGGCGCGCGCAGCGCGTAATCCTCAGCACAGGAATGTGCACGCTTGACGAAGTGCGTGCCGCGCTGAAGGTGCTCTCGTTCGCATTTGACGCATCCCGCGACGGCGTGCCCGACCGCGCGACCATCGCTTCACCGCTCGACGACGCCGACCGCGCACGTCTGAATGGCCGGGTGATCGTGCTGCAGTGCACCACCGAGTACCCCGCGCCCGTAGCCGAGGCGAATCTCCGTGCGATGGTGGAGATGCACGATGCCTTTGGCCTGCCAGTCGGCTACTCGGACCACACCATCGGCTCAGTCGCCGCGGTGGCTGCCGTTGCGCTCGGCGCGACGACGGTCGAGAAGCACTTCACGCTCGACCGCACGCTCCCCGGCCCCGACCACGCGGCGTCGCTCGAACCCAACGAGCTCGCCGCCTACGTGTCCGCGGTGCGCGACGCCCGCGCCGCGCTCGGAAGCCCGGTCAAAGCGCCCTCGGCCTCCGAGACGAAGAACATTCCGATTGCCCGCAAGAGCGTCGTCGCCAGCCGGCCCATCACCGCCGGCGAGATACTCGGCCCCGACAACATGACAACGAAGCGGCCCGCGACCGGGCGCGACCCGTTCGACTACTTCGAGCTGCTCGGCACCGTCGCCTCACGCGACTACGCCACGGACGAACTGCTGTGAGCGGCACAATCGTTGTCGGCGCCGGCGGACACGCGAAGGTCGTCGCCGAGGCACTTGCGGTCGCAGGACATTCGGTTCGCGGCTTCATCGATCCCTCCGTGCCGGTCGGCACACCCGTCGTACACGGCGTGGTGATTGGCGACGACACGTGGCTCGCCACGTTGCCGGCCAACGAGCGACTCGTCGCCGTCGGTATCGGTGCGACGTCGTCGGTGGCGCTTCGTAGAACGGTCGTCGGTTCGCTGCTCGCAGCCGGCGCGACAGTCACAGGGTGCCGACACCCGTCGGCGGTCGTCGCCGCATCTGCGACAGTCGACCCGACCGCGCAGCTCCTCGCACTGTCGCTGGTCAACCCGTCGGCGATGGTCGGCGCTCACGCTGTCATCTACAGCGGTGCGGTCGTCGAACACGACTGCACCGTCGGCGCGTTCGCCTACCTGTCGCCCCGCACCGTGCTGTGCGGCGGAGCCCGCGTCGGCGAGGGGGCATTCATCGGCGCAGCCGCGACCGTGCTGCCCGGCGTGTCGGTCGGCGATGGTGCGATCGTCGCCGCCGGCGCGGTCGTGGTGGACGACGTGGCGGCCGGCGCGACCGTCGTGGGCGTTCCCGCACGGGTCATAGACTCCACCCGATGAGGGATTGGCGCTCAGCGCTCGTCTCCCCCTCCGGCACCATGCGCGACGCAGTCGCGGCGATGAGCGAGAGCGGCTGGCAGATCGCACTTGTTGCCGATGCATCGGGGTTCCTGCTCGGCGTACTGACCGACGGCGACATCCGTCGGGCTCTTCTGCACGGTCGCGAGCTCGCTTCACCAATCGTCGACGTGATGAACCCGACACCGGTGACAATGCCCGCCGGCAGCTCGAGCGCCGCGGTAAAGGCGACAATCTCGAAAGACCTCCTGCACTTCGTACCGCTCGTTGACGCCGAGGGCCGCATCACCGGCATCGCCACCATCGACGACCTCGTCGGCGAGCAGGAGCGCCCCAACCCCGTCGTGATCATGGCGGGAGGCCTTGGCAAGCGCCTCCACCCGCTCACCGAGAACTATCCAAAGCCGATGCTGCACGTCGGGGACCGTCCGATCCTCGAGACGATCGTCGCATCGTTCGCCGACCAGGGGTTCCGCGACATCCACCTCGCCGTGAATTTCCGCAGCGACATCGTCGAGACGCACTTCGGCGACGGCTCGCGGTTCGGCGTACGCATCACGTACATCCGCGAGCCGCGGCCGCTCGGCACCGCCGGCGCGCTCTCGCTGCTCGACCCAAAGCCCGACCTGCCCGTGATCGTGATGAACGGCGACCTCCTCACACGCATGTCGTGCGACGCGCTGCTCGAGTTCCACGCGCGCAGCGCGGCTGACGCGACGATGGTCGTCCGCGAGGCTTCCTTTGACTTGCCGTTCGGTGTCGTCACCATTGAGGGGTCCTCCATCGTGCAGATCGCCGAGAAGCCGCAGCGCACCTACCTGGTCAACGCCGGGATCTACGTCATCTCTCCAGATCTGCTGCGGTCGATTCCCGCCGACGACTACCTCGATATGCCGGCACTCTTCACCACCGCCATCACGGACGGGCGAAAAACTGCCGCGTTCCCGCTGCACGAGTACTGGATCGACATCGGCCGGCTCGAGGAACTCGAGCGCGCGCAGGCCGAGTGGAACCAGTGACCCAGGCGGTCGTCGCGTGATCGACGGGCTCCACGTCCTTGCGATCATCCCCGCACGCGGCGGATCGAAGGGAATCCCTGGCAAGAACCTCGCCGAGGTCGGCGGGACGCCGATGCTTGACCTCGCGGTCCGTTGCGCGCAGCACTCGCGCTACGTGGACGACGTTGTCGTGACGTCGGACGACGCCACGATCCTGGCGCGGGCCGGCTCGCTGCCCGGCGTCACCATCATCCACAGGCCTGCTGAACTTGCCTCCGACGACGTCGCGATGGCGCCGGTCGTCGCACATGCTGCGGGACAATGCGCACCGTGCGACGTGATCGTGCTGCTGCAGCCGACGTCGCCGTTGCGCGAGCCGAGCGACGTCGACGGCGCGCTCGAGCTCCTCATGTCGCGTCGCGTCGACTCCGTCGTATCGGTCGCCGCCGTGGCCACGTCGCCATGGTGGATGTACGTCGTAGACGACGATGGCCGCATGTCACCGGTGCTGCCGAAGTCGTCCGCTGCAACCCGCCAGGAACTCCCCGACGTTTTCGCCGTGAATGGCGCGGTGTATGCCGTGCGCACGGCGTGGTTTCTCGCTGCATCGGCTTTCGTCGATGCCGACACGCTCGCGTACCCAATGCCGCGCGAACGCTCGATTGACGTCGACACGCCGGCCGACCTCGCGGTTGCACGGGCCCTCGCCACGGGCCGTCCGGTAGCCTCGGACGACGCGTGAGTCGCTGGAGGGCCCCGTGAGCGACGTCAGTTGGTGCACTAACTGTCTGAACATGTCGACGCGCCCGCGCATCACGTTTGACGCGCGTGGCTGGTGTAACGCCTGCCAGTGGGTCGAGGAGAAGCAAACCCTCGATTGGGGCGCCCGACAGCGAGAACTCGACGCGCTCCTTGCGCGCCACAAGCGCACTGACGGTCGCTTCGACTGCGCGACGACGGTCAGCGGTGGCAAGGACGGCTCGTACGTGTCGTACAACGTCCAGCACCAGTACGGCATGAACCCACTCGCGATCACCGTCACGCCGGCCCTCGCCCTCGAGCTGGGCAATCGCAACCTCCGCAACTTCATCGAGTCGGGCTACAACCACTTGCAGATCAACGCCGACCCCACGGTGATGAGGATCCTCAACCGCGAGGGATTCCTGCTCACCGGCTTCCCGTACTTCGGGTGGCTGATGGCGATGCAGGCGGCGCCCATCCGTACGGCGATCAACCTCGGCATCGGGCTCATCTTCTACGGCGAGGACGGCGAGGTCGAGTACGGCGGCTCGACCGCCCTGAAGAACCGGGCGATCTACGACATCGACTTCATGCGCCGCATCTACCTCGAAGGCGGGCAGGACAAGGTGCTGAAGGCCTCCGGGATTCCAATCGAGAAGCTGTACTTCTTCATGTTCCCGACCGAGGAGGAACTCGCGGGACGCACACTTGAGATTGCGCACTGGTCGTACTTCGAATCGTGGGATCCGTACCGCAACTACCTCGTCGCCAAGGAGCACTGCGGGCTTGAGGAGGCCGAAGCGTCGAACTCTGGCACCTTCACGAACTTTGCCCAAAACGACCAGGCGCTGTACGCCCTGCACACGTATGTCATGTACCTCAAGTTCGGCTTCGGCCGCGGGACACAGGACGTCGGCATCGAGATCCGCAGGGGCGCGATGTCGCGCGAGCAGGGCGTCAACCTTGTCAGGCTGTACGACGGCCACTATCCCGAGGAGTACCTCGAGCTGTACCTCGACTACTACGGCATGGACCGGGCTGAGTTCGACGCAGCGCTCGACCGGTGGGCCAACACCGACCTGTTCGAGAAGCGCAACGGGCGCTGGGTGCCGATGTTTGAGGTTAGGTAACGGCCCCGTGACCGTCCCCGTCGTCATCGTCGACTACGGGATGGGCAACCTCTTCTCCGTGGCGAGTGCGCTGCGGTACCTCGGCGCCGAACCGTCGATCAGCGGCGACCCTGAGGTGGTCGCCCGCTCGCCGCACACGATCCTTCCCGGAGTCGGCTCGTTCCGACTGGCGATGGAACGCCTCCGCGCCGGCGCGCTCGACGACGCATTGCGATCTGCGCTTGGCGCCGGCGGCACGTTGCTCGGCATTTGTCTCGGGATGCAATTGCTCGGCACCTCGTCCACCGAAGACGGCGCATCCAATGGACTCGGCCTCGTGCCCAACGGCGTGGCGCGGTTCGACGACGCGACGGGTCTCAAGGTGCCGCACGTCGGGTTCAACGAGGTCGCCGTCACCGATCGCACCGGTCTCTTTGCGGGTCTTCCCGACGTGCCGCACTTCTACTTCGTCCACTCATACCGAATGGAGGAAGGTGCGCTCTCGTGCCCGCGCGCAACCTGCAACTACGGCGGCCGCTTCCTTGCGGCTTTCGACGCGGGACAGGTGGGCGGCACCCAATTCCACCCCGAGAAGAGCCAGTCCGACGGACTCACCGTGCTCAGGAACTTCCTCCACGCATGACGGCCCTCAAGAAGCGCCTCATGTTCGCGCTGCTGTATGACGGGGGCAGCTTCATGCTCAGCCGCAACTTCCGCCTACAACGCGTCGGCGACATCGAGTGGCTTGAACGCAACTACAACTTCCGCGAGACCGCGCTCTCCATCGACGAGCTCGTCATCCTCAATGTCGAGCGCCAGCGGGCATCCGTGGATGACTTCCTTTCGCACGTCAAGCGGCTCAACGACGACTGCTTCGTGCCGATCACCGCAGGCGGCGGCGTTCGCAGCGTGGACGACGCGCGGGTGCTCCTTCGCTCGGGCGCCGACAAGGTGGCGATCAACACCGTGCTGTGGAGCGATCCGGCGCTGGTCGCGGAACTCGCCAGCGA
>Ga0315899_10000981_pt1 | contig 33373 bp, 23 predicted proteins | sample LakEriMetagenome_2_FD_203518 | JGI IMG/M metagenome (GOLD analysis project Ga0315899, IMG submission 203518) | Freshwater fungal communities from buoy surface, Lake Erie, Ohio, United States - Buoy 4 MA112 | ecosystem: Environmental > Aquatic > Freshwater > Lake | place: USA: Lake Erie, Ohio...
TGACGAAGGTATCAAAGCTTGTTGAAAAACGTGGCACGGATAACTACCGCGAAGCAGCTAGCATGCTCGCCGACTTGCGAGATGCATTGGGAGGGGAGCAAGGAAACAAAATCGCCCGCAAGCATGCGGCACATCTTGCCCAGAAATATCCAACTCTCAACGTGCTGAAGTCTTCGTTACGAAAGAAGCAGCTATTGGACTGATCTGATCGCTGAGTAGATGCCGAAGGCAAGTGCAAGGGGTGTGGAGGTCGAGAGTCATCAAGACGCCCAGCAGTTGTCGGTTATACTAAAACTAATAAGCGATTACGCCACTTACGCTGAGCCAAAACGCTAACAAGAACCTAGTGATCACCTGAGGATGTCTTCATGTTTAACGTAATGAAATTCCAAATCGAACGACAATTGTGCTGGCGATTAACGCTGACAATTGCATTCGTTTTGTTCGTGCTTTGTGGCGCAGAACAAGATTGTGTTGCTCAACCGTCGCCCACCGATTCGCTGGATCGTACTGTTCTGCCGATCGCTCCTTCGCCCTTCCAAGGAATTCAAGGGATTCGCTCGAAGGAATCCACTCCCGCGTTCCCCGAGAAAGTCACTGCTCCGAAAGGAGCTCCCAACATCGTACTCATCCTAAACGACGATGTGGGCTTTGGCGCGGCGAGTACATTTGGTGGGCCGATTCCGACCCCAAACTTGCAGAAGCTCGCCGAACGCGGACTGCGTTACACCCGGTTTCAAACCACAGGAGTTTGCAGTCCAACGCGAGCGGCTCTGATCACTGGAAGGAATCACCACTCAGCTCACACTGGAGTGGTTATGGAGATGGCGACGGGCTATCCAGGCTACGATTCGATACTCGGCAAGGACATGGCCTCGATAGGTGAGATTCTCAAGGACAACGGCTACAACACAGGATGGTTCGGTAAGAATCACAACGTATCCGACTGGGAAGCCACTGCGGCCGGACCGTTCGACCGCTGGCCAACAGGACTGGGCTTTGAGAAGTTTTATGGCTTCATCGGTGGCGTTGCCAACAACTGGCGACCAGCCCTCTTTGACGGAACGACTCCAATCGAGCCTCACGTAGGTAAACCCGACTACAACATGGATTACGATCTCGCTGATCAAACGATCAATTGGATCAACATGCAGAAGACGGTTGCGCCAGACAAGCCATTCTTTGCCTACTACGCGACGGGTGCTATCCACGCACCGCAGCATGCAAAGCCAGAGTGGATCGCCAAGTTCAAGGGGAAGTTTGACGGGGGCTGGGACATACTGCGCGAAGAGACTTTCGCCCGCCAAAAGCAGCTCGGTATCATTCCCGCAGATGCGAAGTTGACACCCCGACCGGAAGAAATGGTTAGCTGGGAATCGCGCAGTCCCCGCGAGAGAACGGTGCAAGCTCGCATGATGGAAGTCGCAGCGGCCCAGTTAGCTCAAGCGGATTACAACATAGGGCGAATTTTTGATGCCATCGAAGCTCGCGATGAGTTGGACAATACGCTGATCATCTGGATTGTTGGCGACAACGGCGGCAGTGGCGAGGGTTCGATGAACGGCGTTCTCAACGACATGAACATCGTCGCGCAAAGCCAAGAGACGCTCGAGTATCTCGAAGAGCATCTAGACGATCTAGGAAGTTGGAAGTCATCCAACCTGTATCCTGTTCCTTGGGCATGGGCAACCAATACACCGTTCCAGTGGACGAAGCAGGTCGCAAGTCACTTTGGCGGTACTCGCAACGCGATGGTGATCTCTTGGCCAAATCGAATCAAGGACAAAGGTGGAATTCGAAATCAGTTCCACCACGTTATCGACATTGTTCCAACGATCCTTGACGCTGCTCAACTGCCCCAGCCAGTGAAAGTCAACGGCTTCGACCAGAAACCGATCGAAGGGGTTAGCATGGTTTACACCTTTGACGATGCCAAGGCACAGGATCGCAAGAAGACACAGTACTTCGAGATCTTTGGTAACTCGGGAATCTATCATGACGGCTGGTTCGCAGGCACCACTCCGTTTCGACTTCCGTGGAGCGGTGTCGGTACCGATGCGGATGTTCTCACCACGCAATGGGAGCTTTACAACATTGACAAGGATTATTCCCAAGCCGATGACCTGGCCTCCATGATGCCAGACAAACTGCGCGAGATGCAAGTTCGATTTTACGCAGAAGCGGCAAAGTACAACGTCTTGCCAATCCAGACATCAGCGGCGGAACGCTTTGGTGAGGGCATACGCCCCAGCCTGACCGGTGAGCGAAAATCGTTCACCTATGCTGCGGGGCTAAAGCGAATCACCGAAGGTGCTGCGCCAAACATCAAGAACCGGAATTGGTCCCTCAGCGCAGATATCACGTCGACCGGTACAGACAGCGGTGTTGTTGCCACGCAAGGGGGGCTCTTTGGAGGTTGGGCCGTTTACTTTGAGAAGGGCAAACCCGTATTTAGCTACAAATTTGCCAGTGGCGAAAACTACCGAGTCGTAGCCCCGAGTGCACTGCCGGCCGGGGTACACAAACTGGTGATGGACTTTGTTTATGACGGCGGTGGAATGGGCAAAAGCGGTACAGCCAAGCTTCTCGTCGATGGCAAGGAAGTAGCGAAGGTGCGAGTGGAGAAGACAATTCCCTTCCGATTTTCAACCGAAGAAACGTTAGACTTTGGCGAGGACACCGGGACACCCGTGGACATGACCTACGATATCCCTGCGGCCTTCACGGGAAAACTCGGCAAAATCGTAATTGATTTGAAGTAGATAGGTAAACGAATCGAGTGCGAAGCAATCGATAGGTCGTTCTATTTCGGTTGAGCGGGTGGACATTCCTTCGAACGCTTGGCGTTCAATTCGATGAAATGCAGCCATGGCATCGGCACATTGTCTTCATGGAAAATGGCTTCAACAGGGCATTCAGGAATACAGGCTTCACAGTCAACACATTCATCGGGATGAATGTAGACCATATCCGCATCCTCATAAAAGCACTCGCATGGGCAAACACTCAGGCAGGCCTTATCTTTGCAGCCTTTGCAAGGTTCAGTCACGACCATCGTCATAATAGAGATCCTCCGGTTAGAATGGTGGAAAACAAACGTGTACCGATGGAGGTGAGAATTTGGGCAGCAAAGCGGACAGCGAATTTCAAAAAATCTCAGATTCGAACCTTTCGAACCGAGCCAGCCGTGAATTGGTCGAGATGTGGCGGTCGGGTTCCCAGGAAGCTGCTCGCGTACTTTTGGCTCGGTACGAAGTCCGTTTGATTGCGCTCGTTGCGTCTCGCCTCAATCGCAAGTATCGCGGCGGCATTGCTCCCGAAGATGTCGTTCAGTCAGCTATGGGGAGTTTTTTCCGAGTCACAAGGGCAGGTGCCAATGCATCTTTCAAGCTTGGAAGCACCGCGACTGCATGGAACATTCTAGCGACCTTCGTTCGCCGAAAGCTCGCGAGGGCATTGGAACGCGAGACTGCAACGAAGCGCGGTGGTGGCCAAACTCGAGTGTTGCTCGAAGATGCTGAACCCTTTCTGAGAACGAATCCTTCCGAAACGGAAGCCGATGAATTGTTAGTAGAGATCCATTCATTGTTGAATTCAGATCAATCACAGCTTCTTGAACTACTCCTGGAGAACAGGAGTCAAAGGGAAATCGCCGAGCAGCTAGGAGTCGACGAGCGAACGATTCGTCGGCGCATCAAATCGATGCAAGAGATCGTCAGAGGTCAACTTATTTCTGTCGATGACCGAAATGGTACATCGCTCGATTCGACGATCGATCCAATTAGTCTTCCCAACATCAGTTACCGACAGTTTGTACTTGGGAAGCTTGTTGGGAGTGGGTCACTTGGAAAAGTCTATCGAGCGAGGTTGCAGGCAGGTGGTCAGGATGTTGCAGTGAAGTTCATGCATAGGGATTTATGGACCGACCGAGATAGCAGAGACTCATTTTTGCGAGAGATCGACCATGCATCGAAGATCCATCATAGCGGCGTAGTAAAGTATTTCGGTTGGGGGCAGTCGCCGCATGGTGGACCGTATCTTGTGAGTGAGTATGTCGATGGCCGATCGCTTGCCATCGTCAAGCCGAACGGCTCGGAGACCGCAGTGCAATGGTTAGTTCAAATCTGCGAGGCCGTTGCGGCGGCGCATCAAGCCGGAGTCGTGCACGGAGACTTAACTCCCAACAACATTCTGCTTGATCACAACGGACGCATCGTCGTAACCGATTTCGGTTTCGCAACCTATTTGCAAAAACCGACATCAGATGATGATGTGTTTGATTCGATTGCACCACGTGGTGGAACCCTTGGTTTTGCTGCACCCGAGCAGATATCACCTGCCTTTGGATCGATTAGTTATGCAACCGACATCTATGCGATTGGCGGATTAGCTTTCTATTTGCTTACGGGGCGAAGTCCACATGATTCCGGTTCATTGCTCGACACCGTTACCGACGACGACTTGATCGTACCCACTGCACCTGTCACGCAAGCAGAGTCAAAGTTGGTAGCTGTTGCCAAGTTAGCCTTGAAAAAGGCGATCGTCTCCAGGCCAAGTTCAGTCGAGGAGTTAGTCCCGTTACTTGTCGACTAAAGGCGGAAACAAACGCTAGTGATACTATGTTTGCGATTCCGCTCAGAAACGCGGTTGACGACCTCACCGCCAGGGGAACGTCTACGACTATGAAGAGAGTGCCACACTCGGCCACGTAACGCGTGCGAGGGTAACACAGATTTGCGGATGTTGGCGTTTGGATATTCAACAGAAGCTGAGCTTTCCGGACCGTATTATCGAAGGCAAAAACACTTTCTTTCGTCGTCACCTTCAGGCGATCATGCTGGAGTCAGACTGGCGAAAGGAGCCTGAGAAATGGACGAAATCCTTTAGGGTGCTAGCCTGAGTGAACGGCGTTCAACGAATGCTTCCATCGGCTCGTCGATGTCGGACTATTCAACTTTATGTGCTTCGATAATATGCAGTCGGTGCTGGTGCAACCATGGCTGTTCTTTTGCCGGGTTAAAACGCCAACCCCAAGTTTCCGATTCGAATCCTTCGGGCCGAGTGAACTTTTCAAAAAGCCCATCAGCTGAATTAGAACCGTCAGTCACAATAAGTGCGCCTTCAGGTTTGCATCTAGCGATTACCTGGGAGAAAAGCTCCTCTCCCAAAAAACATAGACCACTTCCTCCTTCGCCATTTCCATCGCGGCGATAAAAGAAAACTGAGATTGGAGGCAGGTCTTTCAGGATCTCCAGTGCGCTTTGCTGAATGAATTTGATACGTACTGGATCATCCGTTCGCGACTGAATGCTCCAAGCTTGAGGCTGTCGAAGATCACAGAATAGGATCTCATCTACCAACCCCCGAAGAATCATTCTCGGAAGCGAGATGTCGTTTGCGCAACAGGGGTAAAACGCGGTTCTTGGCGTCGTGCTAGACAAGGCTCAATTCCTCCGAAAAAACGTCACCTGGAATCTTGGCTGCTGCAAGCAACGTCAGCCAGCGCGAGATAAACTCTTTGAAATCGGCAGGAGCTACGACAAGGCAGCTGTACCCAGCGTGTGGATCCTTGGCGTCATGCTTTGATAGGAAAACAATTGATTCGATGCTGGGGGAGCCCATTGTAAAGATGTTCCCATGGGCTAAAGCGTTTCGAAGAATCTTGAGCAGCGGGTTGACTGTCTTATCCTTCGAGATTGGTTTTATCTTAGTCCAATCCCAGAAATCAGGAGAATCGGTTATGTCTACGAGGCTTCCGACTTTCCAGCTTCCGGGATCGGATTCCGGGTTTAATGGCGACCCGAAGAACTTCGAGTTTAGTACACTATTGATCGAGTTCTTTGCCAACTCAAATCGACTTTTATCCTGTGAAGGATGCTCCGATTCAGTGAGGCGCGCGTACGGGATTAATAGTCCTGATCCTGCGACGGCAAGTAATAGAGTGACTTCAAGATCGCTAGACTCGGCGCTACGAAAATAACGAGACAACAACCTTTGACATCGTCCTGGGAAATCTTCAACAAAGTTTCTATATTCGGACATTCTTGACCTCTGCTTTGGTGTGCGCTGTTGGATAAATTTAAATTCGGCTAATAGAAAGTTATGTGCAAGCCGAAAAACGCTCGTGAGCTTGAAATGCTACCCGCGGGTGTTGAGTTTCAAGTATACCGCAGTTGAATCGTAGTCCTATACGCGTTTACAGTTCGATCGCTTCAACATCAGCGACGAATCGCCGGTTGTCGTCGGCAAGGAACTCACTTATCACGTTGAAAACGGCATCACTGAAGCCACCGATTTTCATGATGCCAGCTCGTTCGCAAGCTTGATCGGCACAGACCGGTTTGCAGAGAAACCGACATAGGGTTGACACAGGGCGAACGATCGCTTCGGGGAAATGGACGCGAGCACACCTGGGCGTGACAAGTGTGGCATACGAACAGCGGTCATGCTGCAAACCTTGAAAATCAGTAATTCATAGCAAGCCTTCATTGAACAAAACGTCAAACGATCCAAACGACTGACGCACAGAAAGCGATTGGAGAAGGCCAGTCGTCGGTTTCTGTCGAGCAAAATTCCAAGCGTGCGCATCCAATCCACCGCTCCATGATCGCACCCCAAATAGTAATACCGCTAAACGACTCCATCCAGACTCAGCCACCGCCAATCGCGAAAACTATCATGCACACGCTTTTGACACGTTTGGTCACAGGAAAATGGAATTCGAAAAATTCTAGAGGCATAGAATTTGGTCTGCGATGGATGTATCGCTTGCTTGATAGATACTGCAAACAATCGACTGCGATTCACGAGCTGCATGGATATCTGATTACGCAAGCAAACTTTTGACGCTCACTAAAGCCTTATTCGTTCATGCCACTCTTCGATCTGCCGTCAGAGCAACCACCGTATATTCCACCGGAGAGTTCTGGAGGCGACGATCTTCAAGCGAAGACCCAGGTCCACGTCCACCATGGTGGCCCAAGGATTGGCCCTGGCCGCCACCACCGGATGAGCCAGTGGTTATTGCAGCGCCGCCGCCACTACCCAACATCATCTGGTCACGGCTCCCACCAGATCATCCGTATCACTTGCCACCAGGTTATCACTACCCCGACAACCTGCCGGAAGGTCATCTTGGTCACTACTACCCAGGCATGCCACCGTATCCAGTGATCGCGCCTTGATGTTGGTGCTTTTACAGCTACGAATGGCGACTAACGAATAATGACCATGGTTGCCGCGAAAACGCGAAGACAGTCAATTGCGTTTCGTTGATAGCCGTCTGTGAGCGAGCCTGCCAATGAGAAACTCCGTAAGGCACTTGCGTGCAATTTCTGTTTCACGCAGTGCTCACTAAATTCAACTGTAGGTCGCCGGTGATTTGCTCCCCATTTATGCAGGTTTTTCGATTCAACGTTGGCTGTGCGGTGTTCGCAGTAAGTGGCAAAGTCTTCTGAAAAAGAACCGGCTTACTAATTCTTCGGGCTTGTTTGCGGTACGCAGAAGTTCATGAACTTTAGTATGCCACTCACAAAGTTGATTGCCGTTGGAGTTGGCTGGATCCAACCTTGGGGCTGATCATCGGATGCAGCAACCAAAACGGGTGAGAGTGCTAGGACGCCTTGTACTGTCTCCAATTGGTCGCACGTCGGACCAGATGAAGTCCACGAAATTGCTGGGTCTCGCATTACTATTCCCTGCGCAACCAGATTCTCGTCGCCCGGACAAGCCAGCCAGTGTTGCCGGACAACCTGCTTGCCCGAACGAACAGCACGAATTTCAAGATATTTGTCTGTCCCGGTCCAATGGTGCTCTCGAATCGCCGTAGCGTATTTTGCATCGACTACCACAACCGACTCAACATTAGCGGAGTCGGTTGCCGTGTCAGGAGCCGACATAAACTCAAGTGTAATGTCAGGGCTCCAAGCCGCCGCACCTCTAGTCCCTCGATAGAGACTGTCCCTATTATGACTTGCCTCCGTTCTAGGCATAATCCATGGCTCGAAACGGACGGCTAATGTCCTTCCCAGTGCACCAAGAAAAGTAACTTGCGCTCCTCTGTCGATATCGAGATTGAATCGATACTTCTGAACGGAATGAAGAACGCCACTCTGGCTGATGCATCTCAGACCAACGTGCCGAATAGCAGCAACAATTTGAAGGTAACACCATTGCTCATACAAACGACTTGTTGCTTTAACTTTCTCTGGAGTTCCATCATCAACGACAACGAGACTAGAACGGCGATATCGGACTAGAGCTTGTTCGATGCGACGGTAAGCTGACACGTTCTGAAAGATCATGCTGGAAGCTGTCCATCGCTGAGGACGCACGCTCTGAAACTTTGGGTACCTTCTGACAAGCTTGAGCTGCGACGCTATTTCCCTTGCCTTGTAAAGTCGTAGCTTGAGCTGCTCGATCCTGGGTATGTCCTCTAACCGATATAGAGAAATGCCACTTGATACTTCGATGTCCCGCCAGGACTTATCCGCGTACAAAGCGTTGATATGTCGTTCCAGGTTCAGAATGCATTCTTCAATCCTACTAGACAACAGATCGATAAAGCCCACTATCACTCGATGCTCGTATGTATCCATCGATTCGGTGACACGCTGAACGGAGGCTCGAAATGGAACGGTTACCGCAGAATCCTTCGGGGAATAAGCAAATTCCGCGAACGTTGCAAGCGACCGAGTGTCGAAACGCTCGCTTCCCCAGCAATTCACGAGTGCCCGGTGATTTTCAAGTTTAAATGCGGGGGATTGGAAGATCTCTGCCAAACACTGAGCGACAGTTGGCCAAAGTTCCTCAATGATCCTCAGTTCAGTCGAACTCGATCTTATTGACTGACGAGTACACTTACCGCCGAGTCCAGATGCTTGGTACGACTTTGAGATCAGATCGAATACAAGACCAAACGTGAGCCCACTTAGCTGCTCAAGCATGGATCGGTATTTCTCTTCCGATATCTTTCCAGAGTTTACATTGCAAGGAATAACGGCTCGATCTTCCCATCGTTCCGAACCCACTGCACGCGACCGCACAATGATGTTGACTCGCCCCCTGCAGCCTTCGAAATAGTAGGCGTCCCTCCAAACCGCTTTTTGCAAACCGGAAAACAAGACCGCGACTAAGGATGATGGTTGATTGTCGGATGACGTTGATTGGCTAGCTGGAAGATCGCCAATCCAAAGTCCATACTCAACATCACTCTCGGGCAAATGGATGTCAACGCCATACTGCTGCATCTCATTTACAAGGACCATGGGCAATTCGTTCGCAATGGTCGCGCCGATTTCTATCGAAGCAATTGCTCTGCCGTTGCGAGTGACGGACAAAACCGGATGCTCGATCATTCCAACTCACCACTGTCAAACGCCTCGCTCTCCCAGGTCGGCAAGATTTCGTTCAAAACCCGAAGTGACTCAGTAAACCGATCCCCCTTAGCTTCAAGTTTCTTGCGAATCGAATCAACCGCGTTTCTGACCTGAGGTTGAAAAGTGCTACGCACTTGAGGAAAAACTCTCTGTGCAATTTGCAAGTCAACCGCGTGGAAACCATCCTTTATCTCCGTTGGCCAACTCGAGATGAAGCGTCTCATTGCAGAAAAACGCCTCGGGTTCATCGGGCATCCAATCACTCGTAAATCTGGCTTCAAATCATCAAGTATGGTTCCGAGCTCTTCGCTGTACGCTACTGATCGTTTAATCCAGCCAGAGTAATCACGGAGTCGAACGCTCTGTCCTGAGGGTCGCATAGTGGACGGATCATCAAGCTCCAATGGCAATACTTCTGAGGGTAAGCGAATCAAATTCACGCGGTCTAGAAGCCTTTGACTAAGCTGCTTAGTGGTCTCGTCGAAATTGACCGTACCAACAAATCGTAAAGTTGGCGGTAGCTTTATGGAAGAATGAGCTCCAAACATCGATTCTTCATGGACTACGTTTGCAGGAAAGCACTTAAGTGTTCTTTGCCCAAGAGGATGTTCGAGCACCTGCAGGAACGCACTAAAGTAGTGCTCAACATGAGATAGGTTTAGTTCATCAAGACAGACGAACCTCAGTGCTGCGTCATCAGCAAGTTCACTGTACTCGTTCTCTGCCTTTAGAAGCATTTGATAGAGTCCGGAGTCTGCAGGCTGAAAGGTCCCATTCAACGCATTAACGTGACCAATAAGGTCTCGCATGTCTAGCCATGCGGGGCTCACCGAAACATGCAAAAATGGTTGAAACTCGTGAGCATCCACTTCACTTCCCATTAACGCTTCTGAGTAGAGCCGAGTTAGTGTCGATTTCCCAGTGCCCGGCAATCCTCCGAGTATTGTAAGGTCACCACATTTCACACTTACGTGGAACGCAAGTAAATCGATGTCTCGATACTGGAAGCCAGAGTCGCGAACATGTTTTACAAACCTCTCAAAGAAAGACTGTTCTGTAATGCTAGAGGTTTGCGTAGGCCTCAAATACCTTGGAAAGATGAATTGTTGACCTACCGTATCATCACTCAGTCGTGGCGCGCGCGGTGAATCAATGATGTGGGTGGACTCGCGAGGTGTCGAGACCGCCGCGCTGCCGGGAAAGAGCCCTAGTTGCGTTAGCAGTGGCGATATCGTGAGGAACGAATTCACAACCTCATCACGCTGTTCTGAGAGCTTCTTGCCAACCTCAACAAGATTGTTTTTGAGGACCTCCTTCTGGCGATTCAGCTCTTCTGATTGTTTATTGAGCGTCTCGCGTTCAATGACCAATTCTGCCTCAAATCGAGTTCGACGTGACTTAAGTTCATCATCAAGTTCTCTTTTTGCTGCAGCTTTGTCCCTGGCTATTTCTGCTTCGAGTTTCGACTTCGTACCTTTGACGGATTCCAATTCGGTCCGCATGGCGTCAATCTTCTGATTGATCTCCGATGCCAATCTTGTCGAATTGTCGGCAATATACTTTTCGGTTCGCTCTTGAATCGCTTTCTGTAGTTGAACCTCCAGAAGCTCAGTATCAATGAGTGCTTCCGCTACCAACTGCGTGGAATCTAGATCTTGTTGAACAGCACTTTTGATTGCGAGAAGAACCTCATTCTCATCGGAACCGCGTGTTTCACCAGATTGGATCTCAAGTTCCTCCAAAAGCTTTTGAAGCTGCTGCTTTTTGGACCGAGTAAGAAATTGCTTAGCGAGCCGCCCGAGCACTTGCTCGTCTGTTGACACCGATGTCTTTGGGCAATTGGTCGGGATCACTTGTTCTAGTGATTCTGTTTCGATGATATTGAAAGAACAACTTGCGAGTTTGTTGCTTTCGTGAAGAGGTCGTGGCTCCCAAGCAACTTGGACTGAGGTTCGAATCTGGTTTTTCTTGTCAATCCTGTCTAAGCAATCCGAGGAAAAGGTGAGAATAGTATTGTCACTGGACTGAGATTCAAACTTTACCCAGTAACGCCCCATGGAATCAGATGCTTCGCAAGAAGTCTTAAGTGGTCCGAATATGCTGCCGCGCCAACGAAGATAAACTGTGTCTAGCGGGACGTGGTCGCAACTGAGGCGAAACGAGGGGCGTCCAAAGTCCCGCGTTTTCGTCGCAGAGCCAGCTTGAACATCCAACACCTCTACATAATCTCGACCACGAAGTGGTTCAACGCTATCCGCTACCACCTGGTACTGTGCTAATCCCGGTTCCCCTTTTTTGACAGAATCCTCAACGAGACCGGTAACTAAACGACCTGGCTCAGCCAATCCGCGTTTCTGGGGAAGCACCATCCACCAGACGTCGCCGTTATCTGGAAAATCCGACATCGATACGCGATTGCCAGACATATCGAAAAGGGGAAGTAGTGCGCAAAATTGATTGTATACGCCTGTTTGATTAGCAGTTTCAAAGGGCTTCTGTGCCACAACGAAAATGAATTTCTGCCCAAGGTTGTCATACATAAGTTGGTGCCTAATCCATTTGAGTTGATTGTTGAATCGGTTGAGTTGCTGCCGTGGGAGAACTAATGGAAGGGATGCTGTCCTTTGCACCTGAAACGCCGCTTAATGTTGTCACAAGCTTTCCTCTGTTGGCATCGGCAATGGTAACTGACTGGCATTCGCAAGCCAATCCAACGAAGTTTCGCCCTAGCAGACAACCGCTATCGCACATGTTATACTATCCCCACCGTTAGGCGTCAGCCCCGGGGACGAGTTCGGACTAAAACCGCCCAGTTTTTCAGGAGACTGGAGTATGACCATGACCAAAGACGATTTCGGCGTCCGTGTTAAGGAACTGCGTGAACAGTTGCACCTCACCCAAGAAGCGATGGCTGAGACACTGGGCGTCAGCTTCGCGACCGTGAATCGCTGGGAAAACGGATGGACAGCACCCTCGAAACTGGCTCTACGCCAGATCGATCTGCTGTGCAAAGAGCACCACATCGCGCCGGTGTTTACGGACAAGCGGTCGGCCAAGTAGCGACCTGAAGCCGAAAGCTTCCACCTCAAATAAGAAAAGCAAAAGCAACCGACTCAGCAGCAATGGCCTCCACACTTTCGTCACAACAAACCGAAGCACTTTCTAACTTGGCCGTGACGAATTACCAAGCCTGCTACTTCGCGCACCATCTGACGAGGCTTGGCGCAGTCGGCGAGATCGACCAGATCAGCTCAACGCTATTCGACGCCAAAGTAGACCTCAATCCGCACCAGGTGGATGCCGCCTTGTTCGCGCTTGCCAATCCACTTCAGCAAGGCGTCATCCTGGCCGATGAAGTTGGCCTCGGAAAAACCATCGAAGCAGGGCTTGTCGTCTGTCAGCGATGGGCGGAGAGAAGGCGGAAGCTGATCGTCGTCGCGCCAGCTCATATTCGCAAACAGTGGCAGCAGGAACTTTCGGAGAAGTTCAACCTTCCTTCGATCGTCATTGATCGAGGACTGTGGAATCAGCTTCGACGCGATGGAAATCCTAACCCATTCGACTGCGGAAAGATCGTCATCGTTTCCTACGCATTCGCAGCGCGGATGAAAGACGAACTGCGCAGCGTTCCATTCGATCTGGTCGTTCTCGACGAAGCTCACAAACTCCGAAACGCTTATCAGCCGAGCCGCAAGGGTGGACAAGCGATCCGATGGTCTTTCGAGCTCAGGCAAAAGCTCCTGTTAACTGCGACTCCTTTACAGAATTCGCTGCTTGAACTTTACGGCCTCGGATGGTTCATCGGCGACCACGTTTTCGGCGACAAGAGTTCCTTTCAAAGCCGGTACTGCAATGCTGGCGGTGATGTGGCTGGCCTTCGTTCGAGACTAGGCCAACTTTGTAAGCGCACGCTACGAAAACAATGTCCCTACGTAAATTACACCAAGCGACAAGCGATCACGCATCCGTTCTCGCAAACTGTTGACGAAAAGAACCTACACAACGATGTGACGCAGTTTATGTCGCGCGGCGAAAGCTATGCCTTTCCGCTTCGCCAGCGATTCCTCATCGAGATGATTCTTTTCAAAACACTCGCATCTTCTCCACAAGCGCTAGCGAGCACACTTCGAACAATGAAGGTTCGGCTGGAAGCGATTCGAGATGGGTTATCCGCAGACGATTTTGATAAGTTCCTCGACTCGGCAGCAGAGGATGATTTAGACATCGACGGCTTGCTGGAACAACTCGATGCAGAAGACGGAGACACGGAGCAAGAGGAGGTTACGCTCGATCCCAAGTTGCTATCGCAAGAACTCACTGAGCTGGACTCGCTGATCACTCGGGCCGAAGCGATCGACGCGGATAGCAAGTCCAAGGCATTGCTGACGGCCTTGGAACACGCCTTCGAGCGACTCAACGAACTTGGGGCTGCAAAGAAAGCGTTGATCTTCACGGAGAGCCGCAAGACGCAAGATTTTCTTGCCCAGTATCTCGAAGCCAACGGCTATGCAGGAAAAGTCGTACTCTTTAACGGCTCCAATACCCATCAAAGTGCCAAGCGTGCATACGACAACTTTACTGCCCGATACGCAGGTACGGACAAACTCAGCGGCTCGAAAGCCGTCGATGTCCGATCCGCATTGATCGAAGAATTTGAACGCAATGGTCAGATACTGTTGGCCACGGAAGCCGCCGCCGAAGGAGTCAACCTGCAATTCTGCTCGCTTGTCGTGAACTATGACCTCCCTTGGAATCCTCAGCGAATCGAACAGCGAATTGGTCGCTGCCACCGATACGGACAGAAGTTCGACGTTGTCGTCGTCAACTTCCTATCTCAGGACAACTTGGCGGATCGACGCGTCCAGGATCTCTTGCAGCAGAAGTTCAGCCTCTTTGATGGTCTGTTCGGTGCCAGCGACCAGGTTCTGGGAACCATTGAAGATGGCGTAGACTTTGAAAAACGCGTCATACAGATCCTCAAACGCTGTCGCACCGACGCCGAGATCAATCAAGCCTTCGATGAGCTTCAGCAAGAACTCGAGGCTACGATCACTGAAAAGATGTCCAAGGCACGCGAGCAACTTCTCGAGCATTTCGACGCGGACGTTCATGAACGCTTGAATGTCACGGCAAGGGATGCCCGCATCGCATTGGATCGGGTAGGAGACCGCTTGTGGCGACTAGCAGGCTGGGGACTTCGAGACGTCGCGCAGTTCGACTCGAATGAACTCTCGCTCACTGTGAAGCATCCGCCGACATCCGACATTCCACCAGGACGATACCAGCTCATCTCCGCAGCTCGATCCAACGGGGCGAATGATCCTGTCAAAACTGAGGCCCATCTACTAAGACTTTCCAGTCCACTAGGCCAGTGGCTAATCCAATCAGCAAAGTCACAAGAGCTTCGCGGCGCAGCAGCGGGCACTGCAGCATCTAGCGTCAATGGCCGAGCTCCACTTCTCGCAGTAGCGGAGGGCCATGACGCACCAGCCCCAGCCGACAATCAGATAACGCACGTTGACGTTATTGAATTCAGCGTTTCGAAGAGCGAACGCAAAATCAGCATGCTTCAAGATCTGATTGGCCAATCAGGCTGGCTACAAGTCGACAAGCTAACGCTGACAAACGATGCGACCGAAGAATACTTACTCCTGACAGCAGTGAGCGACTCAAATCAAAATCTAGACCAGGAAATTGCTGACAGACTCTTTGACGTTCCCGCCCGTGTAATGCGGCAATGTGAATTGAACGCAAGCGTCAGCGACCGATTATCGGCAGATTCAACCCGGCTCCGAGAAGCCACCATCGCACGAGCCAGCGAGAACGGCAACAAGCGTTTCAAGCAGGCACAATCGCATGTCAACCAGTGGGCCGAAGACAAAATCACAGCAGCGGAGTTGCAACTCGATACGCTGCGCCGTGAACTCCGAGCTGCGCGCCGGCAGGCCGATCTAGCCGAGACCGTGAACGCTCAGCAGGCGGCACAGGAAGAGATCAGGCGACTGGAAGCTCAGCGCCGCAAAGCACGACGGCAGATCGACGAAGTCGAAGAGGAGGTTGAACGAGAACGGCAAAAGCTCATCGCTCAACTACGCGAGCGATGCCAACAGAGCCTGAAGCAGGAAACGCTTTTCACCATCAAGTTTGCTGTGACTTGAGTGGGCAACTAAATAGAACGCAGCACAAGTAAACCCAATTCAATGTCAACGCCGCAAACGATGCGGAATTTACTACCAGCAGATCAGCACGAAGCATGACGACAAAAATATCCGAAGCCAAGTTTGAAGCACTCAAGTCTAAATTGCGTGAATTGTTCGAGCTCGACAAGTCAGACTTAGATTTTGGCATCTATCGGATCATGGCCGCGAAGAACAAAGAGATTACCGCATTCCTTGATCGGCATTTAAAGGAAACGGTTCGTGAAGTTCTGGAATCACGTGGCTCGGACGAGTTAGCAAAGCTTACCAGCGAGATTGCCAAGGCCCGCGAAGCGGCAGCCACAGCCGGCTTCAATCCTGACGATTCTCCAAAAGTCAAAGAGCTTGAAGAGCAGTACGCAAAGCTCGGCGGCGGTTCAACCGAAGAGCTGGAAGCCGACATCTACAACCACTTGCTTAACTTCTTCAGTCGGTATTACGACGAAGGCGACTTCATCTCCAAGCGGTTCTACAAGGGCAACACCTACTCCATTCCGTATGGTGGCGAAGAGGTGACGTTGCATTGGGCGAATAAAGATCAGTGCTACATCAAGAGCGGGGATTGGCACAAAGACTATCGATTTCGCATAGAAGACAAAGTTGTTCACTTTCGATTGGTCCAAGCAAGTGTTGAAGTTGGCAACAACAAAGAGACTGACAACTCCAAGCGTCGCTTCATTCTTGCGAAAGAAAATCCAGTCGACGTTACTGAGAACACACTAACTCTAAGATTTGAGTTTCGTCCGCTCACCGAGGCTGATGAGAAACGAGTAGATGACTCTGCCGCGACTCGAATATTTGGCGGAGGCTATGATAAGACAACCGGACGAACCAAAGGTGATCAGCGGGAACGCTTCTGTGCCGATGCCGAATTACGCGCATTGCAATTGATTGCAGGCCCTTGGAATTCACTGCTTCAAGCATCAAGCTCGACGGCAGCTAAGCCGAAGCGAACGCTCCTAGGTAAGCATCTAGATCATTTCACCGCACGAAACAGCTTTGACTATTTCGTGCATCGGGATCTTCTCGGTTTCTTGAGCCGAGAACTCGATTTCTATTTAAAGAACGAAGTACTGAGGATTGATGACTTTGAGTTACATTCGCCAGGCCAACTACTACTTCAACAAGGGGTCGTAAAGGCAATACGCAGAGTAGCGACAAAGATAATTACGCTTCTAAGTTCCATTGAATCATTCCAGATGAAGCTCTGGCGCAAGAAGAAGTTCATTCTTAAAAAGCACTGGCTTGTAACGCTTGGCAATCTCCCGCCCGCCCTTCGAGAGGAGGCGGAAAAAAATCAACAACAGAAGGATGAATGGAGGCAGCTCTACGGCAGTAAGTTTTCCAAGAACAACTGTGACGCCTTTATCGTAGACACATCGCTCTACCCGAAACAGTTCCAAGAACGTCTTGAATCAATGATAAACAGCCCATTTGCGGCAATGACAGGAATATTGGTTGCCGGTGACAATGCTGACGCGCTTTCGATTCTATCTAGATCGTTCCGTAGTCGGATCGATCTCTGCTATATCGATCCACCTTACAATACAGGCGACGACAGCTTCGCGTACAAAGATGAGTACATGCACTCCTCATGGTTATCCATGATCTACGATCGGGTTTCATCAGCACGAAAACTTCTGGCTTCGACCGGAGTCTTCTTCGGCAGTATTGATGACAATGAGTATCGCAATTTCTGGTACGCCCTGAATCAGGTTTTCGGCCATCAGAATTATCTTTCAACGCTTGTTTGGAAGAGGAGAAGTGCGTCGGGCATGAGCAGTGTACCGCTATCCCTTGATCACGAGTATTTGGTCTCGTATGCAATTGATAGCTCGCAGGTATCGCTAAAGGGCCTTGCGAAGAAGCAGGAAGACTATCCGTATTTCGATGAAAAAAAGAAACTTTACTTCGCCAGCACAGACCTGACGATCGGAATGACAAGGGAACAGCGTCCGAATCAATTCTTTCCAATAAAGAACCCGCGTACTGGTCGTGAATATGAAGCTAATCCTAGTCGAGTGTGGCGATTCTTTCCGGAGACTATGGCCAAGGTGATTGAGGACGATCTGGTGATATGGCCAGATGAATCAGACGGCAATATTGAACGACCGCGATACAAGACCTATTTCGATCCTGAAAATGCGAAGGCTAAACCTTTGTCGAGCTGGATAGAAAGCACATCAACGAACGATAGAGAAATTGTTGAAGACGAGGCAGAGTATGCTCTTGAGATAATTAGATCTGGCATGAATAGCGAAGGTGGTCGAGCGCTTGCGAAGATGTTCGGCAGCAAAGAGTTTGCTTATCCGAAACCACTTTCACTGATTCGCGGACTGGTTCGAACGGCAGTTAGTGATGCTGGCTGGGTACTTGATTTTTTTGCGGGCTCAGCCACTACCGGGCACGCAGTAATCGACTTCAATCGCGAGTGCATTGGGCACATCGGGTTTATTCTTGTTGAGCGCGGAGAGTATGCCTTTGAGATCTGTAAGCCGAGACTAAAGAAAGCAGCATTTTCGAATCGATGGACTGAGGGGGAACCTGACACGGAGGCTGGAGTTCAGCAGTTGATTCAATGTTACGCGTTGGAGTCTTATGAAGATGCACTAAACAACCTACCTACCCCGAGTGGTGAATTGTTTGAATCAATGGATCTGGGGACAAGAGAGTCACTTATCACTTACTCGCTTGACCTCGAACTAGGGCCACACCTCCTGAACATGGACGCGTTCAAAGATCCTTGGGCTTACAAGATTTATTCGCAGCTTGCAGGTGATGATGAAGTTTCTTTGCAGAACGTTGACATGGTTGAGACTTTCAACTATCTGATCGGTCTTAAGGTTCAAGAATACGGCCCGATTGAACGATATAACGCCGAGTTTGTGCGACTGCCTCATGGCGACGACAAAGACTCGAAAGGCAATACGTTACCGGATGACAAAAGAGAAGGTCGTTTGCGAGTGGAGGGCCGTCTGCGTCGTGACGCCGACGGCCCATACTTGTACCAGCGCATCGAAGGGGAACTAAATGATGGCAACGCGACTCGGGTGCTTGTCATCTGGCGTAAACTGACGGACAACGCGGAGAAGGATGCTGCCGTACTCGAAGCCTGGATGGCTCGCCATCGCGAAACCACTAAGGAACGCAGCGATTATCGTGAATACCACCTCATCTACCTGAATGGCCCAATAACCCTGCCCCAACCTACGCAAGAGTTGCGTACGGTTCTGCCCACCGAGCAAACCTTCAAAGACCGCATGTTCGAAGACACGGAATGAGCCGACGGTGCTAGCAGCGGGTGTTACTCGCAGACCAGCCCGACTTATACTCGACGCTGTCGGGTATGGCTCAATGAAAAAGAAATACAGGAAACAAGAAATGATCACATCAATCTACATCGATAACTACAGATGCTTCTCAAATTTTGAATACAAGCCGGGAGCAATCGAACTCATTCTTGGTGACAATGGCACCGGGAAAAGTACGCTATTGGAAGTCCTGCGTCACTTGAAGTCCATCGTGGTCGATGGGCGAAATACGCAACACGTTTTCATTAAGCGAGATCTGACGGCTTGGGACTCAAGACGCGAGCAGAAGTTCGAGCTAGGCATTACAACCGGGGATGGTGAGTTTAAGTACTCACTGACGATCGAGCATTCCGAGCGAGAGGACAAGAATCGAATCAAAAGTGAGAAACTTTTCTTCGGAAATGCAACACTCTACCACTACGATGGTAGCGATGCACATTTGCACCGCGATGATGGATCGCAAGGCCCGACGATTCCCTACGATTGGAATCTGTCTTTTATTGCGACGATCCCAGCTCGTAACGACAACAAGCGGCTGGTGCAGTTTCGAGAGTGCGTGGCCAATGTCTTTTCGTTTGCTCCCGATCCGATAGGAATGGCCTCGGAAAGCGATATCGAAGTCTCAGTCCCCGACCCGAAGCTCAGTAACATCTCGGGATGGCTTCGGCATTTGTTTCAAGATGACATCGATATGATGCAGGCGATGCGCGATAGCCTGAAAGAGGTCATCGCTGGACTGCAGACATTTAAGCATGAGAAGACGTCGCAGCGATCTCGTTCGCTTCAGTTTCAATTCAACTTCGGCGACGACAAAAAAAGCGAATTCTGGTTACCACTTGACGACCTTTCTGATGGTCAGTGCCAACTCATAGGCTTGTATGCCATTCAACACGCCATGCTTAAGGTAGACCGCACGGTAGTGATCGACGAACCTGACAACTTTGTTGCGTTGCGTGAGATCCAACCATGGCTCACCGCTGCAAAAGATACGGCCCAGGACAATCACAGCCAATTATGGATTATCTCCCACAGTACTGAGTTGATTGACTACCTTGCACCCGAACATGGCGTTCAGTTCTATCGGTGCCAGGGCGGCCCAGTCCGTACTAAGCGATTCACGTGGGACGGCGACGAACCACTTCGACCATCGGAAATCGTAGCACGGGGGTGGGAGTGATTCATGGCTGAACGCAAAATGGGGATACGCATTATGATCATAGTTGAAGATCAACTACTCGATCGCTTTTGCCGCGAAGCGCTGATGTCGTTAGGTTATCACCGTCGAGAGATACGCGTCCGGATGTCGCCTGCTGGGCGTGGCTCGGGCAAGAACTGGGTGAGCGGACAATATGTCGTTGAAGTCAAGGCGCTGCGCAGCCAAGGCTACCAATCACTGGCTGTGTTGGTAGGTTCGGATGTGGACGAGTTGACACTTGGCGAGCGGATTCGCCAGCTTGAAGACGCTCTGGCTGCTGCGAATGTTTCCGCGCGGACGCCGCAAGAACGCATCGCCTACTGGCTTCCCAAATGGCATGTCGAGACATGGATATTGGCTCTAGCTGGTGAGAGAGTTGTTGAAAACACACGGTATAAGAATCAGCTTGGAGATGTTGATGGAAGACAGATCGGAAGAGCGTTTGTCCACCAATATCGGCAGCGTGATGACCTCGGTTTACCTTCTTTGGCAAATGCCTTCGCTGAGACGCAAAGGATTGAGGCGTAATGGCAAAGCAACAACCTGACTTCCACAAGCAAACGGTGCTATTCCAATGGGCACTGGCTCAGTTCGGCGTAAGTACGCTGGAAGAGTTCAAGACCAAGTTCCAGGTCAATGCAGATTCACTTGGAGGGCTCGACGAGCAAACGGGCCAACATCGCTTCTTTGAGCAGATCACGAATAGCGTACTTGCTCGTGCCGGCGAAACCGTGCGGGTAGACCGTTTGGCAGAGTACGAAAAGAACATCGAAGATCATACACGATCTATTAATGCGGCTCGATTTCATCACGGCCAACCTTTGGTTGAGTGGAAGTACTACCAGTATTTGACTTTGCTTTTCACCGAGTTGTTCTTGGACCGCTATTTCCAAGATGCCGATGCTCTTCGTTCAGAGATCAACGAGCAGATCGCCTCGTACAATGACGCTTGCGCCCTTGTCGATCGCGTCCAACCATTTGATGCAGATGCTGTTCAGTCGGCTGATGAGCAGTTAGCTAAGTTGGCGTTCTGGAGCGCAACTGGGAGCGGTAAAACACTCCTCATGCACGTGCATATTCTGCAGTTCCGGCACTACCAAAAGCTGGCAGTTGACGCAGGGAAGTTTCCACCGCTGGATCAAGTAATCGTTGTGACTCCCAACGACGGCTTGAGCCGCCAGCACATCGAGGAACTGGAATGGTCGGGCTTTCACGCAGTACCGTTAGAAGCTAACCAGGCGAATGACCTTCTGGCTAGTCAAACCCGATCCGCAATCAAGGTAATCTCGATACATCAATTGATCACGGAAGAGGAGATCAAAGCAAGACGCGAAGGCGGGAAGAAGTTCTCTACCTCGGGTGTTGTGACTCAAAAGATGGCTGGACGAAATCTGGTGCTGGTTGATGAAGGTCACCGAGGAGCCGCTAAGAAATCGGAAATAGACGAGTTGAAGGGATGGCTGGCGCGTCGAGATTCACTTTCGAAAGGTGGCTTTGCAATCGAGTATTCCGCTACGTTCAAGGAAGCTGCGCAGGGGGACGAAGACACACGGAACCGCTATGCACGGTCGATCTTGATCGATTACGCATACCGAAGCTTTTTCCGTGACGGTTTTGGAAAGGACTTCAATATCCTCAATCTCGAGGATGATGACAAACAGAGACGGTATCTGACCGCCGCGATGCTGCTTTTCTACCAGCAGATGAAAGTCTGGATGGATGGGGGCGAGGCGATGAAGCCTTACCTTATCGACAAACCGCTATGGGTTTTCGTCGGTCACACTGTTGTTGGTAAGGCTGGATCAAACCAAGACGATCAGACGTCCATCTCCGATGTTGTTGAAGTGCTGCTTTTCATCAAACAGTTTTTGGAGACTCCGACAGAATCACTTCGCTTGATACAGAGCATCCTCGAGGAAGGCTACGTAAATTCTAAAAGTGTTAATCTTCTTTCGAAGCGGCTGCCGCATTTTGAACGCTCGGGTGATACGGCCGCGTTAGCATCCGAGATTCATGCCGGCATACTCACACACGTCTTCCAAGCACCTGGCGGTGGGAACCTCTGTGTTCAATTGCTAAAGAGTGCGGATGGCGAACTGGCACTTAAGGTCGGGCAGAACGATCCCTTCGGAGTTGTGAACGTCGGTGATCCAGGAGCCGTAGCGGACGCTTGTGAGAGGCACTCCATCGTAAGGCTCGAAGACGACCAGAACCGGGACTCGTTGTTCCAGGGAATCAACCACAATGACAGCAGCATCAACTTGCTTGTTGGTTCGCGGAAGTTCACTGAAGGGTGGAATTCCTGGAGGGTATCATCTCTTGGTCTGATGAGAATGGGCAAGAACGAAGGAACGCAGATCATCCAACTGTTCGGTCGCGGCGTTCGACTCCGTGGCTACAAGATGTGCCTTCGTCGCTCGTCCGTCCTCGCAGATAAGCCGACGCCTCCAAAGAACCTACGCCAGGTGGAGACACTTCAAGTGTTCGGCGTCAAGGCTACCTACATGAATAAGTTCCGCGACTGGATCTTTAGCGAGATTCCCGAAGCACAGGACAAGCAAACCTGGGAATTGCCCGTAGTCGCCACCTTGCCAACGCGGACATTGAAAACGATTCAGCTTAAAGAAACCATTGAAGGCGAGAAGGTTGAGCGCGGTCAAGCTTTCCGTGTTCTGGGCCCGTTGGTAAAGTTGCGGCCACCTCACGAAACCGCTCCGGAAGACGTTTGGCTGCGTAAGCACAAAACGCGATTGAATTGGCTTCCCCGAATACGTGGGATCGTTGGCCAAAACAAGCAGATCAATAACGTGATTGGAGAGGCAACACAGTTACCTGAACGTCAATTCGGAGACGTTCATCGAGCGTTGCTGAACTACGATGATCTTTTGTTCGGGCTCGAAGCATTTAAGGCGTCACGCGGACTCGATAGGCTGCATGCAGACCAGAACTCGATTCGCCAGCTCTTTGCGGCTTCAGGTTGGTATCGACTGCACGCTACGGCAGAAGATATGCGAACCGATCGCTACGAGAATATCTCGCAGTGGCAGCGAATGGCGGGCCAATTGTTGAATAGCTACGCGGAGCGATTGTACCGATTTGTGCGCGGACGCTGGGAAGCTCCGTACATCGAAGTGGTCGACCTGACCATCAACGATCCGAGCATGATGAAGGAGGGTGATAACTACCTTATAGAAACCACAGAGCTCGCGGAATCCGTTGATGATATTACGGCAATCGAGGAGCTTGTCGTAAATCTTCGAGACGTGGTTAAGGAGAACAAGCTCGCATCTTGGCGGCATTGGTCGAGCAACTGGCGAACGGTTCCTTTTGCGGGGCACCTCTACCAACCACTGCTGCACGTGGGCAAGCGCCAGATGATCAAGGTCAGTCCGGTCGCGTTAGATCGCCACGAGTCAAAGTTTGTGGAAGACCTGGCAGCGTGGTGTGTGAAGAAGGAAGACATCGAAATTTACTTGCTTCGCAACAAGGCCGTTACAGGCCTTGGTTTCTTCCAAGCAGCAAACTTCTTTCCCGACTTTTTGCTGTGGCTACAGGACGGTGAAACGCAGCACTTGGTCTTCGCCGACCCTAAAGGCCTGCAGAATCCAGAACTCTCGGACCCAAAGCTTCAATTCGCGACTCGCGACATTCCTTTGCTCCAGCGAATCATCGATGCGCAAGGATCGCAGCTCAGGCTATCTGCGTTCATTCTATCGAGCAGTCTCTATTCTGACCTCGAAAAGAACTTGGACGGCGACCGCATTTCCTCAAAGGAAGAGCTTGAAGAACTAGGAATGCTCTTCATGTACGACGATCCGGAGAACTACATCGGGAAGATGGTATCGCAAGTACGTAGCCGAGTTGTGGAGGCGCAGGTAGTTGAATGAGCAAGCCGAACAAACCAAAACCACGGTTCAGACTGCCCCAGAATGCTCTCCAACGTGTCACTTTAGGACAGGCGTTTATCTCACCGATACTATCGGGCGTTTTGGCCGCGTCTGTTTCCGTGGGGAAAAAGTTTCGAACACCTACTATGGGCATCTCAAGCGTTTAGCCTACAAGGATGGGAAGTACCGCGTATTGATAACAGAGCGAAAAGTTAAAGTTTTTCTTCGACAAGCCAAGCACGGTAAAGTCAAGGAAAGTCATATCCAAGAGATTTATGATCGCACGATTCGGAAGATTCCTTAACCCCCGTAAGTGTCTCCAATGCCCTCGACCTTCACATGGCTTGACTACTCCGAGCACGAGCGTCGCAAGATGCTCGATCTCATCGATTTGTTCGGCGAGAAGACAACGCGAGACGAGCTAGGGCTTGGTGGCGTGCGGGATGCATTTGCAGATCTGCTGTTCCCAGGTACGACCACGATCCAAACGGTAGCAAAGTACTTTCTGTTCGTGCCATGGATGTATCTGGACCTGGAACGCAAGCAAGTTTCGTCAAGCAAGGTAGCCGAACGAGCTCGTAAGTTCGAGATCGAGTTGGCAAAGACCCTCGGCGATGCTGATGGAGCCATTGGAAAACGAGCCAAGGATTCGCTTAAGAGACTACCAAGCAGTGTGTATTGGCAAGGGCTGATAGCATGGGGCATTCGAGTCTATCCCAAGTCCCAAAGTGAATATCACAAATCGCTCGATCTCCATTATGCCAGGCTGAAGGGCCGAGATGCAACGGCCTCTGAATTCGACGGTGAAGGTGTTCACGGTTCGTCGCTTGTCAACTGGCATCCGAGCATAGTTCAGCCACCGGAGGATTTTCCCAATGTCGCCACAATGGATTTGACGCACGAAGAAGCGAGCTACTTGCGGGAACGCATCATGACTAACTGCTCAAATTCGCTATTGGCTCACCTTCTCAAGAACTACATCGACGTTCGCGGTATCCCTCTTGCCTGGGATTTGGAAACGCCTTTGCCGGACGCATTGTCGACGCCACTGCGTCACGCGCAGAGCTTTTCTGAAATCATGCATGGAGCACAGCTTCTGTACAACCTGATCCTTGCGGACCAAAGCAAGAACAGCGATCGCACTGAGGATTACCATAAGCGGATGAATGATTGGTGGACTCTGATTGAGCAGGGGGACGATCGATTCGCAAACTGGAATCTCCAGCAATTCTGGTCGATCGTTTACAGAGTAAATCCTCGCATAAGTGCGAGAGCGAAACAGTTCATCGAACTTTGGATTGCAATCGTACGAGCCGCAACGTCCCTCACCGCTGTCAATGAAAATGATGCAGCGCGGGACCTGATTTCGCAGCGTGAACATCAAATCAAGGGCTCACTAGCGAGGACGCGGAACGAACGTGCGAGAGACTTGTGGAGCGGCGCTGCCGGCTCCGAACAATTGGACCTTCGCTGGAGAACGAGCCGGCGCATTATCACGGACATTCTACAAGGCTTGGAGGTAACCACCGATGCTCCAACCTACTGATCGTCGGCTACTGTTCGATGCACTCGCGCCACCCTCTGGGTACAAACTGGACTTTGCAGTCGGTACGACTTACACATTAGACCTGTTTGCATTATTGTCGGCCCCTGTGGCATTTGCGTTCTCGGACTGGCAGACCAGAGACGGTCGCCCCACTGGCGACCCATTGGCATTACTGAAGGCAGTGCGTGAGTATGCCGATCGCATCTGCTTGTTTTTTCAGGCCGGCCGTATTCATGTCCCGCAAAATTATCAGCCACTGTTAGCCAGTGTTGAATCCTCTTTAGTTGAGACGCTAGCTCCACGCGGCGGCAGCTTTCACCCAAAGGTTTGGTTCTTGCGATTCGCAGGCAGTGAGAGGGAAGTGATGTATCGCTTTCTCTGTCTTAGCAGAAACATGACATTCGATCGCGCTTGGGATACGATGCTGTGCCTTGAGGGACCACTCACCGAAAGAGCCAACGCATTTACCCAGAACCATGCACTGGGTCGCTTTGTGGAAGCGTTGCCGGGTATGGCCATTCGTAGCGTTTCAAAGCCGTGGAAGAAACGGATATCCGATTTGGCATATGAGATTCGCCGCGTTGATTTTGAGAAACCAGAATTGGTGGATCATATGCAGTTCTGGCCTATAGGAATCGAAACTGATCGCGATCCAGAGAAAGACTGGCCCTTCGGAGAATCGAAAAGAACGCTGGTGATTTCTCCGTTCGTGAGCGGTGGAGCTCTTGGCGACTTTGCAAGTCTCCATTCACAGATTGAACTTGTTTCACGCGCTGAACAGTTGGAGCGGGTGAAGCCGGAAGTACTCAGTGCTTATTCAAATGTTTGGATACTCGATGACACGGCCGAGCCGGAACCGAGCGAGACCGAAGAGGCGAATTCCGATGCGGGTGAGGCGAGCGAGAGCATATTGCCAGCAGCACCTGCATTGGTAGGACTCCACGCGAAGCTGTATGTACTCGACGGAGGATGGGATGCAAGTGTCTTTACTGGCTCAGCCAATGCCACGCACGCTGCATTCAACCGAAACGTTGAATTCCTTACTGAGCTTCGTGGCAAGAAAAGTAGGTTGGGTGTCGCGGCAATTCTTGGGGAATCTACTAACCCCGACGACAAGAAACCCGGAGCGGCCAGCCTCGCTGACTTGCTGCGACCATTCAAACCCGGTGACGGTGAGGGAACAGAAGAATCATCAGAGGACAAATTTGAACGCTTAGTTGACGAGATTGCCAAGCAGATCGCGAAAGCTCAGCTAATTGCCGAGTGCCAAGATGCTACTGACGGTAGTGGTTACCGCGTTTGTCTTCAGCCTGTCAAGCGAATCAAAGTTGTAATAGATCCGGCGGTCATTGTATCTGTTAGGCCCGCAAGTCGCCCCCATGCCCCGTTCGTGTCGCTAGATGTAAACGAACTGACTTGGGCCGAATTTGATTCTCTGGCGATGCTCAGCCTGACCTCATTCTATGTGTTCCGAATCGAGACAGAATCACCCAAGAAAATGACTCGCGAGTTCGTCTTGAACATTCCGCTGACCAATGAGCCCTCGGGTCGGCGTGAGGCTCTGCTCAAGCATCTCCTGAGCGACAAAGAACGCGTGCTTCGTTTCTTGATGCTGCTTCTTTCCGATGCGGATGCCGATGCATTCGCGAACATGTTCAATGGAATAGACGGTGGCTCCGAGTCTTTTCAATTCTCGTCTCTACTAAACGGTCCGACCTTGTTCGAATCCTTGATGAGATGTGTCGAACGAGATCCAGCAAGACTTGAACAGGTCGCCGAGATAATTAGTGATCTTGAAAAATCATCTGATGGCCGCGAACTGTTGCCAGAAGAACTTGATGCCATCTGGCGACCAATTTGGAACGTTGCCCAGCGACAACTTGCAAGAGGATCGAAGCGGGGCAAAGCATGATGCAGGATATCGACAAACCAGAAACAACCAAGATACTTGCTGGCCTCAAGGACTTTCAGCGAAGTACCGTGGAGCATGTCTTCCGTCGTTTATACACAGACCCAGACGCAAATCGTAGATTTTTAGTCGCTGATGAAGTTGGACTAGGCAAGACACTGATTGCGAGAGGTGTTATAGCGAAGACGATTGATCATTTGTGGGAAAGCACTCCGCGAATTGATGTCGTTTATGTCTGCTCAAACACGGATATCGCTCGTCAGAATATCAACCGCCTAAAGGTTCTTGGGTGCAATGAGTTTGCCCTATCGTCGAGAATCACGCTGTTACCCATAAAGGTCGCGAGCCTGGAACACCAGCGTGTGAACTTCGTTTCGTTCACTCCGGGAACTTCGTTCGATCTCAAACGAAGCGGTGGGATCGCTGAGGAACGGGCGCTCATCTACTGGATGCTCAAAGATGCCTGGAAGCTCGATCAGCCAATTCACTCGCGCCCCTTCGAGGGCACTTCGCTGAAGAAGGGATTTGATTACTGGCTGAACCTTCTGAATCCGGTGGCTGGCTATTATTCGATTCACGCGGATATGCAGCAAGCGTTTATCAAAGCCGTCTCAGCAAACGATTCACTTCGAAGCGAATACGAAAAGCTTGTTAGCCTCGTACCGCCTCGAAAGGAGATCCCCTCTGAGATCACGAGCCAGTGCATTGCGTGGATTGGACAGTTACGACGCGTGCTAGCAGAGACCTGCCTTCATTGGCTGGAGCCAGACCTGATCATCTTGGATGAGTTTCAACGATTCAAACATCTCATGGCCGGCGATACCGAGGACTCGTCTGAGGCCGCCGCTCTTGCCGAGCACTTGTTCAACTTCCAAAACGAAACCTCGAGCGCGAAAGTTCTTCTGCTGTCTGCGACGCCCTACAAGATGTTCACGACTGCAGACGAGTGCGCGAGCGACGATCACTACGCGGACTTTCGTCTAACTCTAAACTTCCTAATATCAGACGCTGCGAAGCGATCCTGCTTTGAACAAACTCTTAAGCAATACCGTGAAGAGTTGTTTCGCGTCTCGGATTGCGGAGTCGATGGACTTCTGCGAATCAAGCGTGAGCTCGAGAACCTGTTGCGACGCGTCATGGTTCGCACGGAGCGATTGTCAATCGATGCCAACCGCGACGGCATGCTGAAGCAGATGGACTGCCTAGCGATGTCTTTGAACGAGACGGATGTCGAACACTATCTCGCACTGCAGCAAATTGCTGCATCCCTAGAGCACGGGGACATGCTTGAGTACTGGAAGTCGGCACCCTACCTGTTGAATTTCATGGAGCATTACGACTTTAAGCGGAAGCTTGACAATGCCATGGAGGTGCAAGCCGACAGTTTTCTTGCAAAGCAGTTCCGTAAGCTCGGTGACGGACTTCTCAATAGGCAAGCCATCGAAGAGTATTCGAAAATTGACCCGGGCAATGCTCGCCTACGCTCTCTCCAAGCTGATACGTTAGGCAAGAACGCGTGGAAACTTTTGTGGATTCCTCCGTCATTGCCGTATTATGCGAGTTCTGGTGCGTACTCCGACGCTGGAGCCGAAGGATTCACCAAGCGATTGGTCTTTTCGTCATGGCGTGTCGTGCCGAAAGCAGTTGCTTCACTGCTTAGCTACGAAGCGGAACGCCTGATGATGCTGGAGCACCATCGTCATCCGAAATGGGATTCAGGGGAGCGAAAGAAGCTGAGGGGACTGCTTAAGTTCTCTGCCAAGGGCGACAGGCCGACCTCGATGACCACCCTTGGGGTTCTTTATCCCTGCCGAACGCTCGCAAGCCAACTGGACCCAAGAAGCTTGCTTGCGCAAGCGACCAGGTCAAAAGCGGAAGTCTTGAAGTTGTATTCGGATACGATTGGCGACTTGCTCAAGTCAGTGTTTGAGAAACATCGAGAAGAACAAGCTGCACCGATAACAGAAGGCACTGACGATCGATGGTATTGGGTTGCACCGCTATTTCTCGATCTTCATTTTTACAGTGAGCAGACACTCGGATGGCTGGCCAACGATCGTTTAGCTGAAATCTGGAGTGGAGATGCTCTGGATGGGGAAGAAGCGGATGTTGCCGAGGGCTGGAGCAAACACGTTGAGCTTTTCAAGCAGACCGCAAAAGAGATTGGCACTCTTGGCAAGGCACCCGATGATTTGAGTTTGGTGTTGGCCGAGATGGCACTGGCGGCTCCAGGCATCGTAGCGTTGCGCTGTCTGCAGGGTGTTGTCGATCAAGCGATTTCGGCGAAGGGCCAAACGGACATAGCCGACTATGCAGCACCGCTTGGGCATTCGATGCTGACTTTATTCAATCTGCCAGAGGTGATGAGTTTGATACGGGGCAAACGAGATGAGCTCCCGTATTGGCGAAACGTACTTTCCTACTCGATAGATGGAAACATCCAGTCCACGTTCGACGAATATGTTCACACATTGGTTGAATCACTCGGTTTACCAGGTAAGCCCGTGGACGAGTTCCTGGCTGGGTTAGTGCAAGAAATTGCGTCAGCTATGTCGCTGCGTACTACGAATCTGCAGGCAGATGTCTTTGAGTGCGAGGGAAGGAAGTTACGCAAAGAGGATGAGCCATTGCGGATGCGTAATCGCTTTGCTTTGGCGTTTGGACAAACGAAGAAGAGTGACGACGACGACAAAACTCGCCCTGCTCAGGTGCGTTCTGCTTTCAATTCACCTTTCTGGCCATTCGTGCTGGTATCGACATCGGTTGGCCAGGAAGGACTGGACTTCCATCCATATTGCCACGCGATTGTGCATTGGAACTTGCCCTCAAACCCCGTGGATCTTGAGCAGCGAGAAGGACGCATCCATCGCTACAAAGGCCACGCGTTGAGAAAGAACATCGCACAACAATTCCGTGGACATGCAACTGATTCAAACTTCCGCGATCCATGGTCTGCGATGTTCGAAGAAGCTAGGAAGTCACGGCCGGATGGTCAGAATGACCTCTATCCATTTTGGATCTCCCCAGACGGCGACGCCAAGATCGAACGATATGTTCCCCGGCTGCCCCACAGCCGAGAGGTAATGCAGCAAATCTACCTTCAACGTTCGCTGGTTCTGTATCGCATGGTCTTCGGCCAGCATCGCCAGGAAGACCTTATCAACTACCTTCGCCAGCGTTTCAGCGATGAACAGATCGCCGAGCTAGTCGAAGTATGTAGAATTGATCTTTCTCCACCCGACTCCAATTGTTTCAAAAACAGTGAAGACATAAATGACCGGACGATCAATACGCATCTACCTCGTTGATAGGGACGCCTCTGGACTGCTCACGGCCGAGGTAATGATCTGGAGCAGCAAGATGCTAGTTGCGCCTTGCAATAAGCTACCAGAGCTTGCGAAACGAGAAGAGATCACCAGGACCGGAATCTATGTTCTGGCAGGACCAGATCCCGACGATCCAATTGGTGAAGTGGTTTATGTTGGCGATGGTGACAATGTCTTCAAACGTTTGGCATCGCATGATAAGGATGAGAAGAAAGAGTTTTGGACACGATGCGTTGCAGTGATTAGTAAAGACTTGAATCTCACGAAAGCTCACGTTCGGTATTTGGAGAGTTGCCTGATCTCAATGGGATATGCAGCTGGTTGAGCGAAGCTCCACAATGGAACTGCGCCGCCGCTTCGACCGATGCCTGAAGCGGATATTGCAGATATGGAGGGTTTTCTTTCTCGCGTTGAGTTAGTTCTGCCGGTGCTAGGGTTCGATTTTCTCAAGCCCAAGCCGGTTGTGCGACAAGGAGGTGAAAACCGCTGATCGAGCGAGATGCAATGAGACGATCTCCCAACTTGAGCTTGCGATTGGACAACGATACCACAAAGACCGGTGCAATCGAATTAGATTGAACACTGCGCAGGTAATTGAGGCGGTTCGATGTGCGAAGGCAATGGATACTGAAGACAGCATCATGCCAACGCAGCCTTCTGCTAGAATCTACAAGATCGTAGAAATGTTGAAGGAAAGAGATTCTATTGACTTGGGGAACTAACCCTTGCGCGATGCTTGGCCATCCTATGAAGACGACCCCGTTGCCCTGTCACTAGCCAGTGCCCAAGAGGCGACTGGATCAGCAGACCGAGATCAAAGGACAAGGTTGATGCGATCGTTCAACACGCCGTTTTTTCCGGATATCTTGGTTTGCAGCGAAGTCATGGGGGAAGGAGTCGACTTGCATCGTTACTGCCGATATGTGATTCATCATGATTTAGCGTGGAACCCCAGCCAGATTGAGCAGCGAACTGGTCGCGTCGATCGCCTTGGCTGTAAGGCTGAGAATCGCCATTCGATTCATGTCTATTTGCCTTATGTTGCTGGTGCATCCGACGAACGACAGTTCCGCGTAATGCGAGACCGGGAACAGTGGTTCCGCATTGTGATGGGACAAGACGAAGTCACAAAGTTGATACCCGACGATGACGCTGGCTGTCGGCCGAACCTCCCGCAGCAGTTCGTCGAGCAACTGAGCTTCAATTTGGAGATCTAGCTCCATGGCAGGCCGCACCTAAATAACCATTTAACCAGGAAACTCTAATGGCTCTTTTCAAACTCAAGGGAATCAACTCCGATTCACAGGTCGCGGAATTGGAACTTGCAAAACCAGCGAAACTGGCACTGGAAAAACACCTTGAGAACTGGCTCGAAAGGAATCCGTGGGCACTCGCAGAAGAACCCTTGTTGATCATAGGGCGCCAAACCTCTGCAAACATCGATGCCGGAACCATCTTTCCCGACTTACTCGCGTTGGATAGTGAGGGCAATCTAGTGATCATCGAACTGAAAAAAGCGCAAGCACCTCGTGAGGTTGTGGCGCAAGTCCTCGAATATGCAGCTTGGGCGAATGAGCTATCCGAGGATGACCTAGTCGCGATTGCTGCTAACTATATCGGCTTTGCGTCAGACCAAGCCGAGTCCCAGCTTAATGCAAAGTTCCTTGAGACCTTTGATGTTGAGGTACGTCCAAAACTCAAGTCTCGAATCCGTCTGTTTATCGCAGCAGAGACGATTCCGCCGAGTGTGTCGAGAGTCAGTAGGTTCCTCAGAACTCAGCACAGCATAGACATTAGCTGCATCGAGTTTTCTGTCTTCGAGACGGATAGCAACGACATACTGATTACAACCGAGACTCATGTAGGCCATGAAGAGACAAACAGTTTGAAAACGTCCTCTACGAAATGGTCTCGTGACAAACCAGTCCGACAGGTCTTATGGGAGGCAATCGAGCTGTTTGTTGCCGGTGATCCTACGCGGACGTTCACTCCAAAGGAAATTGCTGAGGTTATCCTCCAGCGCTATCCGAGTTTCAATCGCTCAACCATCAATTGCCAGATTATTGCGGACTGCGTTAACCATCCGTCGAGAGGCCATTATTCAGGTGGTCAAGATCGATACTGGAGAATTGCGAAGGGGGTATTTCGGCTTGTCCAGCCATCAGACATCCAATGAGCGACCGTCGTGTTTACGGGTTCAAAAGCTTGACGCGTCAGTCGCGATTAACTCAATTATGAACCCATGGATAGAAATTTTGCAGGTCGTTGCTCCGCAGACCGGTTTCAGCCTTCAACGTATTGGCAAGCGTATTCGCACCAGCTAAATCTGCGAGATGGAACTTGACGCGCTAGGCGATTTGAAGATTCTTCAAAACCTAGCGCATCAGGTTCACTTGGTAAGCTTCGACCGTTGCTTGCCCTACGCCTTCAGAATGCTAGACGAATACTCAAATCGATTCGAAAGCGCAAAGAATGTCGGCGCCCAGACTCCAACGAAAATCCCAAAGCGCTCAGCATGGGCCTTCGATTCTGCCGCTTCACCGCCAGTTAGGAACCAAATCGCAATGGAGCCCAAAATGGAGGCGAACCCAAGAACGAAGCAGAGCTTCGATAAGTTACTGTAGA
>Ga0315899_10000982_pt1 | contig 33371 bp, 24 predicted proteins | sample LakEriMetagenome_2_FD_203518 | JGI IMG/M metagenome (GOLD analysis project Ga0315899, IMG submission 203518) | Freshwater fungal communities from buoy surface, Lake Erie, Ohio, United States - Buoy 4 MA112 | ecosystem: Environmental > Aquatic > Freshwater > Lake | place: USA: Lake Erie, Ohio...
CAATTTCATTTGCCCAAAGAAGAACTTGATTGTCCTGTGTGTTGGCGGCCACTCGAAACGCATCATTTTTCTTCTCATCTGTTTTTCTCGAGCCCCACGGATCGTAAAAAAACCTATTATTTTGAGACTCTTCCTTCTCTTCATCTCCGAAAAGGAATTTGATGGTATTAGAAACATCTTCAGCTCGTAATCGACGCAATTGAATAACTTCCATCTCTCTCGCTGAACCATCCAACCGATCGATAACTTGCTGGATGACCAGTTGGTCGCTGAGCGAACCGTAAACGATAATGGACTTGTTCTTTTCATCTACTTCCAATTTTGTCGTAGGCTCAAGTACATCCATCGCCACGACACTTGCGACTAATTGTTTGGGATCGAGCGATGCAAGTCTATGGACTTTCATGCGTGTTTCCAATCGCTGGAGTGTCGCAGCATCATCGTTCGGTACATCGACTCTTTTCACAAATGCGGCGATTATGGCCATCTTGTTGGGGGGTGCATGTACGATGACGCTATTGCGTCTCGCGTTGGCAGTGATGTGAATCTCCTTTTCCGCAGCGTTCGGCGGTTTAGCTCCTCCACCTCGCTGTTGCTGCTGCTGTTGCATTTGCTGCATCATCATTTGTTGCTGCTGTTGCATCATCATCTGCTCTTCAGGCGACATTGGTCGTGCATCACCCTTGGATTGACTCATCCCCAGGAAAGTAGACAACTGTTCTTTAACCATTTCCGCCCGTACGAATTCAAGCTCGAACTCCTGCACAAGTTGATCAAGTGCGTCATCCGATTGCTCTTGCTCCAACATGCGGTAAATCTCCGTGAGATTGCCCGCGCAATCCATGGCTTCAAGTCGATTGGTTGACTCAAGAGCGGTCAACGTTCCGTTCCTGCTAATCAGCGATTTAAAGCTATCAACGACCGTTGCTGCTACCAAAGATCGCAATGGAAAGGATGTCCTAACGAATCGATTAGGAGGCAAGCTCTCTAGCATTTCAGCTGGTATCTTCGGCACGAGCGTTACATTAATTCCCTCGGTTTTCACGACTTGAAGCGTGCTATCGAGCTCCAGCATGGTGTAGCCGCGCAATAAAAGATGTCGATTGAACAAATCGCGTGCTTCTTCAACAGTGAACTTTCGCTTTGTAGAAAGATTGACTCTGCTATTAGGTAACTCTTGCCAATCGAGAGTCATGTTGGAAACGTCTGCCAACCAAGTCAACAGATCTGGCCATTCTTGATTTCGAAACTGAAACTGAATCATCCCCTCTTCGTCAGGCTTCACGTCAAACTCACGCTTGTCTGGTGGCTCCGACTTAACGCTCTCTCTTTTGATTGGCCCATCCGGAGCTGGCTTCCCTGCATCACCTGGCTGATCTGGCGCCCCAGGTGCGCCGTTGGGTGGCATGCCCGGCGGAGTCGGACCACCCGGTGTAGGACCCCCTGGGGGAACCACTACTCCAGCTGGAGGCTGCATCCCTGGCGCTGCCTGGACAACTCCGTCCGGTGTGACAACAACCTGATGACCACCCTCAGACGTCTGGACAATCGTAACGCCCCCTCCACCAAATGGATCGTCCTGAGCGAACGACATCTGATGACCCAGAAAATTCATGGACCATAAAAGGGCGGACAATCGCAACACTAATAGGAAACGCTTCGGCAAGGTGAGTAAATGGCAACGCAAGATATATTGGAACATGTTTCTTCCTCGGGCTAGTTGGATTGAGATGGGCGAGACTCTTCTTTGACCAAAAGCTTCCGCCATTGCGACACTGCTTCAGTCGAATTCTTCTCGGGATGAAAACCTAGTGTTTTACCTGTCAAACTACTCAGTTGAACGATTGCAAGTAACCGCTCATCTTGTTGACTGCTAGATAAGGACTCGATCAGCAATCGCTCGCCTCCGTCCTTTAGTTGTGTGGGAGAGTGCGTAACGACAAGTCGCAATACATCACTGGTACGGTTCGCGAGATTCCTAGAAACGGATTGAACAAACGTTCCCATACTTTCTCCACTACCAATCAAATTCGGTAATTCAGGCAACCATACTTGGAGATGGGTGTATGCCCCCTTTCTTGCCAAGAATCCTCCGGCGCCAAACAAGCTATCAAATTGACCTAATTGACAAAGTACTCGAACAGCAAACGAAGCCGTCTCAGCCCGTTTGCTTTGGGAAAGATCCTTTAGAGAATCTAAAAGTGCTTTGCTCTCCTCTTGCTTGAAGTATTTGGTAGCATCCTGCCAAGCGAATTGATCGATCGATCGACCAACAATCGAGCGAAACCATTCGGGAGCGGACAACATCTCGGTCTTGGCAATCGATTCTGTGTTGTCTGTGCCAGCGATCTCACCAACATCCAAATCTATAGACTGTGAAATATCTTTCTGTTTCCAATCGACTTTGACTATGCCCTGGATGCCATAAATCTTCGTTTCGCTTCGCGTATTTAGCTTCGAGCTCGCAATCTCTTCATTTGTGGTTTCGTCCCAAACATGACGAACCTCTATAGCACAGCTAGAAGACATTTCCATGAACAAGATCCTGAAGGAACCGTCAGGCGTGGTCACGGAGATGTTGTTTCCTCTAGGGGTCGGAAACAGAATAAACTTTCCGTAGTTAATGAAAATCGGAGCTGCACCATTACACTCTAATTGCGATGCATCGCATGCGATCATTCTAATTCCATCCCCATTCACAAATTCTGTGCGTTGGTAAGGGGGCACAATGACATCGCCTATCGTCAATCCCGAACCAGGGCTCGCTTTTCGCCATGTTGATTCAGGGTCAACAGGATTCCTATAGATAACAAGACTCTCAGTCGACTCTTTCGATTCGGGCAACCATCTTAAAGTGGGGGCATCATTGGGCTTCACCATTTCTGCCGACTGATTCGCCTTTACTTCAACCTCATTGGTGGGTGTTCCACGGTCCGAGTCAAGATTTGAATCCGTAACGTTTGCAATGATCGCAGCCTTGTCTACTGCTGTAACGTCCCCCTTTTTACCTTCAGAAGCTTCGCTTTGGTTCGAACCGTTCAACACTTCAGGGAGATCGCTATCCGTTTCTGTTCCTGAACCTAGGCTGTCTTCGGTTCGCCTAGAATTGTTCGGAGCTGATTCTGAATCTCTCTTCCCGTCTTCACCTGGGGCTTTCGTTTCCCCAACGGAAGTTTCCGTTTTCGATGTCCCCTTGGGTTCTTCAATATCACCGGACTGCGTCTTGTTTGCATTCCCCTCAACCAATCGATTTTCAATCGCTAGCATGGAACGCAATTGATCCATTGGCCCTATAGCAAAAACCCCAACAACGATCAAAGCGATCACCAAAAGGGAACCGCCGATGGCGGTGCGTAACCAGCTGCGATCGTAACCAATCAAGTACTCAGGAACCTGATGCCCTAGCCCTTCGTTCAACTCAATTCCAGAACCTCTAGGCTCGGTCGATGATAGCCGAACGGCGGTAAGTGTTGCACTGTCGCCTGGGGAAGAGGAAGATTCATCTTCATATCGAGCTTCAAATTTACCAATGGTAGGAGCATCGAACCTAACGGTGCTACCATCTTTCCCCAACCTCAAAATCTTAAGTCGACTAGGCTTTGCGTTGGGTGTCATTGGCATCGCCAAGATACGCTCCCTAAGCTCATGTGAAACTTCTACCGGAACCGCGAGAGCTTTGGTCAGAATCCTATGACAACTTCCGACCTCGCTGAGCAAAGCGTTGTTTTCGAGACAACAACGCTCCATAGATGGGATTTGATCCAAAGGAATGGTGTCGTCCAAATACTCTGCAATATGATTAGGATCAAACCCGAATTCCTTTGCATCTACAGGAATCGGTGCCAACCTAGGATTTGACATGCCCTCGTCAATTCGCTGCGAAATCTGCTGAGCAGTGACGCTATCTCGCAGCTTTGATTCCAGCAATATCGTATCTTTGTTGTCTAACACGCCGTCGCGATACGCTAACAACGTTCTCAAAGTAAGTCGCATAAAACTACTGCTTTCATCACAAATCAGGGCTCCCGGTGAACCTCTAGTTAGTGACTTCTGGGTGGAGTTTTCGTTCAAAAATCTGGAAAAAAGCTCAAGATTTTTAGTCCTTTTTTAAGGGGCGAGCATCCGCCCCAAGTACTGTCGTTGAAAAATGCTTGGTCTTACGTCGGCCCCGCTCCTTAATAGGCACCGGAAAAACGGCCTCGATCTCCGGCCGCCTCCTTGACCCCAGTCTCTGGATCAAGCGTAAGAATCACGGCCGACGCTGCCGGCTTCTTCAACTCAAGCAGATGCCCCTTCTCCCTCAGTTTGTCCAAATCTGGAGATAAATTGGCTGGTGCCGTCAAACTCCCCAATTTCGCGGGCTCGTGTCCAAACCAGTTTATATGGTGATCAGTCCCAAATCGCGGGCTCCTGGCCGCCGTGAGTGGATCCATTCCGAAAACAAGTCTGTTTAGAAGCACTTGAAGTGACGTTTGATCCTGCTGATCTCCACCCGCCACACTTATTGCTAGAACTGGTTGATCCCCTCGCATCACCAATGTCGGAGTTAATGTAATCCTGGGACGTTTGCCTGGCGCAACGATACTTGGATGCCCATTCCAAACATTCAGGCCAATCATGCGGCTCCCAAGCTCAATGCCTGTCTCTCCAGCGATTACTCCTCCCCAACCGCTCGGTGTCGCTGAGACAACGTTCCCAAATGAGTCTGCTACCAAACAGCTCGTCGTGTCACTGCTATAACCACTGTGAACCTTGTAGTCCTGAGGCGCGATTCCCAAAAGTGGCTTGTTGTTCCACGGGTCTCCAGGTTGCTGCTCAAGTGATGCTTTGTTAGGATCGATCAAGTTTCGGCGCATGGAAACGTAATAATCCGAAAGGAGCTGCTGGATTGGTACCTCGACAAAGTCGGGGTCCCCAAAATAGGCATCCCGATCCGCTAACGAAAGCTTCATCGTCTCCACAACCATATGCACGTAATCGGCTGTATTGTGCCCCAGCTTCTTAAAGTCCTGAGTGTCTAACATACGCAACGTCTGCAGCATGTACGGTCCTTGAGTCCAGACGCCACACTTGAATATCGTATAGCCTCTGAAGTCTATAGACAGCGGATCATCGATTCTCGTCACATGCTGCGCCATATCAACGAATCGAAGCAACCCACCGTTTTCTCGCGACCATTTATCTAATTCGCGAGCAACCGGACCTCGGTAAAAGTAGTCGGAAACTCGACGCAAACCATGCTTTCTGTCTAGCCCGCCACTTTCAGCCGCAACGAGACTTTCCATTAGATTCAAAAAGTTCTTGTGATGTCGTACAGAAGCTTTCGCTTTTTCCAATGACTCGTCGGGCTTTTCGCTGTATTGACGATCTTTTTTAGCCATCTGCAAGGGGTCTTCGCTGGCTCGTTCACGGAGAACACTGAGCATCGGCTGTGCGCATTGCGTAAATGACTTGGTTCCAAATCTATCGAGTGCAGTTAAACAAGCATCCAGAAAACCCGGGACAACCGCATTGGCAACGTCACCTCGACCTTGAATCAATCCTTTGCGATTTTCATTAAACCATTCTGGTGTCGCTAAACGAGGAGATGCGCCTAAGCCTACGATGACCTCGACAACTTTACGTTCTGCGCTATACACCATAATCGGCACTTCACTGCCGAAACAGAACAAATGATTCTCTACAACTGATTGCACTAACATGCTGGCAATAGAGGCATCAATCGCATTGCCTCCCTCTTGTAAGATAAGCAGTCCAGCATCCCGAGATTGGGGACTACCCGTAACGATTGCTCCACTTTTCCCAAGAGCCGCCGTATCGCTTCGGATTACCGTGCTTTCGGAAGCAGTGGAGATTTCTGCTTGATCCTGGGCGATCAAACTCGAACTTAACAACGAGACAAAGCATGGCAATACAAGTCGCTCTCCGAACCCATACACCCGCGAGAGTAAAGAAACCGGGAAGCTGGCAAACTGTTCTACAATAGCCTTTGCTTGATTCATACCTAAAACTATTTTCGCAGACATGTGCCGAAGGCCCAACTTATGAGAAACCAGAATAATGCACCAAAAACTACAGTTGATTTGCCGACAAAATTCTGCCGTACGAAACCCCTGACACAGTCTATCATTATCAGACTCCGACGTTCTGTTTTTTTGCGTGACCTCTGAGCGTTGAGCATTTCAACGCATTAAATTGCCCCCACCGACCAAGCTGAAAACTGCCTTGAAGGTCCCATGGTGTACGAGCTCAGGTGACCGAATTCTGACTCATCCCCATAAATGAATGAGACATCGATACCGCAATCCCCTGTTGTTTCTCCCCTTCAGTAGGCGGTTAAGTTGACTTAAAAGGCAAATATGCTATTCTGGCTGGGTTTTTCCCGCATTTTTTTCGACCAAACTCAAAAATCCTCCGATAGCCGCCCGAACCAACCCATTTCTCGCCGTCGCAGAGCCCAGTCGCTGCGCCGGCGTTATTAGTTTAGCTAACACGATTTCCCCGAGATTTGTAGGACTCAAAATGAAGGCTCCACTCGAAGCGATTGCCAAGGCAGATACGTTGATTGAAGCCATGGGGTGGATCCGTCGTTTTCGTGGAAAAACCACTGTTATCAAGCTGGGTGGATCGCTGATGAACAACCCAGACGCCATGCGTCATACACTGCTCGACATCATTTTTATGGAAACCGTCGGGATGCGCCCCGTAGTGGTTCACGGTGGTGGCCCCTCCATCAACAAAGCAATGGAAGCCGCTGCCATTGAACCGGTGTGGATTAAAGGTCGTCGCTTTACCGACCCCAAAACCCTCGAGATCGTGGAGCGTGTACTCGGCTACGAGACCAATGAGTACATTGCTAACGAAATTGAACGACTCGGCGGAAGAGCCATGAATCTCAATTTTCGTACCACCAATGTTTTGTTCGGCGAGAAACTGTCCCTCGATGATGACGGAACTCCTCTCGATCTTGGCTTCGTCGGGCACGTTACCAGAGTTGATCGACAAACGATTGAATCACTAACTTACACGGAACAAATTCCGGTAATACCCTCGATGTGTATCGACGAGACCGGACAGAAATACAACGTCAACGCCGACACTGCGGCCATGGCCGTTGCTGAAGCACTCGGCGCCGAAAAGCTTATCTTCATTAGTGATGTCAATGGTGTGCGTCGCGACAAAGACGATCCAGATAGCGTACTGCACTCTCTCACCGCTCAAGAGGCACGCCAACTTATTGAGGAGGGAGTCATTGCAGGTGGCATGATCCCCAAAGTCGAAGCTTGCTTGGCAACGTTGAATCGTGGAGTTGGCAAGGTCCACATCATTGATGGCCAGTTACGGCATTCGCTTCTTCTCGAAATTTACACAACGGCAGGAGTCGGAACAGAGATCGTTCCGAGTCGAAATGCTCCCTCAACCAGAATCACACAGAACTGAATGAGAAATGAAACACTTAAGATCTCTACTCGACCTTTCGATTGACGATTTTCACGGTATCCTGGATCTGGCCGCGTCTCTTAAACAGCGACTGCTCGCAGGTGATCGCCCAGACCTGCTGAAAAACCGCAACACTGCGCTGATCTTCGAAAAGGCTAGCCTTCGAACGCGTGTAAGCTTCGAAGCTGGCATGGCTCAACTCGGTGGCTCGGCACTGTTTCTAACAGGTGATGTCGGTTGGCGCCAACGTGAGTCGATCGGCGATTTTATCCGCGTTCTAGCTGAGTATTGCGATTTCGTCGTCTGTCGCGCTATCTCGCAAAACACAATCAATGAATTGGCAGCTCATGACGTTGTCCCCATCATTAACGGTTTGACCGACGAGTCGCACCCATGTCAAGCTCTCGCCGATTTCATGACGATGAAAGAGGTCACCGGAAATGTACAGGGTAAACAACTCACGTTTGTCGGGGATGGTAATAATGTCGCCCGCTCGTTGCTTGCTGCTTGCTCTATGGGAAGGGTTAAGTTTCGATTAGCAGCCCCGGAAGGCTATCAATTCAAACCAGAATTGATCGAGCGAGTCAAAAATCATGCGGGCTGGGTCGATTTCGAACAGAGCTCTAACACAGCCGCCATGCTTCGCGATGCGGACTTTGTCTACACCGACGTTTGGACCAGTATGGGACAAGAATCAGAAGCCGAAAAACGAAACACCGATCTTCGCCCCTACCAAGTCAACGAACAACTGATGAAGCTTGCGCCGGCTCATTGCAAAATCCTGCATTGCCTGCCTGCGCGTCGTGGCATGGAAATCACCGATTGCGCCATGGACTCCTCCGCAAGCATAATCTTTCCTCAAGCGGGCAATCGTATGCACCTGCAGAAAGGCTTGCTTGTTTGGCTCGCGAAGCAAAATGGGGTAATCTAAAGTCACGGCATTGGCTGATTGCTTAACCGGTTTCCGTTGTTTAACGGACGTAAATTGTTGGGCCCTGCTGCCCGTTGACGATGCGTAGTTGGTCCATGAGTAGCCAGCTTCTAATTAAAGCAATTATCCCAGTAAACTAGGGATTAGATACGGAAGCAATTAATTCGTCCCATTGCGATTTCAATGAATGAATCTGATCGCGGCTCCAACTCTGCCCAACATAGCTAACGGCGTAAAGCAAAACAATGCCTAGCACCGATGCTGGACATAGCATCCATATCCAACGCCATTCGCTATCCTTTGCATGCATCGAGGATAAAGCAAAGAGCAGCGAGAACAACGCACTGAAGACGAACGCCAAATACAATACCCACACCAACGTCCAGACTTGTTGACGCGGCGCAAAACGCCCGTGGATCTTCGTTTCGCCAACATGCTCATCCATGCTAATTGATAAATGAGGTGACCAGCAGCGAACCTCCTTGGCAGGCACGTGCATTTCGAAATATCCGTCAAAAGAGTAGCTTTCCCAATTCCACGAGCCATTCGAAAGTTGCTCATGAATACGTCGTTGTAGTTCCTGCTTGCGAACGGGCACCACCAATTGAAATGTGGGCCGCATCGACATTGATCCAGCCGACGAAGGAGTTACAGAAAGGGAAGACATGGAGAGGCCCTTTGCTTTTTTTGAATTCAGCGTTCGCTAGATTATAGCACAATTCGATCCGCGAATTCACCGTTCCTTCCAGGGCCTGTTGTCTGAGGGCCTGTTTACTTTATGGCGTATAGTCGGACGCTAGATCGTCACTGCTCATTGAAGCAACAGGCCCTAGGCCAAGGGTTTTTATTAGGAGCTATCGCCTTTCTTCCGCGACATCGAAAGCATGAGGGAAAATATGCTATGTACAAACAATATTGGGATTCCAACTAAAAATGACAATCGAACAATAGGAGCGATGGATGCATCGTCAATGAGGAGTATAGTTCGAGGGTATTCGAGAAAGAAAACTGCCATCGACATCGATAAAATCAAACCCGATATGGACAACGTTCTTGTCGAAAATCTTAAGAGAAAAACACTTACCAAAGTTAAGAGGAGAGCGGGGATTAAGAAAGCTATACCAGCAATCAGAATTGGGAAACCCTCGATTTGTCCATAACGATTTTCCAAGGTTTGAAGCAAAACGAAGCCCCACATGGGAACTGATATGACGGACAACATTCCGCATAGCAATCGCCCAAGCAACAATTGCGATTCGCATGTCGCTTTTGTCTCATCGTCGAGCACAATTTTTAGCAATCGCTGTTGCGATTGCTCCTGCTGGTTGGTTTATACCGAGTATTATCGGAGAACTTGAACGCCTGTTTTATCCCCCCCAAAGTCGCTCGCTATGTGTAGCGCACCTTGGGGGCGACCAGAAACGCAGTCTCCGCCGCGGTTGAGGATTAAGTCGCTAATTTCTTGTACTTGAAACGCCGAGGTTCATCGTCGTTGATTCCCAATCGTTCTTTGCGTTGTTGCTCATAGGTTTCGAAGTTTCCTTCACACCAGTGAACATACCCGTCTCCCTCAAATGCAAGAATATGAGTTGCGATTCGGTCCAGGAACCACCTATCGTGGGAGATAACAACCACGCAACCTGCAAAGCTTAATATCGCTTCTTCCAAAGCCCGAAGCGTATCGACATCGAGGTCGTTGGTTGGTTCGTCCAATAACAAAACGTTGCACCCACGTCTTAACAGTTTTGCCAAGTGAACTCGGTTTCGTTCTCCACCGGAGAGGACGCCAACCTTTTTCTCTTGGTCGGTACCCTTAAAGTTGAACTTGGATACATAAGCGCGAGAATTGATTCGCTTCCCCCCCATTTCCAACCAATCGTGTCCACCTGAAATCTCTTGATACAACGTATTGTTTGCATCGAGGGAATCACGAGACTGGTCTACATATCCGAGTTCCACAGTCTCTCCCACTCGCAATGTCCCGGAATCGGGTTTGTCTTGTCCAGTAATCATCCGGAACAGAGTGGTCTTACCGGCACCGTTGGGTCCAATCACACCGACGATACCACCGGCTGGCAATCGGAAGGTGAGGTTGTCGATCAGAACTTTATCGTTGTAGGCTTTACTCATCCCATCGGCGTGAACGACAACTTCTCCAAGGTGTTTTCCTGGCGGAATTTGGATTTCCAATTCGTCTGGTCGCTCTTCGAACTGCTGAGCTGCCAAACTTTCGTAGGCATTAATCCGTGCTTTATTCTTGGCTTGGCGAGCACGCGGAGACATTCGGATCCATTCGAGCTCTTTCTCCAAAGTCTTTTGGCGAGCGGCAGCGGACTTTTGTTCGATCGCAAGACGCTTTTGCTTTTGCTCCAACCACGAGGTGTAATTTCCTTCGAATGGAAATCCTGATCCTCGGTCTAGTTCCAAAATCCACTGCGCTACATTGTCCAGAAAGTAACGATCGTGCGTTACAGCTACGACGGTTCCTGGATACTTGGCCAAGTGCTGCTCGAGCCAGTTGACTGCTTCTGCATCAAGGTGGTTAGTGGGTTCGTCCAACAATAGTAAATCAGGTTGCTCAATGAGTAGCTTGCACATCGCGACTCGCCGGCGTTCGCCACCGGAAAGCTTTGTAACATCTGCATCTCCGGGAGGTAGATTCATAACCGCCATGGAATGCTCTACTTGGCGATCCAGTTCCCAGAGATTCTGCGTATCGATGATATCTTGTAGCTTTGCCATTTCATCGCAAAGCTTTTCCATCTGCTTATCATCGGTGACATCGCCGAGCATGCAACTGATCTCATTGAAGCGATCGAGCACCTTGCGGCGAGGAGCAACGGCCTCTTCCACGTTACCCTGAACATCTTTGTCTGGATTCAATTGGGGTTCTTGTGAGAGATACCCTGCGGTAAAGCCATTGGTGAGCCTGGCGACTCCATCAAATGTTTTATCGACACCGGCCATGATTCGTAGGAGCGTACTTTTACCGGCACCGTTCGAACCGAGAACACCGATCTTGGCTCCGGGATAAAACGATAGCCAAATGTTTTTCAACACTTCTTTTTGGCCGTGTCGCTTGGTTAAGTCCTCAATTTGAAATATGTACTGACGATTCATCTTTATTCCTATTCCCATTCAATGGTGGCGGGCGGCTTGCTGCTTATGTCATAGCAAACGCGGTTTACGCCTCGAACTTCGTTAATAATTCTGGTGGAGATACGGGCGAGCAGATCATAAGGTAGATGGCTCCAATCTGCCGTCATAAAGTCATCGGTGTTCACACACCGTACTGCGACGGCTCGCTCATAGGTTCTAGCGTCTCCCATCACACCAACGCTCTGCGACTCGAGCAATACGGCGAACGCCTGGGATGTTTGACGATAAAGACCAGCGTTCTTTATTTCGCTCACAACAATATCGTCTGCTTCTCTAAGAATGGTCAATTTTTCGCGAGTGATTTCTCCCAAGCAGCGAACCGCTAACCCTGGGCCTGGGAAAGGATGACGCCAAACCAAATGCTCCGGTAGCCCCAGCTCTAGTCCCAGTTTACGTACTTCGTCTTTGAAAAGATCTCGCAATGGCTCGATAAGCTCAAAGCCTAACTGCTCAGGCAGTCCTCCAACGTTATGGTGTAGCTTGATGGTGGCTGCAGGGCCATCGGGGGCAGCTCCACTCTCGATTACGTCAGGATACAAGGTGCCTTGGGCAAGGAATTTAGCCCCGTTAATCTTTTCGGCTTCTAATTTGAAGCAATCGATAAATGAGTAACCTATGCGTCGTCTCTTTTCTTGCGGCTCTTTGATGCCTGCCAGCTCGTTTAGAAATCGATCGCTAGCATCGACGACTCGCAAGTCCGCTTTGAAGTGATTCGTGAATTCGGAGATTACAGCCGACTGTTCGTCTTTGCGGAGTAGTCCGTTATCAATCAATATGCACGTAAGTTGCGGGCCAATCGCCTTATATAACAATGCTGCGGTCACAGAAGAATCCACTCCTCCCGATAGTCCGCAGATCACACGGTCGTCGCCAACGATCCCTCGAATATGTTCGGTAGCGCGATTAGCGAAATCGCTTAGATGCCATTTGCCTTCACAGCTTGCGATGTTGTAAAGGAAGTTATGTATCAAGGAACTCCCGAGCGATGTGTGGGAAACCTCAGGGTGGAACTGAAGCCCATAGATAGGTTTTGTCTTGTGTCGAACAGCGGCAAATGGGCACGTTGGTGTTGATGCTAGTATGTCGAACGACTCTGATAAATCGTTGACTTGATCGCCGTGGCTCATCCATACATCGATCTCGTGTGGAAAGCCAGCAAACAATCTCTCCATCGATTTCACTTGGAGCCGAGAGCGACCAAACTCTCGCTGCGAGCAACTGGTGACTTTGCCACCCATGCTTTGAGACAATAGCTGCATGCCGTAGCATATCCCTAAAATGGGAATCCCAAGATCGAAAATCTTTGGGTCGCATTTCGGTGCGTTTGCCTCGTAAACACTTGAGGGGCCACCCGAAAAAATAATGGCCGATGGCGAACGAGCCTTGACTGTTTCTGCTGAGATATCGTGTCGAACGATTTCGCAGTAAACATTCTGCTCCCTGACACGCCGAGCGATCAACTGGGCATACTGGGATCCAAAGTCTAGGACTAGAACACGTTCACTAATCAGATCTGGTGCTGTATTGTTCATTGCGACGCAATCTTCCAAGATGCAAAACTACGGCGTAAAAAAGAAAAGGAAAACTTTCTTTATCGACGCAGAGTCAGGCTATCTTTATCCCGAAGAAAACGCGAGATTATAGCGATCCAAGGTGCATCCGCCACCGCATATTCCAACCTCGTTTCGTCAACATTCGCTAAGTGAATTCTAACTGGACCGAGAACAACGACTTTACTCCGCCTTGGTACCTAAAAAGCGGCCATATTCAGACTCTGCTTACAGGGTTCTATAAACCGAAAGTTCCGATTGCTCCAGACGTGACACATAGGATTCCGATCGGAAACCTCGGGGAAATGCTGGTTCACGAAAACTCTCCAGCGGATCATGTTGCCAACCAAAAGGCGGTTTTTCTCCTTCATGGGTTGGGTTCATGCCATCGTGGGACCTATATGAGCCGAATCACTGCTAACCTTCTAGCATGTGGCGTTAGGGTCTTTCGATTTGATTTGCCTGGTGCAGGTGATTCCTACCTCCATACGCCCCTTCCTCCCCATGGAGCATGTTATGACTTGGTTTGGCAATCGTTATTGTTTCTGTCGGATAAATGCGATATTCGTCGCTGGCGAGGTGCTGGAGTGTCACTGGGCGGAAACATATTACTAAAGTTGACCGCGACCCATTCTCAAGAACTAGCCCGCTCAAACAACCCTCCGTTTCGAATTGATCGATCTGTTGCAATCGCCCCTCCGATCGATTTGAACGCGTGCTGCCAGAACATGGAAAATGGGTTCAATGCCATATACGCGAAGTACTTTCTGAGGTCGCTCAAGCGGCAAACGATTAGCCGCGCGAAACTATGGCCTCAGTGGCGAGATATCTTGCCCACCGCATCGTTCAGAACTATTCGAGAATTTGACAATACGGTCACGTCTAGACTCGCGGGCTTTTCGAACGCCGACCATTATTACCAATCGGGCTCATCGAAGAATGATCTGGAAAGAATCACCACAGATACATTGATACTTTTAGATGAAGATGATCCGATCGTTCCGATTTCCATCTTTCAGGATACTCGTTACTCCCCCTCCACGACCGTGATTACTACGAAGAAAGGGGGGCATGTGGGCTATTTGGCGAGAATCGAAAAGGACCGAAATCAGCCGAACAATAACTCAGCCAAGAAACATTATCGATGGGCTGACGAGTGGATATCGCAACAACTAAAAGACTGACATAAGTTCAGTCGGAACGCTTAGTCTACCAACAGATCGCGTCCCATCATTCGATTGCGATAAAACTAACGGCCAATCCTTACCACCAAGAAATCTAAGCAGTTCTAAGAGGCGGCCTACACGCTAACCTACCGCCAAAGTACTTCTACCTACCGCCAAAGTACTTCTTGAGGGTTTCGCTTGCGGCGTCCTTAGTGTTCTTCGTGGTAGGTCCGGTGGTCGATTTAGGTAGTTTGATAGGGGCCTTTTTTTCGAATTTCTTCTTCCCCTCTTCCTCTTCTGATCCAGCGGATTGTGAATCGTCCGTCGGGACAACCAGACTTGTAGCATCTACGCGAGTGGTATCCTCCATGGCGAACTGTTTGGTGTCCGTATCACCCTCCGGAGCACCTGTATTTGGTCTCGATCTGTCGACTTGATCTGCTTCTAGTAACCAAGAAGAAATGTCGAAGGACTCTTTGGTATCCAAGCTAGTTTGCTCGGTCATTCGAACGGCCGCTTCTTTGACTGTTGAAACCTCGGGCTTTTTAGCACTGGCAATACCGATCTCTATCAGCACTTCGAACTCTAACTGACCACATCGAAGCTTATCGCCGGATTTAAGGATCTTGGCTTTCTCTGTCGAAAGTTGTTTCTCGTTGACGAATGTGCCGTTTCGACTCTTTAAATCGATGGCCAATACCATTCCGTCCTTTTGTACTATTGCGCAATGCTTGCGGCTAATTGAGTCACTCTTTGGTCTCAACTGGCAGGACTCACTACGACCGATCAAGAACTTTTCGTCCTTAACCTTGATTTCTTTCCCCTCGTGTGTGCCAGAAAGTACCTTAAGAATGACTTGCATAGCCGTCCTGCTTTAGAAACACGTTAAAGACTAGGTTAAGATTCGATTAACTTTTGTCGGACGCGAAGAACACATTAATTGTAGTCAGATTAACCAAAGAGCCAATAGCCAGCGAACGCTTTCTCCAGCGACATCTGCAGATTCTTTACAAGCCAGCCCGTCCATTTTTCCCAATCCAAAGTGACTGCCAACTCTTTTCGGCTATCAATCCCAACGGATTCTGAACAATCCTTATACGATCCGGCACAACTTAGCTCCGTGCTGGGTTGCGCATCTAAAAAATCCAATATCCCGGCTAAATGAGGTGCATGTCTCGAGCTACGCAACAAGATGCTACCATGTTGGAGCAGCCCAAATTGTGTACGCCGCTGAGCACTTCCAACCACTTTGCTTCCGTCAATAACGATATCGACCGGTGATCTTCGTTCAAAACATAGAAAACTCTGGTTAGTCGACTTGCCGTCAATTTTGCACGTGCATTCTGCTGCCAGGTTGGCATTTAGCCCAAGCTCTCGCAGGCCACTAACCAAGCCTAAATGAACGGCACGGTACACCATTTCGCTTGGGCCCTTTGTACCGAAAGTTGGTGGATTATCGAAAGACGGTGGGATCTCAGTAGCCTGTTGCCTCTTGTTGTGAGGGAGGTGAGGGATCACCAAACTGTAGGTAAGCTCGCGGTCGTGAACTATCGCGCCGCCCCCTGTTTTCCTGATGACCCGATCGATATCTCCCCAAGCTGCGTTCGTCGGCACCTCGCTGTCACGCTGGAAGTGGCCTAGAGACAATGTCGGATTCTCCCAGCGATAAACGCGAAGAGACAGCGATCCACAATGCTCCGCATCTCGGAGCATTGCTTCATCCACCTCCATGTTTCGCAATCCTGTCGCTGGCTTATCGACTCGAAGTATGGCTTTCATATGCACACCAGCAGACAGCACTTTTCGTTAGGAACCAACTTGAGCCTTGTACTTTTCATAGTTCAACAATCGGCCCAACTCTGCTTCGTCTGCTACTTTCACTTTCATGATCCACCCCTCGTTGTATGGATCGTGGCTGAGCACCTCGAGTTTGTTTACCAAGTCTTCATTTACTTCTACGACTTCGCCTGACACTGGGCTGTACATCGGGCTAACGGCTTTGACGCTTTCCACCTCGCCAAACTCTTCTCCGGCCGTGACCTTTTGGCCGACCTTTGGCAATGCCATAAAAACCAAATCAGTCAGTTCAGCAACCGCAAAGGCAGATATGCCGACCGTTGCCACGCCGCCGGACACATGAGCCCACTCATGCGAATCGCAGTACAGTAATTGCTCAGGGGTAATAGTCATTTTTGCTACGCTCGTTTGTAAAAAGGCAAATTGGAAATAGTCGCAGCAACCTTGCTGCCTCGAATATCAATGTCAACAGTTGTGCCTATTGCTGCACATTCCGCTCTAACGTACGCCATTGCGATTGGTATATCTAGCGTAGGTGAAAAACTACCACTTGTCACGCAACCAATCTCGCGACCATTGCTATCCAGAACAATGGCTCCCTGTCTCGCAGCCCGACGCCCTGTCAACCTTAGTCCCACTCGAACTTGCTCGTTCGGACTCTTTGCTACCGTGGAAAGCTGTTCAGAGCCAATAAAGTTACGATCCTTTAGGTTGCAGGCAAACTTTAGTCCGGCTTTGTAAGGATCAATCGATTCGTCGAGTTCGTGTCCATAAAGAGGCATGCCTGCTTCTAACCTCAAAGTGTCTCGGGCTCCTAACCCCGCAGCCTTGATTCCATGCTCTCTTCCTGCCAGAAGCAAGTTCTCCCAAACTCGCTCAGAATCCTCTGCTCGAACAATTAACTCAAAGCCATCCTCTCCCGTGTATCCAGTACGCGACACGATACACGGTTTGCCCATCTGATTCGTAACCTTCGCTCGGTAATACCCGAGGGAATCGATCGACCCGGGAAACAGCCCCTTAGTAATTTCCACTGCCTTGGGACCTTGTACAGCGATCATGGCCGTGGAGCTGGTCGAATCAGAGAACTCTACGTCGGGAAAATCCGCGAGGTGAGGCTGGATCCAATTTCGAATCTTGGCGTGATTCCCTGCATTAACTACCAACAGAAAGTATACCTTGCCGCTAGGGCTCTCGAGGCAACTAACGAGCACGTCATCAAGTATTCCACCTTCCTCATTGCACATCAATGAATAACGAACTTGCCCAACCTCCATATCCATCACTCGGCGAGTTAGTAAATGGTCCAGCAATTGATCTGCCCTAGGTCCGTCAAATCGAAGCCGTCCCATATGGGAGATGTCGAAGAGCCCGGCAGCATTCCGCGTCGCATTGTGCTCAGCAACGATACCCTCGTATTGGACAGGCATATCAAAGCCGGCGAACTCAACCAGCTTTCCACCGTTATTTTGGTGCCAAGAGTGCAATGGAGTTACTGCCAAAGGAGCATTCATGAAATCGCCTTCAAATTTGGGCCGTGCTGGGTCATAGAAGTGCAGAAGTGTAGCCCCTTTTCCATTTTTTTCTAGATTTGACAACGGTGTCTGGGTCGATTCGACCCTGTCTCGCTTCTCGTAAAAGCACCACAAAACACTTGAGTTTTTCTGCCCCTCCACCGGGGGAACTCGAGTCAGAAAATCTAAAAAATTTGCATTTCGCTTCGGCCTCCTCTACCCTGATACGTACATCTTGTGTCGGTGCGTGTGCCACAATCATCCAGAATTCATTTGATCGTTGGAGGAAACTGCAACCATCCATTAATCAACCACATTTTGCGAGGTGGAAAAATGACTTATCAGATTGCGAAGATTGTGAACTACGCTTTTCTTCAAGAGCTTAAGGAAGAGAACACGCCCCTCTGGGAAGATGTGTTATTGCTGGGAGCCTATGGTCAAGAACCGTTTTCAAGCGATTGGATTGAGCAAAACGCAGGCGCCCTTCTAAGGCGATTGCGAGATAGACTCGCCGGTCAATTTCGAATGGAGGAGACGCTAGCCTACATTCCAGTAGAAGGCATCATGCAATCTCAATCAGTCACTACGGCTTTGAATCAGCACTTGCAAATTCTTCTGCATTGCATCGCACTCAGCGAAAAATGCGATGACTATGAATACTCTGGCAAACTGTTCAATGAGACCTTCGAAATATGGAAGGAAATAAGATCTCTCTACGACGAAATTATGGAGCACGAATCTCTGGAGCGAAGACTGCTAAATCTTTTTGCCCAATCTGACGATGACGCATCGTTCAGCAACTCTGATGAAACAGGTTTCTCTACGCGTCAATCTTCAACCCAAGCTGGATGGTGAGGTCATCTAACTCAACCGCCTCCATCAATACATCGGCTGAGTTCACTCCCCAATTAAGTTGAACCGTCAAAGTCTCTTGGCAAATGAATTGCTCGTTCTCAGCGATCGCATCTCTTATGCTTTCGCTAGCTCCATCGATCCAGATCTGAATGCGATCGGTAAAGTTGCAGTTGCGTTTTTTCCTTAGATCCTGAATCAAACGAACCGCATCCTTTGCAATACCTCGTCGAAGCAAACCTTCGTTGAGTTCTGTGTTCAAAGCGACTACAGCCAATTTGCCTTGGGCCGCTGCCCAGCCTGTTTTAGCGGTCAACCGAACTTGAATATCCTCACTATCCAAGTCGATACTAGTGCCATCGATGTCCAGGGAAATCTTGTTATTCTCGGTCAGTTCGGCCAATAGATCAGCACCGGAAGCGCCCCCCAGGACCTGCTTCAACCGTGGCAGGAGTTTGCCCACTTTCGGCCCGAGACGTCGAAAGTTTGGTTGAACTTGATAATCAACAAACGGGCTTGTTCCGCTCGCGTAATGAATCTCGTCAACGTTCAGTTCTTCTCGGACAATGTCATCATGTTGCTTGAGCCATCCGACGTGTACATCGCTCGCCAAGGTGACTTCTACTCGTTGCAAAGGCTGCCTAACCTTAAGCTTGGATTCCATACGCGCCGAACGCCCTAACGATGCGATTTCGCGTAGCAAGCTCATGCGTTCACTTAACTCCGCATCTGGTTCGACAAAACCCTCGCTTGATTGGCCAGTCGGCAGGTCACACAAATGAACACTTTCTCGGACCCCAGCTATATCCCCCTTGAGGTGTTGCCACAGTGTCTCTGCCAAAAACGGTGTAAAGGGAGCAATCAGTTTCGTGATCACAACAAACGTTTCGTACAAAGTCCAATAAGCATCGAGCTTATCCGGCGATTGTTTGTCAGCCGCCCAGTATCTCGATCTGCTGCGACGAATAAACCAATTGCTCATTGCGTCAACCAGTGCATGCAGTGATTGGCATGCACCATAGCTGTCGTAGCGATCCATCTTTTCGACTACAGATCGGCAAGCCGCAGAGAGCTCGCTCATCATCCATCTGTCTAACTCACCTCGCTCTGAGATTGGACGATAGCTAGGTGCAGACACAAACTCGCTGCTGACCAATTGATCTAAGCCATTTTCAATTTCCGATGGCCCACGGAACCCATCGATCTCAGCGTAGATCGAGAAGAAGCTAAAAGAATTCCACAACCTCAGAATGAACTCGGAGATGCTGTCTCGAATCGCTCGCTCGCTGTAAAGAATTGAGTTCCACGGTGCTTGATTGGCAAATAGATACCATCGCAATGCATCGGCGCCATACTTGTCAAAAATCTGTTGCGGACTCGGATAGTTGCGAAGCTGTTTGGACATCTTACCGGTTTTGACAACGTATTCGCTGCCACAAACTGACTTGGCTTCTTCTTCCGTCAAAAATCTTTGCTTGCCGTCTTTGCTTTCGTACCATTCTGTTAGCATTAGCCCGAGCACGATACAATTCTTAAACGGATGGGGATACTCTCGCTCTGGCTTCTTCGTGTCTTCTGCGTCATCTTCTCTGCCGAACAGCATCGTGCTAATAGCGAGCTGACTGTAGAACCAGCCTCGAGTTTGATCAATTGCTTCGCTGATAAAGTCGGCTGGGAATTGCGATTGAAAGCGGTCACGATTCTGATGAGGATAGCCCCACTGAGCAAATGGCATGGCGCCGCTGTCGTACCAACAATCGATAACTTCCGAGACTCTTTGCATGCGTCCACCGGTGGCAAACGGAGAATCATAGGTCACAGCATCGATGTAGGGCTTATGAACCTTGAGGTCCTCCACCAGAGTTGGATTAGCCTTCTTCGCTTCAAGCCAAACTTCGGTTCCAGATAGGCCGGGCTTAGCGAGCAACTCGTCATACGAGCCAATCGCTTCCATTTCGCCCGTTTGGTTGCACACCCAAATAGGCAACGGAGTACCCCAATAACGCTCTCGAGATAGTGCCCAATCGACATTTGATTCGAGGAAATTACCGAATCGCCCAGGTCCAATATGCTCGGGTAACCAACCAATCGTTTTGTTGTTGGCCAGCATCGAGTTGCGGAATTTGGTCGTTCTAATAAACCAGCTCTCACGAGGGTATTGAATCAGCGGATCATCACTCGCACGCCAGCAAAAAGGATAGTCGTGCAAGTATTGTTCTTGGTGCCAGAGTTTACCTCGCTCTTTCAGCGTGCGTTGAATAGGTTTGTCGGCTTCTTTGACCCAGACCCCTTGCTGCTCAGGAAAGTCACTGGTGAACAATCCATTCGACCCAACGGCGCACAACATTTCAGGCACACCCGGCTCCGCAAAACGTTCACGTTCAGCCACGAGAACTTCATAGTCAACTTCTCCGAATGCTGGCGCTAAGTGCACCAATCCTGTACCAGAATCAATGGTAACAAAACTGGCAGAAACAACTCTCCAATAAGGTTTTTGAGCTCCACCCTCTTTTAGGCCTGCTGGCTCCCGGCCTAGCTTGGCAACGTAATAATCGAATGGAGGTTCATAACATAGACCAACGAGTTCAGCCCCCTTTACCACCTTGGAAACGGTTAGGTTTCGCTTGGTCTTTTCCGATAATGATTGGACCAAGTCTTTGGCAACGACGATCGTTTCCTCTACTCCTTCCTCTTGGCAAAACGCATAGTCGAGTGTTTCGTTGACAGCGACTAGTTGATTGCTAGGCAATGTCCACGGAGTTGTCGTCCAGATAACCAGAGACGTGTTGTCATGACCCACAATCGGGAATTTAACATAAACACTCGGGTCGGCGACTTGACGGTACCCTTGGCCAACCTCACCCGAACTCAATGCCGTTCCACCTTGTGCCCACCACCACACGATCTTGTGCCCACGGTAAAGCAAATCCCGATCGAAAAGTGTCTTTAAAGACCACCAAACGCTTTCGACAAAGCTCTGGTGATAAGTGACATAAGCCTCCGACAAATCGATCCAAAAACCCAACCTCTCGGTAACACGTTCCCACTCTTGCATGTACTTCCAGACGCTCTGTTGGCACTTCTGGATGAATCCTTCTATTCCAAAGGATTCGATCTCGTCTTTACCATGAATACCGAGCTCTTTGCATACTTCGACCTCGACTGGGAGACCATGCGTGTCCCAGCCACCTTTTCGCTCGCAATGAAAGCCCCTCATTGTTCGATAACGAGGGAACAAGTCCTTGATTGCTCGTGTTAGGCAGTGCCCAGGGTGCGGAAGTCCGTTCGCAGTCGGTGGCCCTTCGAAGAAAACAAAGCTCTCGCCATTCTTCCTCAGTTCAAGACTCTTTTGGTAGGTCTGATGATCTTTCCAGAATTGCAAGATCCGTTCTTCTTGCTGTGGAAACTTGGTGTCTTGCTTAACGGCACGAAACATAGATAGACTCGAGAGTTTACTAGCCAGCTTTCTTGGTATAAGACCAACCGGCGTCATTCAGAAGAAACCTATATGCGAAAGGACGCCCCGCTGGAGCGTCCCAATTTCAACGTTGGCTGAACGTTGTCGAATCTTACACGTCGAACATTAAACGTCGTCTAACGTGCCCGTATCTTCTAGTAGATCGGGATCGACATCTTCGTCATCGTCAGCTTCAATCGGGAAGCCATCATCCTTTGGCTCAATTTCGTATTCGTCGTCCAATTCTTCTTCAAAGTCGTCGTCAAAGTCGTCGTCGAAGTCATCCTCGTCGAAATCGTCAAAAGGGTCCGGTTCCTCCTCGGAATCGGGAGCGACTTCTTCGTCATCTTCGACAGGCTCATCCTCAACGTCATCGTCGTCATCATCCCAAGCGTTGCGAACAGGCTTGGGGGCTTCGGTCTGCAAAGCCAATTCGAACCAATCCACATGATCGGGCGTTATACCGATAGTTCGCTGGGTAATTCCACCCTCCACAGCCAAAGGACAGAGGATTACAGACAGTTCCCCATCGGTCGGTTCGCACTCGTCGGTCAGTTCAGAATCGAACTGAACACCACACGGAACGTCTAGCAATTCTGTATCTGGAGCATCAACAAGTACGTTCAAGGGAGCCACCGTCGAAAAAAGATTTTGGAACCTGCCGGAAATAGAACTACTTAATAGCCTAAAAGGTGCTCGCATCAGTCCAGAATGTCAACGGCTGTTGCAACCTCTTTGCGTAAGCGATAGTTCGTTGTTTTCATCAATCCCGTCCTGTGGTACGATACCGAACATTGGAGAAATTGCCTTCTGTACATCTAACTGGTGGATAAATCGCAAAAAAATCATGGTCGTGTCTTTTCTTCTATTCCCTGTCGGCGCCTTGCTAATGTTGGCATTGTTGTCAGTATTCGCACCGCTAATCCGGCTGGCATGGGTGCAAAATCCCTTCGAAGAATCGGCAACCCTGGCTTGCAAACACCTTGCTGCTGTTGGTGACTCTCCTATGTCTGATACGATTTCTTGCAGCCGGCGAAGACGCATGTTGCAATCGTCAATCATGGCCCGAACTCACTTCCGAACCATTAAAAGACTCCCCAAAAGAAAGCAATACCGTGACCTATGCGATCTCTCCCTTCTGTTTTTTCGCCCCAGCTGTTACTTCCATGCTGGAATTTTATTGGCTCGTCCAAACTCCATGGCTGATCGCGGCTGACTCGGAATCGAGTTCCACCTCTAGCTTGCTCGTTTTGGTTGTCGGTCTAGCTGTCGGTGCTGGCGTTGCCTTTCTCGTCAATTTTCTGATGGGAAAAGATGCAAAATCTCAATCGAAACGGCTTTTGGACCAGACAAAGCTTGACTGCGAAAATCTAGTCAAGTCGGCTGAGATCGAAAAGAAGGAAGCATTGCTACAACTGCAAAGCAAATTCGATAAGGAGAACCAAAAACAGCGTGACGAAATCCGAAAGAAAGAATCGGAACTCGATAAACGTGAGTCTGCCCTCAAGCAAGCCTCCGACGATCTCAAAAAACAAGAGCGCTTTGTAGAAAACAACCAACGTAAGCTGTCTGAAAAAATCGAAGACTCCCAGCGAAAGTCGGATCAATACAGCAAGCTGATCCAACAACAGCAATCCGACTTGCAACGCGTAACTGGCATGTCGAAAGAGGAAGCCCAAAAGCAGTTACTTTCTGTTCTGGAACGGGATCTGCAGTCGGAGATGGGCTCTGTGATCTTGAAGCATGAGAAAAGAGTAAACGAAACATTACAGCAGAAAACCCAAGACATTCTGCTAACTTCGATGCAGCGTTATGCGTCTTCACAAACCGCAGAGAGCACTACGAGCACAGTAGATATTCCCAACGATGAAATGAAAGGGAGGATTATCGGTCGCGAAGGTCGCAATATCCGCGCTTTCGAAAAGATATCCGGTTGCGATTTGATCATTGATGACACCCCTGGAGTCGTCATCGTCAGCGGATTTGACCCGGTTCGTCGAGAGATCGCTCGCGCCTCCATGGAAAAACTGGTTACCGATGGACGTATTCACCCATCGAGAATAGAAGAAATTGTTGCCGCCACCGAAGCTCAAATCGAAGCCTTTATCAAGCGTAAAGGTGAAGAAGCAGCGCAAGAGGTCAACATCCAAGGGCTACACGAAAAGACCATTAACATGCTCGGTCGGTTGCATTTCCGAACGAGCTATTCGCAAAATGTTCTTCGTCACAGCGTCGAAGTAGCTTTTCTATCCGGCATGATGGCCGAAATGATTGGACTAGATCCAACCTTGGCCCGGCGCGCTGGTTTGCTTCACGATATTGGAAAGGCCGCCGATCACGAATTGGAGGGAGGCCACCCGAAAATCGGTGCAGATCTCCTCAAACGAAATGGTGAGAACGATGTTGTGGTGCATGCCGCCCTAGGGCATCATGACCAGCTAACCACTGAGTACCCATATACGTTGCTCGTAGCAACTTCAGACGCTTGCAGCGCTGCTAGACCCGGAGCACGCCGTGAGTCACTCGAACGCTACATCAAACGAATGGAAGAGCTCGAGACGATTGCTAAGGGATTCCATGGAGTCGAGCAAGCGTTTGCGATCCAGGCGGGCAGAGAACTGCGTGTGATCGTCGGCGCGAAGAATACCGACGATGCCGTCGCAGCCAAGATTTGCCGCGACATTGCCAAGGCCTTTGAAGATCAGCTGACCTACCCAGGTGAAATTAAGGTGACTGTGGTGCGTGAATCTCGCTTTACGGAAACAGCTCGATAGTCTGAGTTGAATACGAAGCCGTTGAACACGAAGCCGTTGAACACGAAGCCTGAGTAATTCATAACAAAAACACGAACGGCGTGCGTGGGTAAACCCATGCACGCCGTTCGTCTAATCCTGCCCCTCCCCTCTCGCTGTACGATGACATCGCCGTGCGTATACGCGGAGCGGGGTCGGGCGCGAGGGGCATTCTTTTTCGTTGGTTACCAAACGGCCAATCGCAATCGACTGACGCCGACATCCAATGTCACGGGTAACAATAGTTGCTGAGCGGAACCAGGCAAACAATCAACGCCATTGATCCCTAGCACGCTTTGTGAGCTAACATTGACGATTAGCACTCTATCTATCGCGACACGTGTGATCCGAACGTGTTCGCGAGAAACACCAGGTTCATTGTTGTCGGCAACGATTAACCTTCTGTTGCCATTGGTTAACCACTTTCCATTTCGTTCTTCTTTCGTACATCGGCCTACAACCAAAGGCGTTTGAACCGTGACCCTAAAGACGTGTGAACTCGATACAACTCGGCCTTCTCTTGCAACCCAGATGGGCGAATGCTTATCCAGCACCTTTGCCAAAAGTTGATCCACTCCCTCTATCTGCGGGAATCGGTCAACAAACTCGGCAATGGTGGGTGGATTCCCCCAGCGACTTCTTGCCAGGAACTCCGATTCGATAAGCTTTAAAATGCAATCCTTCTCGTTACGAAGTCTCGGAATCTCTTCTAGGTAATGCTCGACCGAATGAGGCTTTCGATCTGATGCGCTGGTCAAAACAGAGTCGGTGCTCGCCTCTGCATTGAAACCAGCTATTCGCCATCTCCATTCTGAATCAGCTGCCAAAACCTCTGAAACGGAATCTACATCCTCGTCACCGTGCAGCGACGTGAGCAAGTCTGCTAGGGGAACGGGGCTTCGACACTGCCATCCTCGATCGACTCTCTCCAAAATCTCAATCACTGTCTCATCGGTTGTATCTGCTGCGGTCATAACGGTTCATCCGATTCCAATTGCCACAATTCGGCGATCACCTTAAGGTGCCTCTGCACGGTTCTAATACTAATCTGCAAAATATCGGCAATCTCGGAATTGGAATGATGCTCCAACCTGAGCAGCAATATCTGCCTGCCGGTTGTGTCCTCAATTGCGGTAAGTAAATTGTCTAACAAGTCGGACCACTCGATCTCGTCACTAGGTTCCGACTGCTTAACATCCTGGACCATAGCCCCCAAATCATTGTTGGAATCCGATCCAGCATCACCCGACCTCCCTGCCTTACCCAGCGACTCGAGACTCAATGGTGTTATGCCACCACCTCGTTTCTCTGCCTTGAGCCCTTTCAATACGTCATTTACATGCCGCATTGTGATTAGCTTCAAAAGCTGCCAAACGCTGTTAGAACAGTTGAGATCAAATTCTTGATCGACGAACGCTCGTCGAAAAAAACTCTGCAACGCCTCACTCGTCAAATCACTCGCGTCGTTCGCAAGTCGCGGCATCGATGCAACCTTTTGTCGCACCGCAGCCTTTAACTTGGGGTAAAACATCCCCCAAAGCTCATCGAATGCGACGGGGTCGCCATTCGACGCGGATCGAAGCAAGTGCTGCAATTTCTCTGAATCTTCCGGCCTCATCGAACACTTTGTTTCATTTCTCACCTCTAGTCCAGTTCATACAAAAACCACAGGCTGCTCCAAGCACCCTTTGGACTAATGACCCATACTTAAGCAATGGAATTTTTGGACCGATTGGCGACAAGAATCGCAAAGAAAAATTCGAATTTATGCGCATACCTAAAAAGTCCCCGCCAAACAGCCTCTCTACCTGCGCATTCCCTCGCGATTATGCAGGCGATTTCATAGCGAACCTAAACTAAATCACGTACAACTTGGTTCTGTTCTCTGTTACCCCAGTCAGTACGGAATACCTTGGGTGCCCTGGCAATTAGGTTTAGATGCGCTGATAGTTAGGTTTAATAACTATACAAACCTCGGTTCGACGAGGAAATATTCGAAAACTATGAATCCAAACATGACCACCCCAGTAAGCATTTTCAACGACGTAATCGGCCCGGTTATGCGAGGACCATCTAGCTCCCACTGTGCCGCTGCATTAAGGATTGGTAGGATAGCGCGAGATTTGATGAATAGCAGCATTCATTCAGTGCTCGTCGAATTCGATCGAAATGGCTCGCTCCCCACTACCCATGACAGCCAAGGCTCAGATATGGGGCTATTTGGCGGCTTGCTCGGCTGGAATGCCGATGACGAGCGACTTCCTCAATCCGGTTCCTTTCTGTCTGATGCGGGCATAGAAATTCGCTTTGAAACCGTCGATGTTGGCGATCCTCATCCCAATACCTACAGACTTCGCCTAAAAAACGACAAAGAGGAGCATTCGATCATCGCTATCTCCACCGGGGGAGGGATGATTGAAATCATTGAAATCGACGGTTTCAAGCTTTCAATGCTGGGGGATTATCGCGAGACCCTTGTTTTGCTGAAACCAAATAGTTCGTGCAATGAAAGTGAACTAAAGACCTGGGCTAAGAAGAGCTTAAAGTGCGATGAAATCGTAGTACATTCATTAAACGATTTTATTCTGGTTCAAATCAAAGCACGCCAATTCTGGGAACCAAGCGATTTTCAAGAGCTATGCCTTTGGGGATCGATGGTGTGGATCAAACGACTGGATTCTGTGTTACCAGTCATGTCCTATTATGGCATGCAAGTGCCGTTTCGTACCTGCAATGAATTGGTTCGATTTGCCGAAAATAAAGATGTAAAACTATGGGAGCTCGCGGTTCAATATGAATGTGCTCGTGGTAATCTCTCCCACGAAAAAGTTGTCGATCAAATGATCGAAATCGTTCGAATTCTTAGACGCTCCATCGCCAGTGGAATCGCAGGAAGCACGTATGACGATAGAGTACTCGGGCATCAATCCGGACGATTTCAAGAGCAATGGCAACAAGGGAAGCTGCTAGGTGGCAGTATGCTCAACCGAATTGTTCTCTATGTGACCTCCCTTATGGAAGTTAAAAGCTCAATGGGGGTCATCGTTGCTGCCCCAACTGCTGGTGCTTGTGCTGCTCTTCCCGGTGCCGTTATCGCGGTAGCAGAGGAACTGAATTTATCGGAAGAGCAAATGGCTCACGCTCTACTCGCCGCCGGATTGATCGGAGTCTTTATCACCGGCCAATGGACTTTCGCAGCCGAGGTCGGCGGTTGCCAGGCGGAAGGAGGGGCTGCCGCGTGCATGGCTGGAGCCGCTTTGGTTACCCTAGCTAATGGCAGCCTGAAACAATCACTAGCTGCCTCATCACTTGCATTTCAATCCATGCTTGGACTTATCTGTGATCCGATCGCGAATCGAGTCGAAGCCCCCTGTCTAGGGAAAAACGTCATGGCGGCTAGCAACGCATTGTGTTGTGCCAATATGGCGATCGCCGATTTTGATCCTCTGATTCCACTCGACGAAGTTATCTGGGCAGCGAAAGATGTGGCCTCGAAAATGCCACGCGAACATCGATGCACTTCTCTCGGTGGACTCGCGATCACGCCAACATCTTTAAAGATCGAACAAGAACTAAATTTGAAAAAATCGAAATGCTGTAGCGGTTGCGGCTGCGCGATCGCCCCAGCTATCAATTCGAAAATCGAAGTCAAAAGTTGATAACATTTGCATTGTTTGATTTATTCATGCTTTCGCTGTGCACAAATGAATGCACCCAAACGATCTGAGAGCCGTATTATTACCTGTTGGTAGTCCAGACCCTCCACCAGGATTCAGATCATGCAGCTTTGTATTCACACCCACGGAATTGACCTGACGGATGCGATCAAAAAGCAAACCTACCAGAAATTAGAATTGGCTTTGGATCGGTTGGAGGGACAGATCTGTGACATTAGCGTGACGATTGTCGACACCAACGGGCCATTTTTAGGCGGAGTCGACAAAGCCTGCAGGATAGAAGTCCGGATTCGAGACCAAGATCCAATCATTATCGAAGATTGTGATGAGAGTGTTGATCAAGTTATCGACAGAATAACCGATCGCCTCGGTGTAGTCGCTTGTCAAAGAATAGATATTTGCCGCCGCACTAAAACGCAGCATCGCGGTTGGTTTCAGAGCGACTTGAACGAAAAGCGATTCTAATTCGAATTTGAGATGACCTCGGACAGTGAAGATTCTTTTTGCCGCTGCCTTTTGAGTCTGGCGTTTGGAGATCGCGCAACGGTATACTCCGTTCCTGAGGCTTAGATTTCCTACCCAAAACATTGATTTTCGTGTGACCATGCGGCGTGTGACGTGCTTTTTTTCAGGAAGAGTTCAAGGAGTTGGGTTTCGCTTTCATACCAAAGAAGTCGCAAAAAAATTCTCGGTCCAGGGAACGGTACAAAATCTGGACGATGGACGCGTTAAAGTTGTCGCAGAGGGTGAAAAAGATGAAATTCACCGCTTCCTTGACGCCGTCAGCCAATCCATGACCGGAAACGTTAAAGGGGACGAACGATTCGAAAGCGATGCGTCATCGGAGTTCGAAAGCTTTGTCGCTTTATGGTAAGATGGATCTTAGTACTTCCCCACCCGTAACACGTTCCTCCCACCTTTAACGAGTTTTAGTTATGAGAAAGCTCTCCGCTGGCGGCGGCTGGCAAGCAGTGAGATACACCTTCCGTAAAGGTATCGAGGCGGGAGGGCTCTGGAAATTCTATCGAGCGCTTAGATCTCGCAACGCATGCAAGACTTGCGCACTCGGCATGGGTGGGCAGCATGGTGGAATGGTAAACGAACACGGATCGTTTCCAGAAGTTTGCAAAAAATCCATCCAGGCGATGGCCGCCGATATGCAGCCAGCGATTACCGCTGACTTCTGGGCAAAGCACCCTATTCGACTGATGAAAGACTACTCCCCTCGTCAAATGGAAATGAGCGGAAGACTCATTCAGCCAATTCTCTATGAACAGGGTGATGCATCCTACCGCACTATTACTTGGCGAGAGGCTTTCGAACGGATCGAAGCTAAACTTAAGTCGCTCGTGGCTGACCAGACGTTTTGGTACTTTAGCGGTCGGAGCAGCAATGAAGCTGGCTTTTTGTTGCAGCTTTTCGCACGATTGTACGGCACGAACAACGTGAATAATTGCAGCTATTATTGCCACCAGGCGTCAGGAGTAGGCCTGCAATCGACCGTTGGATCTAGTACGGCCACACTTGTGCTCGACGACCTCGATGTCTGCGACACAATTTTCATTATTGGTGGCAATCCCCCTAGTAACCACCCTCGATTGATGACCACTCTCATGCATTTACGTAGGAGAGGTGGCAAAGTTGTCGTGATCAATCCCATTCGGGAGCTGGGGCTGGTCCGTTTCAAAGTTCCGAGTGATCCTATAAGCATGCTTTTTGGTACTAGCATCGCGACACATTATGTTCAGCCTCACATTGGAGGCGACTTGGCTCTGCTAACAGGAATTGCAAAAGTCGTGCTTGAAAATAACCAGCACGATGCCTCTTTCCTTGCGACACATTGCGATAACTCAGACGCTTACTTGGATAGCATTAAAAATACGACTTGGGCTGAGATTGTTCGTAATAGCGGAGTAGACGAAGCGACTATTCGCGAGATCGCTGTAGTGTATGGGGAAAGCAAAGGAACCGTGTTCTCGTGGACTATGGGTATCACTCACCACACGAATGGTGTCGAGAACGTCCAGGCAATCGCGAACCTGGCCTTGCTCCGAGGCATGGTCGGACGTCCCGGTGCAGGCTTAATGCCGATTCGAGGACACTCTAACGTCCAGGGGATTGGTTCGGTTGGAGTAACTCCCAAACTCAAAGACGAGATCTTTCAAAATTTGAAAACGAAGTTTCGCGTAGACCTACCAACCCAGCCCGGTCTCGATACGTTGGCTTGCATGGAAGGTGCAATGCGAGGTGAGCTTAAGTTCGGTTTCTGCCTAGGTGGAAATCTCTACGGATCGAATCCAGATTCACAGTTTGCGGATAAAGCCATGGCGAACCTTGATATGCTGGTTATGCTCAACACCACTTTGAACACAGGGCATGCAAACGGACTGGCTAAGACTACGATCGTGCTGCCTGTTCTCGCGCGTGATGAAGAGCCAGAACCTACGACACAAGAATCCATGTTCAACTATGTGCGATTAAGCGACGGTGGCCCCAAACGCCTCCCAGGTCCCAGGAGCGAAATTCAGATCATAGCGGAACTCGGGCAACGAGTTCTAAATAACTCGACTCCAGTCGATTGGACTGAAATGCAAAAATCCCAGACGATCAGAACTTGGATTTCAAAGGTCGTTCCTGGTTACGAAAAGTTAGAAACGATAGCGTCGACCAAGCAAGAATTTCAAGTTGGCGAGAGAACCTTTCACGTGGCCAAGTTCAAAACCCCGTCAGGTCGCGCCATGATGCACGTTCACTCCATTCCTGAACTCCAAGAGCTTGCCCCGAATGAGCTGAGGATGATGACCGTTCGAAGCGAAGGACAATTCAACACAGTCGTTTACGAAGACTACGATTTGTATCGACATCAGGATCGGCGTGACGTTGTTCTGGTCAATCCAGCCGATTTGTCACGAATGGGGCTAACGCACGACCAACTGGTTTCCGTGGAAAGCGAATCAGGGATCATGAAAAATCTACTTGTTCGCGGATTCGAGGATATTCGAACCGGCTGTGCGATGATGTACTACCCAGAGGCCAATGTGCTAGTCCCTAGGAGCGTCGATCCCAAATCCAGGACGCCTCGATTTAAGAACATTAAAATAAGGATCTTAGCCTGATGGGATGAGGCTAAACTAGAGTCAGACGAGAAAGTTGTGTATTCTTAAGGCGTGCGGTCCATTTTGATTCACCGATCCTAGCACAATTTCCTCACTTTTTAGGTACTCATGAACGGCGACCAGGATGATGATCCCGAGATTGAACTTGACAATGCGTTGTTGGAGTTCATGCGTCGCTACGATTCCGGGCACATAGAGGATCGTGAAGCGTTTCTAAAAAACTACCCAGAACTCGCTGGAAAACTTTCCGAGCTACTGGCAACAGCTGACTGGATTGAATCCATGGCAGGCCCAAAGCTAGCTATGGATGCTGAGAAAAAGCTCAGAGAACAGAACGACGAGAGGGACGATGAAATTCCCTACGATCCCACCGGGGAAACATTGCCACCATCTTCGCGAAAATCGGAACGAACAATATCTCCAGACGAATCGACCCTTCCCCCATCGCGAGCTAATCGCTCGCTCGATATGAGTTTCGGTCTAGGTAATCTTCCGTCGATGGACAACACTCAATCGGCTTTGCCCTGTCGATTTGGCGAGTACATTTTAAACAAGATTTTAGGGCGTGGCGGGATGGGGGTTGTCTATTTGGCAACCCAATGCAATCTCGATCGCCAGGTAGCGGTTAAGATGATCCGCTCTGGTGCCCTCGCAACAAAGGATGAGGTAAATCGATTTTACGCTGAAGCCCGAAGTGCAGGGAGCTTAGACCACCCCTCTATCATCACGGTGTATCACTGTGGTGAGCACGATGGGCATCACTTTTTTTCTATGGATTATGTCCCCGGCACTGACTTGGCCAAACTGATGGCTCCAGGCCCGATGCCAGTTCGCGAAGCGGTACGTTATGTTCTAGATGTCACCCGAGCCATCGAGTATGCCCATTCGCGAGGTGTAGTGCATCGAGACCTCAAGCCCGCCAATGTGCTAATCAATGAACAAGGTAAAGTGGTTTTGACCGACTTCGGATTGGCCAAGAGGATCGGATCTGACGAAGGTTTGACAGCGACGGGTGCCGCGCTCGGCACCCCCAGCTATATGTCACCCGAACAAGCGAGCGGCAATCAAGACGAGCAGAGTCCTCTTACGGACGTCTACGCCATTGGAGCCATTCTCTATGCGCTGCTTGTTGGCAAGCCTCCGTTTCAGGCCGATTCGGTTATGCAGACTTTGATGCAAGTTCTTCATAAACCCGCTCCGAGTGTTCGAAATGCACGTGCTGACGTTCACCCAGATTTGGATACGATTGTTACTAAATGTTTAGAGAAGTCGCCGAGCAGGCGATATGAATCTGCACGATCACTAGCTGATGATTTGGAGCGATTTTACCGAGGAGCCCCCATCTCAGCGCGTCCTCCCTCAATCCTGAGGCGGACCCAACATTGGGTCCAAAACATCCCTATATTCGCAGCGTTAACCGGTGTCCGAAACCTTGAGCCGACCCCATCTCAGCGTTGGACACAAAACGGCCTGATTATCTTTTGGTTCCTGCTCTTGGTAGTATGGATGCTTGGCCCCATGGGCTGGAATTACTTCAAAGAGAACTCACTGCCCGATTCTATCATTATTGCGTCGGGTGCACCTGGAGGAATGTACTTTGAAACGGGAGGAGAACTCTCTAATAAACTAAAAGAACGCACCGGCATGCATCCCAATGTCATACCAACTGGCGGTTCGCTAGAGAATCTAACCAAGCTGGAAGAAAGGAAAGTCCACCTTGCGATCGTCCAGCAATCCGCTCTTCGGTCCAACGAGGTCGTCGTTGTCGCACCGCTTTTTTATGAAGCGATGCACATATTGGTTAGGTCGAATTCGATGATTTCCGAATTGTCCGAATTGCGTAACCGGAAAGTAATTCTAGGGGCGACCAACTCCGGGACCCGCCAAGCCGCCTTGAGATTGCTTCAGCACTTTGACATA